>Ga0208644_1000062_pt1 | contig 62530 bp, 76 predicted proteins | sample VirMetDEL_Nov_18_FD_184517 | JGI IMG/M metagenome (GOLD analysis project Ga0208644, IMG submission 184517) | Aqueous microbial communities from the Delaware River and Bay under freshwater to marine salinity gradient to study organic matter... | ecosystem: Environmental > Aquatic > Marine >...
GATGTCTGATGCTTTCGGGTGGTACATAAAAGTTGCCGTCTTGACGAATAAAGCTGCATAGTTGTTACATATTGCCATGCGGACTCGAAATCCGCATCTGACCCAGCTCGACGGAGCTGTTAGCAATGCGGCAGGGGTGCGCGCCGAGACGTTCGGAAGGCGGCCCCGTAAGCAGGGGAGCAAGCGCGATGTGGGATCGCCAATCTATCGACTTGATGAAACGCCTGTTGGACATGGGAGACTACACAGCCGCGGAGGTAGCCCGCGCGTTGACGCGGAAGATCGGACGCCCATTCCGAACGGACATGGTGCAAACCAAGATTGCCCGAATGCGCGCCGCCGGCGACCTGCCAAAAAGCACAAGCCGCGATCTGCGCCGCTTTATCAAGCCAGAGTTGAGAACCGGCAACCTTCCCCCGCCTTCTAAGGTCGATGAATGTATTGGCGAGCTGTTCACCTATTGCCAGTGGATTGACGACCACGGCAAGAAGTGCGGCTGCAAGATCGAGAAGCGATACCCTGGCGTGAAAAACTATTGCGGCTGGCACCAGGTTGTCGCGGTGCGCTCGATCCTTCGCCCAAAGGTAGCCGCTTTTCACAATATCGAAATGGAGTCCGCCGAGTGAGTTTTCCATACATTCCATTTTACCCGGCGGACTATTTAAGCAAGGCGCATTGGTTGTCGCTGGGCGAGCACGGCGCGTATTTCAAGCTGATGCTGTTATGCTGGGAGACGCCCGGCTGCAAAATACCTGCCGAACGGGAGTGGATTCAACGTCGTTTGAGTGTGTCGGATCAGGAGTACGAGACAACCGTTCAGCCGGTCCTAAATGAGTTTTTCAAACGAGAAACCGAGTGGTTTTTTAATGCGCGACTTTTAGATGAATTTGAGAAGCTAAAAACACTGTATGAATCGCGCAAAAACAATGGGAAAAAGGGTGGTCGTCCAGCCAAAAAAACTAAGTCACTGAAAAACAACAAAAAGAGCAAAACCACTAGGTTAGTTTTAGGTTCCGAAAATCAAAACCTAAACGAAACCGAAACGGCCTATAACCAGAACCAGAACCAGAACCATAATAAACCCTCTGTATCTCCCTTACCGCCTGCTGGTGAGAGTGTGGTAACTTGGAACTTCGAGTTTGAGGAGTGGTGGAAAGATCAATATCCACAGCGCCTCAATGGCAGGCAGGGATCGAAGGTCAAGGCGAGGGAGTATTACGTCAGGTTCAGAAAGGAAGGGGTCACCAAGAAACAGATATGGGACGCGACCGAGGAGTATTTTCAGGAGCTGGTGCAGATCGACCGGCTCAACACCGAGTATGTCAAACACGCATCGAGCTGGTTGTTTAGCCAGCCGTGGGAAAAATAGGAGCAAGAGAATGACAGCAGAAATCGCAGGAATAATCGGCCAGGTCGTGTTCATGGTGTGCATGGCCGCCGTTCTAATCGCTGCCATAAAGTCGATGGGGTGAGTCATGGCTAGGAGCAACAAAAGGGAAATGCCAGCGGACAAGGCGAGGTTGGCGCTGGATGCGTCCGAGAAGGCAACGGGTGTGACGGAATCGAATTTCTATCGGCTGTTTCGCGCTTATTGCTATGCCCGCGGAGGAACGTCGGACGATTTGGGCGCCATTCAGGTCAATCCAATCGATTCTCCGTCCGAGTGGGGCGCGTGGCTTGGATATGCCAAGGCCCGGCACTTGGGCGCACTTCATCGGTTTATGCTGGCGCGTGGAAAGATGCTGTCAGACATGGGTCATGGATTGCGCAATCAGCGGGTAGCCATCTTGGTTCCCGCGACCTGGCCGGCGGACTTCGATGCGGAGTGGGAAGCGCAGAACGATACCTATAATGCCGACCGTTTCGTGCGCAAGCAGTCTGAAAGGCGCGCGGTGGCTGATATGGATCAATCGCAACGCGATAAGCTCAATGTCGTCTTAGGGGCGTTTGTGCGCCACAGGGGCGAGGCACCAAAGTGGGTGCGCGACAAGATGGAGGAGCTGAAACATGCCGATGAGAGCTAAGTGGTTCAACGGGAAGCCGCCGTGGCACCAGCGGATGGTGTTGATTGAGTCGATGATGAATCTCTGCCTGCAGGGGTATGCGAAGCCCACCACGCCGCTTATCGCACAGTTGGTTGAAGATGCGCAGAAAGCCGATGAAATGGCTAAGAGGTTGAGGAAGTCAGTGCGCAAGCGTTGACAAACGCAACACCATAATTGAGTATTGATCCGTTCAATCACAAAGGAGCAAGTGAAATGAGCGAGCTAACAGACAAACAACGCGCCGATTGGGTGCGCCAGGTGGTCAAGGACACGCGCCGCCGCTTTCGAGGGGAGAAAAACCAGCCGTTTAACAACACGGTGGCAATCTGCAATCTTGCAAACGTGCATTGGTCGATAAATGAACGGGCAGAATGGCGTCGCGCTTTTTCAAAGTTTGAGGAGGGTGGCAAGGTCGCGTTTGTTCGATCAGGGATGGATTGCGACTCCACACAATACTTCGATGTCCATTTTATCGACGTGCCGGTGAACCTGGTTGACTGGGTGAAATCCGAGGAAGAACGGAGATATTGGCTCGATGGACCGGAAAGAGCATGGCTGGAGAAGCCGAGCGCGTTTCCAGACGGGGAGGAACACCGCAGCGCGGATCGGGCGCTGGAGGCCTTCGAGGATGGCCACCCGCATTCGGTTCGATGGGGCAGCCTGTGATGTTTCCGCAGCGATTCACCACTAACAGTGACGCGATCATCAGAGCAACGCCCGATCTTGGCGGCTATTTGATCCAGATCAACAATCCGATCAACGAGGGCGGCGCGGTAATGAACAGGCTAGACCTTATTCAGGCCGCGCGCTACTTGTTGAAGCTGGCGGAGGAGGTTAATGCCTGATCCGCTGGCCCACCTTAATCAAGGCTACTCATATGCGGCTGACGATTCGCGGTTTCTTGACTATGCGGCCAGAAGCGAGCCTTGGCGGTTTGCGGTTGTTACCCACCTGGAGGCAATCGGGGAGAGGCTAAAGGTCAAGCCGATGCAGCTTCGCCCACACCATTCGCAGCGCCGCAAGTTCAAGGACGGCGGAGACATATGGACCGAGGACGGGAGATTGATCGAGGTCAAGGGTATGTTTACGGCCCATTGGAACGACCGGCGCAACTTCCCCAAGTCGGAGGGCCACCAGCCGCAAGCCGGCCACATGATAATCGATGATGTCTATAAGGTTCACGAGAAGCCAGTTTTCCCGTGGGCATATTTCCGCGTCAACGCCTGCAAATCGCTCGCGCTTGTTGCCTATGACACATCGCGCCCGCAGTGGATTCAAAAAGAGGTCTACACCAGAGTATCGAAGCGGTGGAACACGCTGTATCTGTGTCCGCTTAAATGGACCCACCTGGTCCCACTACATGGCGCGACATCGATGTGTCCGCGCTGCACACCAAGAGGAGCAAGACATGACTAAAGAGGAACTAAAGCTGCAGCGTCAGGAACTGATGTATTCGCAGCGAATGCTGGGCGAGGCGCTGGGAGCGTCGCGTAACACGGTCGTTGCATGGGAGAGTGGCCGCCGTCCGGTGCCGAAGTGGATGAAATGGGCAATCATCGGATTGCGGGCGGTGAAAGCATGATCGCGCTAGGTGTGACCATTTGTATTGTTGGGCAACTTGTCGGGATCGTCGGCGGGTTCATCGCCGGGCAGAGCGATGAGCACAACAATCTGGCCTTGGCGTTAATGGTTGGTGCGCTGGCAATGGCTGGAGCTGGTGTTGCGCTGGTGGAGATAGGGGGTTGACAAACGCAACACCATGAACGCATGATCGCGCTTGTCACTAGCCAACTGAAAGGAGCAAGACAGATGGCAGACAAGCTCAAAATCAAGTTCATTGCCGACCCAGGGCATGGATGGCTGCAAGTACACCGCGGCGAATTGGTGAAGTACGGGATTGAAGCGAAGATTTCGTCCTTTAGCTACCAGCACGGCGAAACGGTGTATCTCGAGGAGGACTGCGACGCAGCTCACTACCTCAACGCGCTGAAAGCGGACGGGATTGATGTTGAGTTCATCGAGGTGTTTCAGGACCCGACACCGATCCGCAACTACCCCTCATACACTCACTAAAACCTGACGGGCCGGGCCTCACAAGCCCGGCCTAACCCATTGGAGCAAAGCAATGGCCGATAAATTCTATCTCTTCGACGTGAAACTGTTCGCATCGGTTCGCGTCAAGGCGACGTCGGAAGCGGACGCGCGCCGCCAACTGAAAGAACAGATCGACCACGCCGAATGCAATTTCGGCTCATGGGAGAACGGCGAGCTGATCATTGCAATGTCAACGATCGACGACGGTATCCTGCTTTGGTCGAGGTTATGGACGAGAACAACAACTTCATTGAGGAGTTCGCCTGATGCCAACGATCCGGATCATCCTTGGAGAAGATGCCTGCCACGCCTACACGCACGAAAACGTGCGAGACAGCGCCAAGCTGGGCGATCTAGGCGGCGAGGTTAAGCGCAAGCACTTCGCAACCGGCGCAGAGCTGGCCGCATACATCGAAGGCCTTGACGATGGGCAAGGCTATTTTGACTACATTTACGAAACCCTAAACGACTGACCAGCGCGAAAGGAGCAAGACATGAGCGCGTTTTATGTAGGGACTGACCATATCAATGCCATGCTGACGATACTGCAGCACACCGGCTATAACAGCGGGCGCAATGGCTACTGGATCGACAAGCCCACCAGAGCTCAATTGACCGATCTAGGTAAGGTGCTGATTGCCGAAAATCTCAAGAGCCTTGAATACCGTTATCCAACCGATCCCGACAACAAGCACAATGGGGGAGAGGTCGAGGGCTTCACATATGAGCCCGACCTGCGTGTAATGTCTGACATGAGCACCCGCACGATGTCCGATCTGTTCCTGTGCTACGAATATCAGGCTTGCGAGCACGATGCATTTGAACAGTCGTGGGCGCAGCGGATTGTCAACGGCGCAATCAAGAGCATTGCCCGGCGCAATCCCGAACAGAAGCACATCAGCGCTTGGCCATATCAGCGCGACAAGAAGCAGCCAAAGATGGTTCTATTATCTGAACCAGCCTAAGCCAGAACCAGGTTGACAAACGCAACACATTGGAGGACGATGTGTTGCGTTTTCATATGTGAAAGGAGCAAGTCACATGAAACTCACGCAGACAACAGCACCTGTGCAATTCAGTGTAAGCAGCAACTACTTGAACGATCCGGCACCTACAGATTTCACGCTGCAGGACCTCGAACTGTGCCGGATCATATCTGGTAAGTCGGACGAAAAGGAACGCTGCCCAGTGTTCCATGATTTGATACCGTGGAAAAGCTGTACTGTGATCGTACCCCTCAAGCACGAGCAAGACGCGCTTTATTGGCTGGATTTCATACACGGCGCTGACTCGATCCAATGGCGCAAGCCTATCGATGATCGCAGCGTCGCGATCCGCAGCAATTACATGGCATGGTGAGAGACATGGCTAAAATTCCAGAAGAAAGAACGGCGGAACAGATCGCCAAGGCAATCGACTTTGGCCAACTGAATTACGGGCAGAGCATCGACCTGAACGCCGCGTTGGTGAAGGCTATCAACGCAATGGCCTATTGGTCAGGATCGGATAGCTGTCTCCATATGATCGCAGCATTGCAGGCAGAGGTCCAAGTCAGGCAAGCCGAGTGTTTTCGCGAGACGGAAGGAAAGGAGAAAGCATAATGGCAAAACATATTGTGTTCACCCTTCACGTTGATTCAAGCAACCATGCCTTCCAAGAGGATCACGCGCACGAGATTGCCCGCATTCTCAAAGAGGTTGTCGCCAAGCTGGACGCAGGCAAGGTCGTGAACCGCTTGCATGATGTCAACGGCAACTTTGTGGGATCGGCCACCATGTATGTGAGTGACGTATAATGGTGTGGGTCGTCATATGTCGCGACAACGGTTATCCAACCGACGAGTGTCGCAAACCCACATGGGATGAAGCACTGCACCTTGCCCGTAAATGGGCAGAGTGCCTAACATCAGAGGACTTCCCTAGCCTCAAAGCCGGGGAACAGGTTGAAATTGGAGACTGTGAAACCATCGAGATACAGGAGCAAGCACGATGAACCTCGAAATGAAATCCATCAAATACGCCGCATTCGCTTCACAAGAGACAAATTGCTTCGAGGCCGTCATATGGAAGGACGGACAACCGTGGGCGCACGTCTCTAACGAGGGACACGGCGGACCAGATCGGTTTGAACCCATATATCCAGAAGCGCAACCAAACTTCTATGACGATGTGAAGGTGGTGAACGATGCACTGGCATCCTCACCAGAAGGCATCAGATACACCGCAAGATGCAAAAAAGATTACAAGATGAACCTCACATTCGATCTTGAAGCATGGTGTGGCGAGCGCCTAGAGGATCACCTACAGAAACAGAAGCTGAAAAGAACGCTGCGCAACAAAGTGGTGTTTATCGACAAGGGCAAGCTGTTTCAGATCGGTTACAACAATAAGCGCAAGGTCGATACGTTGCTGGTGGAGCATGTGAGACAGAAATATCCAGAGGCCGTCGTGCTTAACACGATGAAACCAGACATGGCTTTTGAGGCTTGGCAGACAGTCGCGGACTGATCCAGCCAAATCAGCTAGGCAGGAGCCCGGTGCAAGCCGGGCTTTTGTTTGCCTTGATGCACACACAGATGCGCACCTGCGACGCAATGGGCGGGTTATCCGATGCGCATATGTGACGGCCCGTCCGAGTATTGCGCAAATGCGCAGTGACGCATACACTGCACACCCATTGTAGGGCTAGGCACAATGGACAACTGCAGGATGGCGCGCACCAGAGGTCCAAAAGGCCTGATACCCTATCGCAAGAAGCGCAAGAGCGGCGCGCAAAAGCGCAAGGCGACCATCGATCCGACACCAGAATTGTTGAAGCGCAAGGCGGACGCGCTAGGGCGATCCCCATCGAGCGCAACACGCAATCAATCCATCGAGCCCCTAGATGTTATGCTGTTTCATGGCCTGATCGACCCCGGCGCCCACCGTGCCGGGGTTATGTTTGGCTACTTGCGGTTCGTCGTTTACGGCCGCCAGCGCGAGTGTGCGCACCTGGTCGCCGTCATTCACGGCCACCTATCGAGCGAGGACGCGCGGGATCGCCTGCTAACTGATGATGAGCTGATCGACAAGCGCGAGCGCGAGGAGGCCTCTTACAACAAGGCTTGTGCGCTGCTGAAATCGCTAGATCGAAGCTGGTTGGCCGCGGCCCAGTCGGTGCTGATCGATGGGCGCTGGCCCGACTATCTCACGCGAGTGAGGGCGATCCGTGCATTCAAGGCGCTGGCCCAGGTGTGGGGGATACGGGAGGGCGATCTATGAGCATGTGCCGGGACTGCGCTCAAATGCGGCGGGAACTGGAATTGATCCGCCTAGAGCTGTATCTCCTGCGCAAGGCAATAAGCCGTGAGCGGCGCTTTGATCCCAAGCTGTGCTTAACGCCGGCCCAGGCGCGGGTGCTATCGCTGATGTTGCGGCGTCCCGTAGTCGCAAACGATGCGCTGGCCGCCGTGACTTGCGGGCATATGCGGGAAGGATCTGTTGATAGTGTCAAAACGCAAATGTGCCGGTTGCGCCGTGTGCTCAAGCAACACGACATCCACATCAAGACCATGCGGGCCGTAGGGTATTACCTAGAGGGCGAGGACAAGAAGAAGCTCGCAAGGCTGGCGGTATGGTCATAAATCAAAATAAACGGCCCACCACGCCGCCGAATGGCATCGCGATACACTACGATGAAATAACGTACAAATGGTCGTTCACTAGCTGCCCAGGTGGATTGTTGACCGACGAAAACGGCAAGCCGATCACCCTTGACGCATCGGTTGGCCGACAATCCCGCTACGCATACGATGAGCTGCAGAAGGAAGGTGAACGCATTATGCGCTGCATGGCGATCTGCAGGCAATTATGAGAGGAGAGCAAGACGATGAACACTGGCAAGATCACCCAAGCGGAAATGGTGGAGCTGTTTGGCGAGAAAGCCCCGATTGAGGCTATCACCCTGCTATTCGACGCAAAGCCTACCGAAACCGTGGGCGAGATACGCGCCAAGCTACGAGCCATAGCGGAGGCCAACAAGCCGCCAAAGCTGGAGGGCATTCCAAACGACACGGCCGCCATGCGGATCATGGCAGAATACGTGGAGTTCGGCACCATCAAGGACTTGGAGACAGCCACCCAAATCATGCGCAACCTGTCGTGGATACGTGATCAGATGGAAATCAACACAGGAAGCGACGCAATGGACCGCCAACTGCAGGATATGGCGCAGATCGGCGCGTTCATGGCCTATTGCCAGGCTGTGGGAGCCGTCACGCCAGAGGTTCGCGGCTCACGCATAGGGCTGGAGATTTGTGTCGATGATACCGCGGGCGAAGAGACGAACTGTTGCGTGGGTGATTGTATCATGCTGGACGAGACAAAAGGCACACCTCTTGATTTGTGGTTCTGCCTGAAAGTGATTGACCTTTGTTATGCGGAAGGCCGGGCGGTTCACAAGCATGCACCACGGCAGATGGAACGCATTCGTGGCATGATCGATGACCTACTGACCGATGGGACTTGGCCAACCAGTGGCCACGGTTATCACAAGATCAGAAGCAAGTGGTTGCAGGCATGCAGAGCGGACCTGGACAAGCAGGAGGCTACGCAATGAATGCCCAGATACAGCTAATGCGGTCCCTGCTGGTGCTGATGCGCGACGTTCGCGGCCACATCGATCCAACCAATCAGGCCTTTCTGCACATGAGCCACGCCATTGAGAGCGTTGAACGCGCTTGCATACAGGAGCAACAGGACCATGAAGGACAAGGCCAAGAATGACTGAATGGCTGCTGATAATGATACTTGTCTGGCGTGGATCGGCCATCGAGCAAGTGCTATTCGCCAACCAGCAGGAATGCCTGGCGGCAAAGGCTCGGATCGAACAAGGGTTTGAGGACGGCGGGTTGACGATGATGTGCGTCCAGAGGACGTGGACCTATGACTAAGGGCAACCATACAAAGTGGATCGCTGTCAGTGCTGACGGGGAGATTTTGGCAGACAAGTGCCGCTGGGCAGACAATGGCGACCTAGTGTTCGAGATTAAGCGGGCAGGCACGCTCCACGCAGTTATGCCGCTCATCGAGGCATACACCTACCATCACATCGACAAGCACCAGTGCCACGTTAATCCGGGCGATACCGTGTCGCTGTCTTTCCGGCCCGAGAACTAGGGACTTAATCGAATGCCGTATGACATACAGGAGGGGAAAGCGGTGATCTGCCCGCCTAAGTGCGCCACAACGATGATAATGCATGTATGGCGCTACCTGGGCTTTGAGGAGCGCATGCCAGACCACGTTCCGGCGTGGGTAATGCTTTCTGATCTGCAGAAGGCAGGCAATCCACCGATGCAATGGGCTATGAACGTCCGCCATCCAGAGGAGAGACTGGCCAGCATGGTCAATAGCCAGCTCTACGGGCGCAACGGCAATCCAGACCACATCCTCGACCGCGTAATGCTTGGCGAGTGGATATTGGTGAAGCCGCAAAGCTGGTTTTTGGAGAACACACCCGACGATCTGGACCTGACATTGTTCCCATTCGCACCTCACATGCCCATAGTTAAGTGGCTAGGCTACATCGATCCACGCGGCGACGTGCCGGTTGCGAACAGGAGCATGGGGGAGCTCACCATCGAGGAGCTGCGCGCATTGCCTGGATGGAAGGATGCACTGGCCATGTACGATAGCGACTGGGCATTATGGGAGAAGGTCAAGTGACGCTAGGAATGGGCAAAATGCACGAAAAGCCTGGGGTTTTTTGTCCAGAAGAAAACAACTGGTTAGGATCGCTGGCCAGCTACCTAGATGAATTTGACGAGCACACCGCTGCAGAACTGGTGCGGGTTGTTGATCGTATGATAACAATTCTGCAGCAAAACCACCGCGAGGACGTGGACATTGCGTATCATCAGGCGCTACAAGAGGTTAGAGAGGAGCAAGACACATGACATTGAGTTTAATGGATGAACTGGATGCAGCCTTCCGCACGGTGCAACGCCTATTGGCCGACATCGAAACAGAGGATGGCAGCCCGGCACACGCCCAGGTTCTCATGGTTGTATCGCTTGAACTGGGCGATCCCCAAAAGAAGGTGATTATGGTCCCGAACGGGCTCACCAAGGGGCAGGCGCAGCTTGAATTGGAGCAGACCATCGAAATCCTCAAGGCAGGCAAAGAGAGGAGTGCTGTCAGTGGCGAATTACAGCCGGTTTAGACGGTGGAGACGTGAGCCGATGCTAAAGGATGCCGCGGCATTGTGGGCATTGAGCAAGTCAACGCTTGAGATTGCGCAGATGCTGCGTGTGTCGGAGCATTTCATTTGGAACAACATGGAAGAGATAAGGGACCTGGCCCATGACAATCGTTGACAATCCCGATCCTGTCTTATTGCAGGCGATCACGCTCAAGCATGCGTTGAGGCTCTACGCCAAGACCGGGCTCCTGCCGAATAGGCAGACCAGCGCAACCAAACTTTTGCAGATCGCCACTAGAGTGACCGGCAAAAGCTACAAGCGCGGGCAACACGCCAAGGCAGCCGAGGACATTGAAAAGATACTCAAGGCCGGCACCGATCCAATCAATCACAGCCAGCAATTGAGCGAAGAACACCACTAGAGGAGGCCCGCAGTATGGCAACCGTCACCAAATCGATCCTATGGAGCAAGCGGCTGGAGAAGTATGTCGCTAGAGTTTCGGTCCTGGCCGAGAGCTGGGCCGTGGATCGCGACGTTTACAGCTATGCCAACGACAAGGAATCGCTGCAGAAGTGGGCAAAGCGCCAGCAGGAGGCTTGGGCCATCGATCCGCTTGCGCAAATCGTGTTTAACCTTGAGAAGGCAAAGTGATGGCAGCAATACGAGGAGAAGGCGATGAGTGAAAATGTTAGAATTTGGGAAAGGAAGGTCGGAAAACATAGGACGGAAGACGACGAAAACAAATGGCAAGCCGACATTTTTTGGGGAAACGAAGATCATCATGGCATAGGGAAAACACCGTCTGAAGCATTGGTTAGAGCAGCAACGCACTGGGCTTCCCGAAGCCGCTCAATCTCTGCTGCCTGCGCGGCTCTTCAGGAAGTGGCCGACTTGAGTACGGGGTATGATGACCTCGTTGACGCCCTTAAAATAGCCCGCGCAGCCCTAGAAGAAAAAAGAGTCAGATGAGTGATGAGTAGTTGGCAATCAGACATGACACGAGCGCCTATTGGAGAGCGTGTGCTGGTGAAAAACCGTGAAGATGGCACGCCGTACTATGCGGTCAAAGGAAACGACGGGGAATGGCGGAATCCGGTAGTTCATTCCTGCGTGTATGATCCGCAGTTGTGGAGCAAAGAAAGAATAATTGTTTCAATGACTTAATGCTTCTAATCACCCAGTTTTCACCATAGAAAAAGCATTTAGCAAAGAACGTCCTGGCAGGGTTTGAGTAACATCCAGCTCTATGATACAAGATTGATGTCGGAAGTATGCACCCCTCGATCCCCTGCAACGGATCACGGTCCCACAGGCATATTTCTGACACTTGCTCCAGAGGGCGGTTGTACTGATGTGCAGCCGCCCTCATTGCGTTGTGCTGCAAATTCGTATATAGGGACCACTTAGGCAGTTTCGACTTTTGCCGGTGCGCGTCCTCGCCGTCGCCTGCAGTTCTCATCCGAATCGAGAACCGGCCTGTCAACTGCCCGTAGCCTGGACCGACTTGCTCCCCTAAGCGGCCCATCTAAATAGCAACCCCTGGTCACGACGGAAAGCCCGCGGCCAGGGGTTTGCTTTACGGGAGACACTTCAATGGCCAAGATCACCCGCGAGCACTTCACCAAAAAGAATTGCGATCCGGAGGAGCTGTATAAGCTCTATCTAAACCTGCCCCACAAGAAGCGCAGCCACGCCGAAACCGCGCGCCAGTGGAATGCCAAGGTCGATCTGGACAAGGACAAAATCAGCGCCGCCTATGTCAGTACCCAAAGCAAAAAGCACGGCTGGCAGAGCAGGCTCTACCACGACCTGGGCGAACAAGGCGTTGCTGGATTTGCAGGCGTTCAGAAATTGCGCATCAAGACGATGTGGGAGGACATCGAGGCTGATATGCAGCACCTGTCCAGCGAGTTTATGAAATCGATCGAGGGCAAAATGCTTGCCAAGGTCAAGTACGAGCTCGACAGCATCAAGCTGGACAGCACGGAAAAGCTGGACGCTATGCTCGACATCATTATGAAGCTGACCGAAGTGGAGCACCGCATTCGAGGCCTTAACATCGACAAGAGCGACAACAAACCACCAGAAGCGCCGAGCAAGCCTATTCCAGACTGGGATAAGATCATAAACGCCGCGCCTGTAAAGCCGAATTGAACCGATGGCCAGGCCTGTTTACGGAACCCGGTACATTTCCGAGAGAAACCAACGGCTGCGAGAGCAGATCGAAAGCGGCCAGGTATTCAACAAGGATTTTCAGGAGATTCAGGGCTTCTACAACGAGTTCAACGAGAAAGCCGATCCCAATGACAAGGCGCTGTTGGCCTGCAATGATCGCTACTACCTGCTGGTGGAATTACTGCACCGCCGCGACGCGCTGCAGCCGTGGGTGTATGATCGGTGCCGAGAGGTCGAGGAGAATCCGGACGGCTACCTCGATCTGTGGGCGCGCTACCACTACAAAACATCAATCATCACATCCGCCGGCATCATTCAGGAGATATGCCGCGATCCGGAAGTGACCATCGCGATTTTCAGTGGCACGTTGAAGATCGCCAGCAAGTTTTTCACGCAGATACAGGAAGAACTCGAATCCAACCTTGAACTGCAGCAGGCCTTTGCGGATGTACTCTATATCAGCCCGCGCACCGAAGCCAAGCGGTGGTCACGCTCCGCCGGTCTTGTGGTCAAGCGTAAATCCAACCCCAAAGAGGCGACGCTGGAGTGTTTTGGCTTGGTCGAAGGCATGCCGACTGGATCGCACTTCAAGCTGCTGGTGTACGATGATCTGGTGACGGTCGAGCTTGTCTCCAATAAGGACATGGTGGAGAAGGTCACGGAACGCTGGGAGCTATCCGACAACCTGGGCGTAGGGGAAAAGACGCGCAAGTGGCATGTTGGAACGCGCTACTCATATCAGGACACCTACGGCACCTTACTGGAGCGCAAGATACTCAAGTCCCGCCTTTACCCGGCCACGGACACTGGATTGCTAGACGGCACCCCGGTTCTGATGACACCTGCGGCATGGGAAAAGGTGAAGATGACGCAACCCGGCACCGTTGGTGCGCAAATGCTGCAGAACCCGGTTGCTGGACACGAATCGACGTTCCGCATGGAATGGCTCAAGAACTTTGAAATTCTCCCGGCAACCCTCAATATCTACATCATGGGCGACCCGTCGAAGGGTAGGACCAGGGAGAGCGACCACACCGCCATTGCCGTCGTTGCGATGGATTCGGCGGAAAATATGTACTTGGTCGATGGCTTCTCGCATCGCATGAACCTTGACGAACGATGGATGCGACTCAAAGAGCTCAAGAGGCGTTGGGATCATGTGCCGGGCGTCCAGTCCGTCCGCGTCGGCTGGGAACAGTATGGCCTCACCACGGACATCGAGCACTTCCAGAAGATGATGCGGATCGAAAAGGATTCGTGGCCAATCGAAGAACTGAACTGGGTGCGAGAAGGCAGGCAATCGAAAGAGGATCGTGTGCAGCGCCTGCAGCCAGACTTTTTGCAATCTAGGTTCTATCTCCCGCAAGTGGTTTGGCACGAGGTCAACGCTGGTGGCGGTCATGCCGTTTGGACCGTCAATGTCGGAACCAACAAGATCGAATACCGCCCGTTGCTTAACGAAACAAAGCCCCAGCGCATGATGAAGGCAGCCGGGCAGGCTTGGCGCATCCAAGAGCCGATCACGCGCAAGGACGAAGATGGCAAGCTCTACGACCTTACGCGCCGGTTCATAGAACAGTATCTAGCCTTTCCAAAATCCAGGCTTCGCGACCTGATCGACGCCACGAGCCGCGTGTATGACATGCAGCCCGTTCCGCCTTCGGTATGGGAGGCTGCGATAGAAGATGAGCCGGTCTACTATCCCGACGCTTGAGGAGGAAATCGAGTTTGATCAAAAGCTAAAGGCGTTCGAGCTCAACTGGTCGCAATGGTGCGGATTCTGCGGCAAGCGCATCCGCGACAACGATTACGACATCTACCTGGTTCAAGAAATCTATTACCACGGCTGCTGCATCCATTTTCTATGCGGTGCGGACGGAAAGACGTTGGCTAAGACGAGGAAACCGAACTGATGCCTGCTACCAAGCAAATCGTCACGACATGGATGGCCGAAGTTCTCCAGGCCGATCCAGAGTGGCACAACAAGTATTATGTCTGCGATGAATACAAGTTCTCGAACGGACGCATATTCGAGGCTAAGTACAATACACGCGGCGCGTATGGACCGGACTATGATTGATCCGAGCGAGCTCTACCTAGAAAACTTGATCGCCCGCGCCCAGGCCAAGATGAAGGCCGACAAGGTGATGGACACGTTCGACAAGCGCGTGAACATGCCGTTGGCCCAGCAGGCTACCAACCTTCTCTACACCAAATACCCAGCACCCAAGGGCTTTTGGGAGGTCGAGGTGCGGCTGGAGAACAAGCTGGTTGAGGTTCGCGCGCCCATGCTCGAAGTGGGCGGCTACTACATCGATCCAGACAAGCACCTGGACGATCCCAAGATGAAATGGGTTATCACCGCCGGCGGCGAGCTCTTGGAGCGTTACCGCGTCAAGCGCGGCATGTTGGACAGAGACACCGTGGAGGAGGCAATCGCCCATTGGGGCGAGCCAGACAGCCGCGCGGATGTTCATGTGGAGGGCTAACGTATGTCCGATTCGATTGTCGCGGCACAAGGATTTGTTGGAAACAACATCGAGGAGGACGTGGTTTCTCGTGCGAATGAAGGTCGCGACCGCGCTGGAAATGTTCAGCATCCAGATGATGAGTTTTTTCAAGCGGGCATCAACGCCATCAGCACCGGCCAGTCTCATCTTGCGAACGGTGTTCGAGCACGTTGGATTGCCTCGCAGCAGGCTTACAACAACAAGCATTTTGACGGCTCCAAGTACAACTCCAAGCGGTTTAGAGGCCGCACACACCTGTTCCGCCCCAAGACGCGCAGCGCAGTTCGAGCGGTTATGCAGACAGCGGCGAACGCCTTGTTTGCCAATCCGGACGTTGTTTCTGTTTCGGCGGGCGACGATCAGGACCAGGTGCAGCGCGCAAGTGCGGCGATCAAGCAGGAGTTGATTAACTACCGGCTGGATTCAGGATCAGGGCGCAATTCAGTGCAATGGTTCGTGACGGCAATGGGGGCCGCGCAATCTGCAACAGTGACCGGCCTGTGCGTTTCCAAGCAGTATTGGGAGTACCGTGAGCGCGAGGTCGAGGTTCAAGTGGAGCGCACTACTCCACGCGAGGTCCAGCCCGGCTTTTCCGTGATGGACAAGGAAACCGTCACCGAAACGCGCAAGATCATCGAGCGTGATCGACCCATGATCGAGCTCTACCCGATTGAGCAGGTGGGCCGCGATCCGGCTGCAGACTGGACGGACCAAGCCAGCGGATCGTTCATCTACCTGTCAAAGCCAATCACCGTTGACGACCTCAAAACCCTGATGGCGCAGCCCGGCCCGGTCAAATGGCGCGAGCTAGGCGATCAGGAACTGAAAAAGTCGATCATCGACTATGAGGCTTCCGCAGTTCGCCGGTCGCGTGAAGAAGGCCAGGACCGCCTCGATAGAGCCCGCCCGGCCCGCGGTCACGACCTGACGTGGATACACGAAATGTTCATTCGTTTGGATGGGCAGGAATGGCATTACTGGATGCTAGGCAAGCACCAGGTTCTATCCGAGCCAATGCCGCTAGAAGAAGCCTACCCGCACCTGGAAGGAGAGCGCCCGGTGATCGTCGGCCTTGGTGCGCTCGACGCTTTCACGGTGAACCCGATGTCGCCGGTCGAAAGCTGGCAGCCGATGCAGCAGGAAATCAACGACCTGGTGAACCTGCGCCTCGACAACCTCAAGCAGAATATTTCCCCACTGACCAAGGTTCGCCGGGGCCGCCGCGTATCGGTATCGGCCATCCAGAACCGTTCTCCCGATTCGATCCTGTACCTCGATGAGCTCGATGATGTCGAGTTCGACCGGCCACCATCCTTTGGCACCGAGGCATATGCCGAAATGGATCGCCTCAACGCCGACTTTGACGATCTGGCAGGCAAGTTCAACGGCGCGTCCGTCCAGTCCAATCGTCAACTGAATGAAACGGTCGGCGGCATGAAGCTGTTGAACCAAGCGGCCATGTCCATGTCCGAGTTCGATCTGACCGTGTGGATCGAGACGTGGGTGGAGCCGGTCATGCGGCAAATCCTCAAGCTGGAGGAGTATTACGAATCCGACGAGGTTGTGCTGGCACTGGCCGCCAAGAAAGCAAAACTGCTGCAGAAGTTCGGCGTCAACGATGTGTCGGACGACCTGCTGAATCGCCAGGTGACGTGCCGCGTCAATGTTGGCAAGGGCGCCGCCGATCCAGTCGCGAGCCTGCAACGCTTTGGCATGGCGCTCGAAATGTTCATCAAATACACCGGCGAAGTGGGCATGATGAAGCTCAATGTGGACGAGATTGGCGACGAGATATTCGGCAAGGCCGGCCACAAGGATGCAGATCGGTTCATCAAGAAAGATGATGGCGAAAACGATCCGCGCATGATGCAGATGCAAAAGCAACTGCAGGAAATGCAGAAGGTCATTGAACAGAAGCAGATCGAGAACAAGGCCAAGGTGGACGTTGCCCAAATCAACGCCCAGGCGAAGCTCAAAGAGCAGGCAATGGAGAACCAAGGCGATCTGCAGGTTGAGCAGATGCGGGCGCAGCAGAAGCAGATGGAAATGCGCCAAGCCAGCAACATGAAGGTCATTGACCATATGTTCCAGTCGCAGCAACCGAGAAACGGCGCACAGCAACCGTCAGGGGCGGGGCAGGGCAATGGCTCTGGAGGCGGTAGCCCCAATTCCCCAAGCTCTCCAGCACAGCAGGGGCAGCCACCGGCCAATGTCACGCTAGTGCAGCCGTCGATGCCGCCAGCGTCGCCACAGGCTGATCCATCGCAGCTAATGAACGCGACGCTGGCGGCTATCACCAACCAGAACCAACAGCTTGCCAGGCAGCAGCAACAATCAACTCAAGCGGTAATGATGGCGCTGCAAGCCACCATGCAGGGGCTGGATCGCATTCTGCAGCAGATCAATGCACCAAAGCAGACAGAAGTGATCCGAGACGAGAATGGCAAGATCGTCGGCGCAAGACAGGTTACGTCGAGCGTTGAGCCCCAACCGCAAGAAATGTCCATGCAGCAGGAAGCGATGCCCGCAGACCTTCCAGGCCGGTTGCAAGGAATCCTCTAACTCTTTGAAAGGAGACACAAATGGCCACTTATACCAAGTATGAGAGTTTTGTGGAGGCACTGTTGGATGGCGGCGCTGGCTCGATGGACCTGTTCGGCACCGTCGATACCATCAAAGCCGTTATTCACACCGATGCGCCGGTTGTTGCCACTGACAACGATCTGACGGACCTTACGCAGATCACCGGAACCGGCTACACCGCCGGCGGCGACGACATCCAGAACGACTGCACCCGGTCGGGCGGCACGGCTACGCTTACCGGCGTTGACGTGGTTTGGACGGCTGGTGCTGGTGACTGGACGACTACGGCCAGGTATGTGTCGATTCACGACGACACTGCCACTGTTCCGATTGCTGATCCCCTGATTGCCTCGTGGGATTACGGTGCGACCTTCGCGCTCGGCAACGGCGAAACTTTCACGCTCGATTTTGGCGCGAGCGTGTTCACCCTGGCTTAATCGGAGACTGAACTGTGGCCAAGTCACAGAAGCGAACGGTGGAGGCGGAGCGCGTTGCTCCGCCATCGCCACTTAAAATCCGCCCTGAAACGCTCACCATTCCCTACAACGAGAACGGAAGGCGCATTTGCCCGCCCTATCCAGTGGCGAAGCTGATGAAGAAGGGCGCCGACGGAAAAATGAGGATTCCGTCAAAATACCTGGAGGCGCTGGAGCAAAATCAGAAGATTTCCAGTTGCTGCCGACATCCCGAGAATCACACGGTAGAAGGGCTCAAAAGCAAGCCGGAGGAGCCCGCACCGGACATTTACATTTTCCATTGCACCTGTGGGCGCCAGCACCGTCGATTCTGCATTGGCGGAGACGATGAGCGGCCAATCTGGATTGTGGGGTAAGCAAGGCGGGGTGAGCTAGATGGCAGTTGTCTTATTAACGCATGATAAAGCTCATGTTAGCTCACCGTCCGATCCCCATACGTTTGCCAGTCTTTCTCTAGGCGGAACCGCAGACAGAACTGCTGCTGTTGTCTTTGTTTACCAAAGAGGCGCAACCCTTAACATCCCAACTTCTGTCAAAGTAGAGGACGTTGCATGCACCCGTGTGAACGGGACTCAATATGCTGGTGGCGCTGAAACCATTCGCATTGATGGCTATTACATCGATCTAACGTCAGAAACGGCAACAAATGGTGATATTGTCGTAGATTGGAATGGCACTCCCGACTCTGCGGCTGTCGCTATAAGCATCCTGAAATTTTCTGACACCGCCAATGCATCAGGGCCGAATTATACCAACGTCACGTCTAACGTAACAAACGTCGGCGCGTGGTATGGCTCTGGAATGCCTGATGGTGCAATCGCCATCATCGGCATGTGCAATGCTGATGGCACCGATCCAAATTTTGTTTCGGACGGAACAAACTGGACCGCTCATCAAGAGGGTTATGAGGGCACGCAAGGCATTCAGTATGGGTCGGCCTACTACATAAACACCACCGGAAGCACGTTATCCAGTGCTCACGCAAATACCAAGCCAGACATAACCAATGATGAATCCCGCATCATGGCTTGGACGGGTATGGGGATTGAAGAGGCTCTTGCCGCCTACACGCTAGACGCCACGACTGGTGGCAGCTATTCGCTTTCCGGACAAACGGCAGCCCTGGAAGTGGGTTACGAAGTTGCTGCGGGACCTGGGAGCTACGCGGTTTCGGGAACCGATGCATTACTAGAGCAGAGTCGGACATTCACGAACATCGAATGGGGCCTGTACTTCCTGCAGGCGCTTGGCGACAACCTTTACGTTGGACGCGCTGTAATCGCAGAGGGTGGCTCCTACGCGGTCGGCGGTACGGCGGCAACACTACAGATCAACCTCACGCTGACTGCAGAAGCGGGCAGCTACGCCGTTACAGGAACCGATGCTGCCTTAACGATACCAACCGGAGTGGATCTTGTTGCCGATGGCGGAAGCTATTCGGTTGCTGGTACGGATGCGGCCCTTGAGGTCGGTTACGCGGTTGCTGGTGATGCGGGCTCGTACACCGTCAATGGTTCCGCCGCGACGTTGCAGCATGCCTGGGTGCTTTCTGCGGAGGCGGGAGCCTATTCTGTTTCAGGGACCGCCGCGACGTTCCTGCTTAACCGGCCTCTTACCGCCGAGGCAGGCTCGTATGCGCTAACAGGTACTGACGCCAATCTTGAAAGGTCGCGCAACTTTACCGCCGAGGCAGGCAGTTATGCCGTGTCTGGCACCGATGCACTGCTAGAACAGGGATACGCCGTCACCGCGGAGGCAGGCAGTTATGCCGTTTCAGGGACTGACGCGACATTGCAAATCGCGCTCGATGTCCTTGCTGAATCCGGCGCCTACTCGGTTTCGGGAACGGACGCTGCCCTAGAACAAGGCTACCTGGTCGGCGCCAACGCTGGCTCTTATGCTGTCACAGGGACTGCAGCAACGCCGTATCCATCGACGGTCCTATATCCAAACGCCGACGTGACGGACGGCTCCTGGCTGAACGAGCTGGGCAACAATACGAATCTGTATGCGTCGATCGATGAAATTGCCGCGAACGATACGGACTACATCGAGTCGCCGGCGCTTTCTTCTGGCAATTCGGACACCTGCGAGATTGCGCTGACGGCAAGCGGCGATCCGCAGCGTTCGTTTGGTCACAAGTTCGCCTACCGCTACCAGGCGCTAGGCGTGGCCACCATGAACCTCACGGTGCGCCTGATCCAAGGAACGACGATCATTGCATCCAATACGCACAACAGCGTTGGCGGCACACTGGTCAATAGCGAACTTACGTTGAGCGCGGCAGAAGCGGACAGCATCACCGATTATAGTGATCTGCGCCTGCGGTTCACGGCGGAGGCAGCGTAATGGCAGTTACATGGGATAAAGCCACATTCGATCAGTTATATCGCACAAAACCGTGGCATGCCGGTATTCGTCGCAATTCTGCGGAGGCGAGACTGCCGCCGTTTTTTCACTACAACTGGTTTGGCGTACAGAATGGGATGACAAGACAGCTAGACAGGTTCTTGTCTGTACCGGGAGCCGCGCAAATTTCAGACCTGTGCGTTATAGGCGGAGCATGGGGCTGGTTTGCTGAAATGCTCGAATCGCGCGGCATTAACACAATCAATGTCGATACCTCGACCTACGTCCTAGACAATCAGAACGTGTCAGAAGAGGGCGAGATTCGAGACATACTGACTGCCGGAGGAATGGATTGGGACAATCTTCCAGACTGCTTTGTTGATCCAAACGACTTTTCGCAGACGGTTGATCCTCGGCCATATTGGTTGCATCCATCAGGCGGGCGAAGCGGCAAGCCGGTGATTGATGAGGATATGTCCACTAACACATCCCGCAAGAATGTGCGTCAGGCACTTGGCAATAACATGGATGCGATCTTGACCGAGTTTGTGTTGGACGGCTTCGACGTTGAAGCTGATGCCCTATCGTTTGTTGAGCGATGCGAACAGCTTCGACCAAATCCGAATTGCAATGTTTTGCATTTCGTTTTGACAGTGAATGACCACCCACTTTTTCTTCCGTCAACACAAGCGGAGTGGAGGCAAAGACTAGACGCCAACGGATTTACGAACCATTGGGTGATTAACCAGCTCGGTCAAGTGGTGACGTAATGGCTCTCCCATACGCAACAGGCTTTCCAACTAACGCTGAAAAGTTTGCCAGCGTTGGACAGCACATGGCTCGCCTCGGGAGTTTTGAGTACGGTGGAGAAGTCTTTGTCGTCTACGTGACGCTCCTAGATGGAAGCATCTTTACCGCGCGATGCGTTGTTTCTTACGCATCGGACCCGACCGGAACTTGGACGCAAGTTATTTCAGGAAATATAAATGGAGGCGGCGCAAATTCACCCAACGGTGCGACAATTGGGGCGCAGGCTCTTTTTGTTGATACCACGAATGGCGTTGTCACCATTTCGATGGAGTGGGGCAGTAGATATGTAGGTCCTAGTATCGGGAATTATTCCGGTAACAACCTAATCCAGTTTGATCTTGATACCCACACCTTCATCACTGGAAATGTCCAAGATCCATATCCAAAGCAAAGTTATGGCGCAACAGATGGCGAGTCTGACCCGGCTCCGGATTTCTTCGGCCAATCACAACAAGGATGGACCGGGACATCTTGTATTCGTCGCTCTAATGGCGATGTCGTTATGCTGCACACGGCTTTTGGGCCGTCCAGCATGGGTGGTACATACGACACCATCGACTATGAGTTTTATGACGACTCGACTAACACTTGGACGACGCATGTTACGGTTTTTGATGGGGGCGCAAAAAGTGACAATTATCTTTCCCCGACAATTATTCAGGGTTCAAGCGATCAATGCCACCTTCTGGCGGTCAACGTTCTTAATGATGACAGGACGGTTGGCGGCAACGTAGCACTGCGCGCTTTAAGCAGCTCGAACACGCTTAGAACCGAAAGAACCACAAGCGGAACGACCTGCTACAGTATCACGCCGCCTTCTGGAGAGCCTGTTACTTTTACAAGAAGCTCAACTGAATATGTTGGGGTTGTTGTAGCAACAAGCACAGTTAATCTGTCTCGCCTGTACTACCAGCATTTTACAGACGACTCGAGCCCAACATTCAATTTCAATACGATTATCTCTGGCGGCTCTGTTAGCCACCACATGGAGCGCAACAAGTGTGGGGGTTATTGCTTCGACCCCGACAGCGGCGACCACTACGTTTTCTTTGCCGACCGTTCCGACCATATTTACGGCTACACAGACCAAGGGAACCTATCGACATGGGCAACGCTGAACAGCGGATCGTCTATCGGAGCGCCATCGACTGATTCTGGAACCAGCCGTGATGCTTATCAATTCACCGCAAACTGCTTCCAAGTCGGAAGCGATATAGTAGTTGGTTACACATGGAACAATCTTTGGGCCGAAGAAGATGATGATGGTTCGGCAACCATTATTTATTTTGGTGAAGGCGGTAGATATAACGGATTCTTATGGTCCGTCAGTCCGCAACAAGATCTCGTTACCAATGAAATTGACGGCAATTCAAAAACGTATCCGGCGTATTATGACCAGTGGACAATCCGTAGCCTTGGCGTAACGCTCGACGCAACGACAGGAGGCAGCTACAGCGTAAGTGGCACGGCGGCCACGCTGCAGATTAACACCACGCTGGCCGCAAACGGTGGTTCGTATGCAGTCACTGGCACGGACGCAACGCTTACAAAAGCGGCGCCAAAACTTCTCACGGCGGATGCCGGCAGTTACTCGATCAGCGGCACTGATGCGACACTACTTCACGACCGGACGCTAGATGCGACGGTTGGCGGCTCGTATGCGATCAGTGGCACCGACGCGACGTTGCAGTTCGGCTTCACGCTGGACGCCACGACGCCCGGCAGTTACGCGGTGTCAGGCACCGATGCCAACCTGGAATGGGGCCACGTTCTCGCTGCAGAGGCGGGCTCCTACGCAGTTTCTGGTACAGACGCCAGCCTAGAGCAGGGATATGCCGTCACTGCAGAAGCTGGGGCCTATTCGGTAAGCGGTACTGATGCCACTTTCCAAATCGCGCTGACGCTGACTGCCGATCCAGGTAGCTACACAGTCGCTGGCACGGACGCTTCGCTAGAGCACGGTTATGTGCTCGATGCGACGGTTGGAGGGACATATAGCGTCTCCGGTACGGACGCCACGCTAACCAAGGCCAAGAAGATTGCAGCCGATGCCGGTTCGTATGCCGTCTCCGGAACAGACGCCAGTCTTGAGCATGGGCGGCTGGTCACGGCTGACGCGGGCTCATATGCCGTAACCGGCACTGACGCCACGCTCCAGATAGCATTGTCCCTGACTGCGGAGGCTGGGGCTTATGCGGTCACCGGCACTGACGCCACGCTGCAAATTGCCGTGGATGTCCTTGGCGAAGCGGGTTCGTATGCAATCAGCGGCACCGATGCGGCGCTGGAACAAGGCTATGTCCTGGCTGCCGAGGCTGGGGCCTACACGGTTTCTGGCACTGACGCAGCCTTGCTGCAGGGCTATGCGGTTACTGCTGAATCTGGTTCGTACAGTGTTTCAGGAACAGAAGCCGCGTTCCTATGGGATCGCCTGGTAACGGCGGAGGCGGGTTCCTACGCCGTCACTGGAACCGATGCCACGCTTACCGTTGGGGGTGCTACCGGCTTCACGCTGCCTGCAGACGCTGGATCTTATGCAGTCACTGGAACTGCGGCGACATTCCAGATTGCGCTTACGATTGCGGGCGACGCCGGTTCCTATGCGGTTACCGGCACTGACGCCAATTTGGAATGGGGCCATGTTGTTGCGGCAGAAGCTGGAAGTTACGCGGTCACAGGCACCGACGCCACATTCCAGGTCGCACTGGCCGTCACTGCCGAGGCTGGCGCCTACACGGTGTCAGGCACCGACGCGACGCTGCAGATCAACCTTCCTCTCACTGCCGAGGCTGGTAGTTATGCGATCAGCGGCACTGATGCTGCTCTTGAGCATGGCCGCGTTGTGGCTGCCGAGGCTGGTAGTTATGTCGTTACGGGTACAGATGCCGCGCTGACGCTGATAAACGCCTTTGCGCTCATTGCGGAGACGGGCAGCTACACCGTTACGGGAACGGATGCCAATCTTGAATGGGGCCACATCCTCACTGCGGAGGCAGGCTCTTATGCGGTTAGCGGCACTGCGGCAAGCCTGTTCCAAGGCTACGCAGTGGCGGGCGATACCGGGTCTTACACGGTCACAGGCACCGACGCCAATCTTGAACATGGTTATGTGCTTGCTGCCGAGGCCGGTAGTTACTCTGTTACAGGCACGGATGCTACGCTAACAACGGGAGCGGCAACCGGCCAAATAAGGGTCACCTGGGCCGCCTTCTACTTGCCAGACACTGCAGGAAACCTGCAACTTGCAGGGGATGCGGGCGCCTATACGATTACCGGCACCGACGCGAGCTTCCTTTATGGCTACGCCACAACGGCAGAGGCCGGCACCTACGCGGTCACTGGAACCGATGCGAGCCTTGAATACGGCTTTGCGGTCACAGCAGAGGCCGGTTCATACGCCGTAACCGGAACAGATGCGACGTTCCAAATTGCCTTGGCGGTCGTGGCGGAGTCGGGTGCCTACACCGTTTCCGGCGTCGATGCCAACCTCGAACAAGGATACGTTGTTGCTGCAGAAGCGGGCAGTTACGCCACATCCGGCACTGACGCGGCATTTAGCAGGGGCTACGCCGTTTTGGCGGAAAGTGGCTCCTACGCTGTCACCGGCACCGACGCCAGCCTGGAGCAAGGATATACAATCACAGCCGAGGCCGGATCGTATTCCGTCACTGGCACCGATGCGACGTTGTTGCAAGGGCTTGCAGTCACCGCCGAAGCTGGCAGCTATGCTATATCTGGCGTGGATGCAGCGACATTGCATGGCCGCGTCCTGGCCGCAGGGGCTGGCAGTTATACCATCACCGGCAGCGACGCATTGTTGCTCAAAACCGGCGCGTATGCGCTGCTGGCGGAAGCGGGCAGTTACGCTATCACCGGCACGGATGCTGCGCTCGAATACGGTTTTGCGGTTGCGGCAGAGGCTGGCAGCTATGCAGTTGTTGGAACCGACTCCACATTTGTGTGGAATCACGTTCTTGGCGCCGAGGCTGGCAGCTACGCAGTAACGGGTACAGATGCAAATCTGACGCTCCTCAATGCCTTCACGCTGACGGCGGATGCCGGGTCTTACGCGGTTGGCGGAACAGATGCGGCGCTGGAGCATGGGTATGTAGTCGCCGCCAACAGCGGTTCTTATGCGGTCAGCGGAACGGATGCTGGCCTGGCCATCGGAATTTCAGTGGTTGCCGAGGCCGGATCATATCTGACTGCAGGAACGGATGTCGCCTTCGTTCGGGCGGTGCGCGTTATCAGCGGCGAAAGCGGCACATACAATATCAGCGGCTCGGAAGCCGAGTTGAAGCTGCCCGTTTACGGTTCTGGTTACAACAAGCAGCGCAAGCGGCAGCCCAGGCCGTGGGTCATTGACTTCAATCAAGAGGAATACAATCGCCTGGTTGGTCGCCCGAATCCGCCGCGGCCAGCGACTGACAAGGAGCGTGCGGCGCTCAACGACGACGAAGAAGCCTTGTATTACATCCTTATGGCTAGTTGAGGTGTGCAAAATGACAGACCACGAACACGAGCAAATGGTGGAGGAAAAGATCAAGCGAGAAATTCGCAGCGGTTGGTTCCGAACGCTAGTGACGACTCTTGTTGGCGTTAGTGCGCTTGCCGGCTCAACTTACACCGTGGTGGCCAACATCACTGAAATGCGAATTATGGTGGCACAGAACTCGAAGGGGATCACGAACAACCATGAGCGCCTTGAGAAGCTGGAGAGCAAACAGCTTCCAGACGGGCTGGAGCGCGGACAACTCCAAGCGGCTATAAAGTCCGTCCAAATCACGCTCGACAAGATCGAGCGACGAATGGAGCGATTAGAAGAGCTCCAAAGAAACATCAAGCCCCGCCAGTGAGCGGGGTTTTTTAATGCCCACCGGAGACATGGGAATGAGCATGGACGTTGAGGACTACGGCAATCAGCTCGATGAGAGCTACGGCCTGTCTGACGTACCTAAACTGCAGCACCTTTATCGTTTGGCCGCATCCAGCCGGTTCACGGTTCTGGAAATGCTCAATGATGAAAGCCCGTTACGCCTCATCTTGGAGAAGGCCAAGAGCGAGGCAGATGCGGCGCTCGACAAGTTGATCGATGCCGATCTGCACACAGACGCAGGCATCGCCACCGCGCGCAAGCTACAGGCCACAGTGCATAGACACCTGGACCTGATGCGCTGGGTCGAGGAAATCACCACAGAAGGTGATGAGGCGGCCCAAACACTCAAAACCGCGCCTATCGAGGATTTTGAAATCCAAGACGGCGAACCTGGAGACGAGACTTATGCCGACTGAAAACCAGAAACCCGCAGACGAACGCCCGGAGGACGTAAACGATCCCAGCTTGGATGATGGCTACGAAGAGCTTGAAGCTGCCGAAGAGGCTGCCGCCGACAAGGTGGCGCCGGAAAAGGACAAGGAAGAGGACGAGAAAAAGCCTCTTGAGTATGAAGCCGATCCTCGCGACGAAATCGAGGAAAGCATTTCCGCCAAGAAAAACGACGGCGAACAGCAGGGCGAAGAGGAAGAAGAGCCCATTGCTGATGAGGCGGAACAGGACGATGAAGAGTTGGAGGCCAACATTGATGGCCAGAAGGTCAAGGTTAAGCCATCCGAGTTGGAGAAGCGCCTGGCCGAGTACCAGAAACACGAAACAGCAGATAAGCGCCTGCGCGAAGCATCCGAGTTGCTGCGCCAGGCCAAGGAATTGTCAGCGTCTACCAAACCGGCGACAGTTGACAACGAAGGAGCCGAAAGCGAGAGCCAAACTCCTACCTCTGAATCAGACGAGAACATCGATGATTTATTGGCGAAGGTTGGTGAAAAGCTGCAGTACGGCGAAACCAAGGACGTTGTGGAAGCCCTCAAGACCGTGATTGAGCAAGCGAAGGCTCAAGTGCGGCCCCAGGAGCCACAATTGGACGAGGCGAAGCTGCAGGCAGCAATGCTGGAGGTTCAGGAGCGCCAACGCAGTGACGAGGCGCTTCGAGCGTTCAGTTCTGAAAACGAGGAACTGGGCAAAAATGAAAGGCTCCAAGGGGTGTTTCGCGACGAAATTGGCCGCGTTCTGCGGTCAGAAGTTCGCGATGCCTTATCAGCCCAAGGAGCCAGCCAAGATCAACTTAATCAGGTTGATACCCTCTCCGAAGCACAGATCGTTCAGGCTCACCGCACGATGCGCGTTAATGGCGTCGTGAAAAGTGATACCGCACACGTCTTGCAAACGGCGAAGGATAACCTTGTGAAAGCGACTCTTTGGCCAGGCGCTAGTGCCGTCAACCCCGATCGACAGGCACGGAAACAGAGCGCGCAACAGCAACCAGCCGCCCGATCCCGGCCCAATCCGCCAAATGCTCAACAACAGCGACGTACCGCAGCGCAGACCGTTGCGGACATTGTTGCCGAAGAGCAGGAGGCGCGTGGCAATCCGGTGATTTAAGCGGCCTTTCTCACTCTTGATAAAGGAAAAGACCAATGGCCGTTGTCAATTGGACGACCAACAGTGAGGGTGGTTACACCTATGCGCCGGAGCTTTCAAAGGTCCTGCGCATGGCTGTCCGAGCCCTTACCAAGTTCCGCATGCTTTGCGATGCAAAAGACGCATCCGGCATGGGGCTGCGCAAGGGATCAACCTGGTACTGGAACGTTTACCAGCGTATGACCCCGCCGAGCTCGTACACGCTGTCCGAGTTCAACCCAATCCCGCAGGCAAACTTCACGATCCTGCAGAACAGCTTGACGATTCAGGAATACGGTCGTTCCGTGCCGTTCACCGAGCTCGTCACCAAGCTGGGCAAGCACGAAATCGTGGAAGTGATCGAGCAGGTCCTCAAGGACGATGCCGCTCACTGCTTTGATGCGGAGGCGTTTGATGCATTCAACACCACGCCGCTTCGCGTGGCGCCGACATCAGGCACCAGCACGACTGCTGTCACGCTGACCACCAATAGCGCGACCGCAACCACCAACAACGTCGCGATGCGTAAGGATCACGTCAAGGCAATCGGTGATACGATGGCCGAGCGCAATATCCCGCCGTACCGTGGCGATGACTATGTGTCGATCTCGCACCCCACCACCTACCGGACCTTCAAGAACGATTTGGAGTCCATCAATCAGTATGTGGAGACTGGTTATGCGAAGATCATGCGCGGTGAAATCGGGCGTTTCGACAAGTTCCGCTTTGTTGAGCAGAACAACATCCCGAAGGGTGGCGCCAATGACTCCACCACCTTCTCCGCGCAGTCGCGCACCGCAGATGCTTGGAACAACGGATTGTCGTCCTGGGCATTCTTCATGGGCCGCGACACCGTGAAAGAGGCCATTGTCCACCCGCTTGAGCTTCGCGCCAAGATTCCGGGCGACTATGGTCGCGACCACGGTATGGCCTGGTACGCGCTGGAAGGTTTCGGGATCGTTCACCCCGACGCCGCGAACGCCCGCATAGTCAAGTGGGATTCGGCAGCCTAACGCCACCACTGGCTGGGCTTCGGCCCGGCTTCACAGCAACGCTCAATGAAAGGTCATTCCAATGAGCTACAGCAACCCGAACCGGATGTGCTATTCATTCGGTGCTATCGACTTCGGTGCTGGCGGCGACGTGACTTCGATTCAGGGGCCAGCCGGTAAGGCCGGTCGCCTGGTTGAAATCATGGTGGCAGCTACCGAAACCTTCACCGCAACCACGACGCAGGCAGACGTTCAGGTTGGCACTGGTGCCGATCCTGACGCCAATGCACTGTTCCAGCTCGGCACCCTTGCCGACACGAATTCGGTGAGCGCCTACGGTACGTCGAGCATTATCGATGCCGACATTGCGGCTGATACCCAGGTGGAGGTTACTTTCACCGCACCGACCGGCGGTACGCCGGCTGGTATCGCTGACGTGACTATCGTTATCGATTGGGATTGGTAATCCCCGACATGGACCGAGAAGGTCGCTACCTGCAAATGGTAGAAGGCTCTGGCGGAGACGGTGACAACCCGATCCGCCAGGGTCGCCGGTCCAGTTCCCGCGAAGTCGCAGGCGCTGGTTACCGGACAGTGAGCTTGGCGGACGGAGCAGACGATTGCTGCATGACGGAGCTATCCGATCCGTTCTCCGACAAGGTGCTTTAAGCACTTCAACCCCCCGAAAATGAAAGGGAAAGCAATGGCGTACAATCACGGTACGAAGTCCATGAAGGCCAAGTTGGGTAATTCCATCGAGACGCCTTATGGCATGGATCGCTCGGACCTTACCGGCCCGGCGAACATGGAGCGCGGCGCGGAACAGAAGTTCGGCGGCGGCGGTGCAGACCTTGGCGCATCCATCAAGGGTGCAACGGCCAAGCAGGGAAACTCTAACTAACCATGACTAAGAAACCCGCGATCAACCTAGCCGATCCAAACAACATTGGATTGGTTTCGCCCATGTATAAGGGAGCCACGCGCTCACAGTATGGGCATTATTACGGCCCCACCGGAAACTACCTTTTCAGCGTCCAGGAGGAAGTTGATTTGGCGATCCGGCTGGGTCACAACAAGCGAGCCGTACCCGAGTCTATCGTCGCAGACGACACGGTGGCCGAGGAGACAGTTCGCGGGGATGCAGAAGCAGAAGTTGATGACGAGGCAGAAGCCGATGACATCGATCTTGTTGCTTGGGCAAAGGGTGAGGAGACTTACCCGTTTTTCAAAGTCAGATCAGCGGTGAACAAGCAGTTTGGCGTTACCGTCCAAAATGCTGCCCAGGCGCGGGAAACCGTGCTTGAGCCGCCGAAACACGACATTTGATAGGGAATCCCTAACATGAGTTACACCACGTTGACCGGCCTCAAGACAGTTGAGGGCTCGATAAAGAATTGGGCTAACAACACAACGATTCCGGCCAGCGTGGTGCTTGCCGAGGCCGAACAGTTAATGTTCACGAAACTACGCTGCCGCGAACAACAGGTGCTCTATACCGGCACCGTTGCCTCTGGTGTGTCGGCACTCACCCTTGCAACGGTTGCTCCGCGGTTCCTGGAGGCAATCTCTTTCCGGCGGGCAGGTGATGCCGCCGGCAAGATATATATCCGCGACAAGCAGTATTTCGAGGAGCGCCTGGCCACGGACACCGACGGCACACTGTTTACCGGCGTCCCGACCGAATGCACCATCGATGCAACGCAGATCAGGTTCAACATCGAGACAGACGACACTTACTATCTGCGACTTTGGTACTACGAGCGACCGGAGCCGCTTTCAGGCTCAAACGAGACGAATTTCATCACCGACAATCATCCTCGCCTGTTGCGCCACGCTTGCCTGGCTTCTGCCTACGACTTTCTCAAGGATACGGGCAACCGCGACTTCCACGAACAGATGATGGAACGCCTTATCTTTGAGGCAAACGCACAGACCGACATACAGCAGCAAGCCTTTGACGAGGACTTGTATTGGGATGGGAGATAGCAAATGGTTTCAACAGCGCGCTTCGGCCTTGAGAAACAGGTCACAGGGACAAACAATAATACCTGGGGATCAGAGCTAAACACCGTGCTCGATAATATCGATTCGGCGTTGGGCGACATTCTCGCAAAGTCCTTCTCGTCTAGCGATGTCACGTTGAGCGCGGCTGAAAACCGCTCTCCAATCGTTGTCTGCAGCGGAACGCTGACAGCAAACGTCAACCTGATCGTTGCCAACGAGCGCCCATTGTTGGTCTACAACAACACATCTGGAGCCTTTACTCTCACGGTCAAGACCGCAGCAGGGACCGGCATTGCCGTAACGCAGGGAACCTGGCGCAAGGTGTACTGTGACGCGACGAACGTAAACGACATCGGCCCGGTCGGCGGTGCGCTTGGAGGGCTCGACAGCGTTGGGGCCGGTGAAATTGACACGGATGCCGTGACGACCGCCAAGATTGCCGCCAACAACGTAACGCTTGCCAAGATGGCGCAAATGGCTGCGAACGGCTTTATTGGCAACGACAACGGCGCCACGCAAGACCCACAACACTTGACCGTTGCCGAGGCGACCGCCTTGCTCAATGCGATGGTGGCTGACGGCGGTTCTGGCGGCACCAAGGGGCTCGTTCCGGCTCCAGCGGCTGGTGATTCAGTCAAGGCGTTGCTGGGCGATGCAGACTTCCATCTGGCCGAGGACATCGATGCGACCAAGAGCATTGGCACGAACGGTTACGTTTGGCTTCCTGGCGGCGTCTTGTTGCAATGGGGATACAAAACAATTTCCGCTAGCTCGACAACCGTGACGTATCCAATTGCATTCCCCACCGCCTGCTTAAACGTCCAAATCACAGACAGATATGACGGCGATACTGGCGGCGTGGCCGACAATGCCTCGGTCAGGGCGGCTCCCGGAACAACCAGTGTATCGGTTAGTTCGAACGCTGGCCTAGATGGTTTCTACTGGGTGGCAATAGGGTATTGAGCCAATGGCACCGCGCAAAGTTCCCATTCAAGTTCAGCCTGGTGTGATACGGGTCCAGTCTGACTATGCAGCCCCAGGTCGATACATCGACATGGACAAAATTCGCTTCAACGAAGGCTATCCGGAGAAGATTGGCGGCTGGACCGCGACTGGCTGGGATACTGTGACCGGCAGAGTTCGCTCGTCTATCGCTTGGCAGAACATTTCCGGCAACAGGTACATTGCAACAGGTTCATCGCAAAAGATCGAAGTCATCGATGATGATGGCGGCCTAACAAACATCACGCCCGTTCGGTCTAGCGGCACGCTCGGAACAGATCCATTCACCACGACGATTAGCAGCGCCGAGGTTACAGTAGCCCACACATCGCATGGGGCTGAACAAGGCGACTTCGTGACCTTTGGCGGAGCCAGCGCAGTCGGCGGCATCACCATTGACGGTGAGTATTCGATCACGCGCATCACCGACGCGAATAGCTATGTCATCACCCATTCGAGCGCAGCGACATCGAGCGCGACGGGTGGCGGCGCGTCCGTCACATTTAGCTATGACATCAGCGTTGGCGAGGTAAATACGGTTTTCGGCGGCGGCTATGGTGTAGGCACCTACGGCACTGGCACATGGGGTACGGAACGCACTGGAGGGTCGTATCTAATCCTTGCCTCACATTGGTCGTTAGACACCTACGGCGAAGATTTGGTCGCCATGCGAAACAACAATGGAACCCTGTATCAGTGGGACTCTTCGGTTGGCGGACGCATGACGGCAATCGCCAACGCGCCGGTGGGCAATTATGCCTTTGTCACATCAGAGCGCATCATTGTCGTGTTGGGCGCGGGCGGGAACCCGATGGCCATTCAAGGCTGTGACGATGAAGATAACACGGTTTGGTCAGCGAGCGTCACAAACAAGGCTTTTGGGCGCACCTTGCAGACTGGATCGCGGCTGGTGGCGGCTTCTCAATTGGGCCAGGGCTTGAATTTGATCTGGTCCGATTCATGTTGTTACATCCTGCAGTTCGCAAACAACAACGTCACCGTCTACGCGTCGCGCCTCATAGGCTATGGCGAGGACCTTGGTTTGATCGGCCAGGAGGCATTTGTTGTGGTCAGCGGCGTAGCCTATTGGATGAGTTCTTCTGACTTCAAGGCGTATGCCGGCGCCCCTGGGCGCATGCCAAACGTCGATGACATTCGCGATTATGTTTTTGACGACATCAACCTTGTGCAAGCTCAAAAGGTCAAGTGCCGCTACGATCCCATTAACCACGAAGTCTGGTGGCACTATCCGTCCGCCGATAGCAACGAAAACGATCGATATGTGATGTTTTCGATCAACGAGGCTCACTGGACGACCGGCACTATGGATCGATGCGCATTCGTCAATCAGCACGACCAGGCCTCGTCCATCTATGGCTTCGATATAGATGGCACGAGCTATGCGCACGAAATGGGAGTTGACGATAATGGATCGGCACTGCCCTGGTATTTAGAGACAGGATATTCAGACATCGAGGACGGCAATCAGCTGATGGATGTGTTTGCCTTTATCCCCGACTTCAAGCGTCACGCGGAGGACATCACCCTAACGCTTACCGCGATCGACTATCCGCAAGACGGATCAACAATGGACAGCGTGACCACCACACTTTCCGAAGCCGAGGGAATCGATGATTTTCGCCTCAATGGCCGGGCCATCAAGTACCGCATGGCTGGCAGCGCGGTTGGCAGCGACTTCCGGCTTGGCCGTATCCGCGCCGAAATACAAGAGGCTGGAGGCCGCAGGTAATGGCGATCGAGCGCCCATATGTCCTGACGCCTCGCGCGGTAGGCCAATCGTTTGAAGAATGGGTGGAGCAGGCGCTCTATGAATTGCACCGCACTTCGCAAGAAGAAGGCGCGTTGGCGCCGGTCAGCATCGATCTGGATAATCTGGCTGACGGCGATTACCTGAATTTCGACGCGACCAACCAGGTTTGGACGAACGGAAACGCGATCCCGGCGAACCTTGAGCCCAGCGACGGCGATAAGGGCGACATTACCGTAGCGAGCGGCACCTGGACGATTGATAGTGGCGTTGTCACTTATGCCAAGATACAGGATGTCACCGCCGACCGGCTTCTAGGACGCACTGGAACCGGCGGATCAATCGAGGAATTAACGCTTGGCGCCGGGCTGGCATTTAGCGGCGATTCGCTGATCGTCACTCAAACCGGCTCCAAGATCATCAAGAATTGGGGGCCACATGAGGCCAGCTTCCCGGCCAGCAACTACGCCACGCTGGACACGCGGAATACTCACCCCATCCTCGACTTCGATACGACCACCCAGGAGACGGTCTACTTTCACGGCGTCATGCCAGATAACTACGCCAATGAAGGAATCACTGTTGAAGTCTGGTGGACGGTAACAACGGTGACATCTGGCACAGTTGGCTGGGACGTGAGCCTGGAGCTTATGGACGGGCTAGACGTGGATTCTGACAGCTTTGCCACGGCGCAAACCATCACCGCGACCACCGTTTCAGGAACCAATGGGACGCTGCAAAGCTCCACGGTAAATATTTCCGATGGGGCAAACATGGATAGCATCGATGCCGGCGATATGTTTCGCATCCGCATCCGTCGCGATGTAGCCAGCGACACGGCAGCCGATGATGCCGAGTTGCACATGGTCGAAATGAGGATTCAGTGATGGCTAGGGGAAACCACACCGATGATGTGGGCTACTTTGAAGTAGCTGTCTCGCTGGATTTTCCTTTTACTCTTGCGGGATGGGTGAGAAGGAGCGACGTTTCAGTTGCTACGTTTACGACCTTGATAAACAAGGCGAATGCTTCCGCGCGAGGTTTTTATATTCGCCACAACACTTCTGGCGGAGGTGACTTTGTAACTCTCAATGTTGGCGGCTCGCCTGGGTCTGTGACTGTTACTCCCACTGGGACGGCGAGCTCTTTAGGGTGGAACCATGTAGGGGCTGTCGTCACTGCGACAAATGCCCGTTCTGTGTGGCTAAATGGGCAAGGCAAGGTCAGCGACACAACCAGTATTTCGACCGATCCAACTACGATGACTTTTCTCCAGCCAGGATCGTTTGTCTACAATGGCGGCGCTACTATCAGCTACGGCGATGGCTGGGTCGCAGAGACTGGATTGTGGGATGTTGCTTTGAGCGATGGCGAAATGGAGGCTCTAGGCAAGGGCTTCCCATGCCATCTTATCCGCCCCGACAATTTGCTTGTGCATTTACCTATGGTGCGTGGGGCCACCGACTTAATCAATGGTGTTGAAGCCACCACTACGGGCAACGCTGTAGGGACATACGATCACCCGCCAGTTATGGCGGCAATCCCTGTTTAGGAAAGGAATAGGTCATGGGTATTTTCGATTGGCTATTTGGCTCGAACCAAGAAAAAACCGGGAGTACCAAGGTCGAGATTCCAAAGTGGATCGAGGACGCCGGCAAGTCCAATTACCAGTTTGCCCAATCCATCGCCAACAAGCCCTACGAGGCCTACGGCGGGCCGGGCGTGGCCGACTTTAGCGGCCTTTCCAACAAGGCGTTTGACCTGATGGGCGGCATGTCCTTGCCCGCGCTTCTAGCGGGCGGCGGCGGTTTTGATATGTCTCGCCTGGGCGAGTTTATGAACCCGTTTACGCAATCGGTGATCGATAGCTCCATCAGCGACATGATTAAGGGCTCGCAGATCGCGGGCGAAAACATGGACAACGCCTTTCACCAGGGCGGTGCGTTCGGTGACATGCGGCAAGGCGCGTTCGACGCCGAAAACTTGTCGAATCTGCGCCAGGACATCGGCAGGATGTCGAGTGGCCTCAACATGCAGAATTTCAATCAGGCGATGGACAGCCTGTTCAAGCTGCCGCAGTTCGAGAACCAGCAGCAACAGAACGCCTTCTCGTTCCTTGATGCGCTACTCGGCGGAGGCGGCCTGCAAGAGAACAAGGCGCAGCAGGGCATCAATTGGGACTATGGCCAGTGGCAGGAAAAGCAGGGTGATGACATCAACAAGCTCAATATCCTTTCGTCGGCTCTGTCTGCAACGCCTTACTCCAAGGAGCAAACCACTTATGAGGCTGCACCATCTACGGGCGCCAAGGTTCTTGGCACCGGCCTGAATATCGCATCAATGTTCATCTAGGGAGGCATCCATGTACGACCAAATCCAGGCAATGTTTAGCCGACCAGAGGTTCAAAAACTTTTGCAGCAGCGCGTCATGGAGACGCTGCAGGGACCGGCGGCGCCTGATCCTATGGCAGAAGGCATGCGGGCCGCAGGGAGCGCGCTTATCAACACGCCGGGCAATTTTCTGTCTGGCATTGCCGCGGCTTCTGGAGCTGGTGCCAGCGCGGCTGACAAGGCTGCCAGAACGCCACCGCCCGGCGGCAAGGACGCCATTGCAATAATCAACAGCCTCATCAATGCGGGCAAGGCAACGGACCTGGACAGGTACAGGATGAACAACTTGGATCGTATGGCCGAACGCGACCGCGCTCGTGGCGCATACGAGTCAGGAAACCTCGCGCTGCGCGAAACGCTTATGTTACTTAGAGACGCGCTTGGCAACCGCAACGCGGCCAACGCAGAGGCGCGCACCGGCATCGCCCAGCAACAAGCAGACACCACCGCGAGCAATGTTCAAAGCCAGATCGCGACACGCCAAGGGCAGCTAGAGCAGGGCGACCGCCGTCTTGACCAGGGCGACCGCAGATTGAGCGCGACGGTTGAGCATTGGAATCAGCAATATGATCTAGGCGTGAAAAGGCTGGAGAACGAGCTCAAGAGAGCGAACCAGTCGAAGGCCGATCCGGACACGGTTTACAATACGAGTTGGCGCATCATTCAGGACATGGAAAAGTCCCTGCCCGATCCGGAGTTGGTTTCGGAAGAAGTTTACAACGCTGCGGCCAACAAGCTGGAGGCGCTTAAACAGCAGTTCATTTCCGGGATGTCTCCAGACCAGCAGAGGCGGTTTGGCGTAAGTGAGGCTAAAAATGCTGGCACAGCCGGCACAGTTAGCGGTTCTGGAACCGGCGGCCCGCCGAAAGGCTACGTCGATCCGAAAACAGGCCTTCGCTTCCTGGGCGGAGACTGGAGAGACAAGAACAATTGGGTGAAGTGAAGGATTAAATCACATGGCTGAAAAAGTCTTGATGCCGTGGGAACGCGACTGGAGCAACTTCCAGGCGGAACCCACGACACCTGATGAAACACAAGCGGCCCCTGCGGAAGATCAGGGTGACATGCCGTGGCAGCGCGATTGGTCGAACTACAAATTCATTGACGATCGCTTGCCGGGGATGGAGAAGGGCGACAAGCCAGAACCACCTACGCGCACGATCCAAGAGAAGGCCGCCGAGAAGGCCGGCATTTCCACGTCAGGTCGCCCAGTATGGCAGACGCCGGAAGGTGAACAGTACAGCGAGAAAACCGTCACCTTCCCGCTCGATGATGAAGGGAAGTCGTGGGCAACATTTCCGTCGGTCGATGCCAGCGGCAAGGAAATGTCCGAGGACAAGGTTAAGCAATACGTTCTCCAGAACGGTTTGATTGACCCGATCACTGGTGAGAAGTTCCCGACATTTAACAGCCGCGAAGAAGCCTTGGCGTATGCTAAAGAACGCAGCGCCACGCGCCTCAAGGGCGAACCGTGGATGGAAGCTCCGGAAGTTAGCCCATTCAATCCACCGGCACCGAGCGCACCGGGCGAAGCGCCAACGACAGCAGAACGTGTCTCCAACTTTGGCGAGGGCGTTGTGCGCGGCGGCATAGACACCACCGGGCTCGCAGCTAAAGGCCTGGCCACCCTTGGCATGGTGAAGGACATCGAAGGCGTCACCGGCCTATTCAAATCTCTCGACAGCGCCAAGGATTGGACGCCGCAGCAACGCAAGGACTTCCGTTGGGCCGTTCGCAACCAGCTCACCGAATCGCCCGGCCTTGGCATGGCCATGATCGACGCGGCGGACAAGATGCGTCGCGGCGAAATTAAGTCGATCCAAGACGATCCGGAGCTAGTCAAGAAGTTCCAGGCCGCAATTCAGGACCCGCGCGAACGCCAAGCGTTTGCATTGGGTGAATGGCTGAAAGCCTACGGCCAAGAGAACTTCGGCGGCGATCCCCGGCTGCAAGAGGCTTGGGACACCAAGATTGCGCAGGGCTTTGGCTCGACGCTGCCGTTTCTCGCTCTTGGCCTGATGCCCGGCGGACAGGTTCTAGGTCCGATGGCCGGCACGTTCATGGGCCGCGGGGAGGCGCTGGAAAACGCTCTTGATGCGCAGCGCCAGGGCAAGAAGGTCGATCGCCAGCAGTTGCTCGATGCCGTTGGCTGGGGAACAATCCCCGGCGCGTCCGAATCGATCCCGATCGAGAACCTGCTGGGCCGTCTCCCCGGCGGCAAGGCGCTCGAAGCGATGGGCGCCATTGGCCGCATTGGCATGCAGGTGCTTGTCGAAGGCGGACAAGAGGCATTCCAGCAGTTCGCGCAAAACGTCATTCAAAACTATGTCTACGACCCCAAGAAGGATTTGACCGAGGGCATCCTCGAATCAGCAGCGATCGGCGGTATTGTCGGCGGCGGCATGGGCGCCGTCACCGAGGGCGTCAAGGCTACAGGCTCTGCCGTGCTTGGAAAGGGCGACCGCGAGGAAGGTCCGCCGGAAGGCGACGCCACCATTTCCGCCGAGGCCACGGCGACCGGCCAGACATCCACCGGCCCGGTCAAGACCAAAGAAGATGCTGTCCCGCCCGGCCCGCGCGCCGATCAGGTTTTGAAAGATGCAGGCTGGACGGAAGAAGAAATCGCAGGCATGGCTCCACAGACCCGCGCCCGCGCGGTGGAAGAGGCAATACAAACTGGCGTCAAGCCAGCCCCACAGCCCGGCCCCGCACCTGGTACAGCTCCAGCAGCCCCGCCCATTCAGCGTGAGCAGCCCACCCGCGAGCCTACCAGCGACATCGATGCGCAGCTACGGGACCTCAAGGACCCGAACAACGCGCGCACGGCTGTCTACCTCTCCCCGACTACCGTTCAGCAGGCCATAGACACCGGCAAGCTGGACGCGATGAAAGCCGCAGGCGTTGCGATCGAGGACTTCGATGGCAAAGGCGGCATTCTAATCGCTGAAAACGACCAGTTCGCGCAAATGGCCACCCAGGCCAAGGCAGATGGCGTCCCGACCGACCAGATCATCGGCATACTTACTGGATCAGGTCAGGGCAAGCCGGAAGGCGGCGATACCGTTGTCCAGCAGCGCGATGAGCAGGGCAATGTCACGCGCGAAACCGTCACCACTGCCGATCAGGCGCAGCAGACGGCGCAGGCAATGCAAGAGTCCGGTCGCGGAACCACTGTCCTGTCGCCAGAGCAGGCGCTGGACGAGCGGGAAGCCCGCGCGGCTGCCGAAGTACCGGAGCCCGGCAAAGCCCCTGCAGCGCCCCCGCGCGTGGGCTCCAAGGACAAGCCGATTGATCTGGATCAAGTCGGAAAGCAGTTTGGCGGTGTGTTTGGTGCGCGCGAGGATGCCCGCGAAGCAGTCGAAGAGCCCAAGTCTGACGCCCAGGCCGAGGCTGGCAACTACAAGCATGCCCATGTCAGCGTAAACGGCTTTGGCATTGCGATGGAGACGCCAAAGGGTGGCCGGCGTACTGGCACCAATGAGGACGGGCAGCGGTGGGCCGTCAAGATGCCTGCCGATTATGGGCGCCTCAAAGGCACGAAGGGCATGGACGGCGACCAGATCGACGTTTACCTGGGCGAAAACACCCAAGCCTCTACGGTCTATATCATCAACCAGCGCAACCTCGACGGATCGCCCGACGAGCATAAGGTGATGATGGGCTTTGACTCCGAGAAGGAAGCCCGCGACACTTACTTCAAGGGATTTAGTGACGGCAGCGGCCAGGCACGGCTTGACTCGATGGTGCCGATGTCGCTGGAAGAGTTTCAGGATTGGATCGACAATGGCGATCATACCAAATTCGTAGGACCTTCCGATGAAGCAACACAAGTGCAGAGAGGCGAGGATAATCAGGGCGATGTGGGTGCATCGCCGGTATCTCCAGAGCCAACACCGGAAGGCGGTGAGCCCCGAGCACAAGGAAGTATGGAAAGTAGCGATCAGGTCGGCGGACGTGGCGCTGGCGACCGCGTTCAGCCTGATCCGGAACAACTAAGAGCTTTCCGCAACTACCTTGTCGGCCCAGGCTCGATTGCCGACATCGACAAGCTGGCAAAACAACTCAAAATGCCTCGCGATGTTGTGGCCGCGATGTTGCAGGACGCCGCGAAAGACGGCGCGGTGATCGCCACGAAATCGGGCTCGTTCCGCCGGGCGCCAAAAGAAAAGAAGCCAGTGGACCTTATACGGTTCGTCGCTCACATCGGCGGCATTGCCGACCCTGACGGCGACGTGTCGGCCTTGACCGGCGGCACCAATCCCCTCGTTCCTGGCAAGGGCAAGCTCATTCGCGCCAAGGGCAATCGTCCAGACAAGGTGCGCGAGTTGGCCGTTGAGGCTGGTTATCTCCCCGAAGGCGCAAGCATCCGTGACCTGTACGACGCGATGGACCGCAACATGCGCGGCGATCGTGTCATTCGCGATGAGGATGCGGAATGGGAACAGGAGCTGCAGGCCCAGCAAGAGCAGGATGCGCTCAACGAAGAGTTTCCGACTGACGCTGAAAAGGACCTGGTTCGCAAGCACGGCATCGGCGCGGCGCGCAAGCTCATCGCATTCCAGCAGGAAACCGGCCTTGGCGTTGGCGGCATGTCCGACGAAGAGGTTGCCAGGGCGGCGTCTTACATCGATCAGGGCATGGACGTGGATTCAGCAATTGAGCGCGCCGCGATCGAATACGCTGACGAAGGCCACATCAACGGCTATGATGACATTACGGAGATTCCAGTCGATGAAATTTACCCGGACACAGCACCTGCAGATGGCGAAACGATCGAAGCAGATTTCGGCAGGGACGAAGGACCAGAAGAAGAAGGCCAAGTACAACGGCCTCGCCAAGACGTTCCGCGCACTAGCGAAAAGAGCGAAAAACTAGACAACAAGGCATTTGATCTAAGCATCAAGAAAGCCAAGGAAGCTGGCATAATTGGCGACTGGGAAACAAACACCACCATGTCGCCAGACAAGGTGTTTCCAAAACTTACAGGTAAAGTCGTTCGGGCCGAGGATGTGGCTGGTGACTATCTGCCGCCCGCCGAGGCCAAGTCCCGCGTGAAGGAATGGAAGGATTTTGCCAAGGCGCAGGGCGACACGATGCAAAATAGCAATCGCGTGATCCTGTCGTTGTTCGACTACACCGGAAACTGGTCAAAGCCGTTTGTCGATGCTGGCTTCACGGTCGTTCAGTACGACATCGAGTTGATGAAGGAGGACCCAGAATACGCCCCTGGCGACGAGAGGTTTGGGGAAATCTTGTCGCGCATGCCTACGGCTGACATTATCGCTTTGCGCAGCGCGGGTTATGAAATTTATGGCGTCATGTCTGCCTGTCCATGCACCACGTTTGCGTCGTCCGGCGCTAGGTGGTGGGAGAGCTTGCATGACGTGGAATCGCGCGAGGCGGTGGAAAAGGTGTTTGGCGAATGGGTGCCGCAAGGCTTTGAGAGCCCGTTCGAGTACAACAAGGCGCTGGTTGCTGCCACCGAGGTCATTATTGAGCTTGCCAATCCGACCGGCTTCCATGTGCTGGAAAATCCCGTTGGACGGCTTGGCCGCGCGACTGGGCTCGACAAACCTCAATATCGCTTCGACCCGAATAATTTTGGCGATCCGTACACCAAGAAAACGCAGCTTTGGGGTGATTTTGGAACGGAATTGCCGACCGCAAATGTGGAGCCAACCGAGGGCTCATTGATTCACAAGAAATCAGGCAAGGACCGTAGCCGCAGCGATACGCCGCTTGGCTTCGCCTATGCGTTCTTCATGGCCAACAATCCGGATGTGCGTAAGCCGTCGCGCGTTGTCGAGGACCGTAGCGAAATGGACCCCGAAAAGCGGGCCGCGCGGGAGGAATATTGGGGTTGGCCAAAGCCGATAGACGGCAAGATTGTCCAACGCAAGGATTTGTTGCCTGCCATTGAGGAGCAGGACGCCGATGCCTGGCCGCCCTACCGCGGCGACGTTCCAGAGTTTGGCAAGTTCGATGAAGAGCAAGAACTGGAAAACGGCAACAAGGTTGCCTATTCCCGCTTGTCGTCTCTCAAGAAGGATGGCCAATGGCGAACCCACAGCATCTACAAGGAAATGCTGCCGAAGGGTGCGCCCATCTGGAGCAAGTCTGCTTCGGTCGTTGCGAAAGACAAGGAGGCCGCCGAGAAGCTGGCGTATGACATCCTGCACGGCGACGTTCAGCCCGACCTGTCTGGCACGGCAACCGAACGGCTCAACCAGTTCATGGATTGGGCGCTTGAGCACAGATACGATTCGTACAAAGGCAAACGCACCGGCGCTAATCCATACAATCTCGAAGTGCATTCCTGGAAGGATGAACCTCAAACGGATTTGCCAGATCAGGTGCAGTTTAGTTGGGGAGGGCCGAAAGAAAACGAGTTCGAGCACCAGAATAAAATCAAGTTCGTTCGTGAGGGCGACACATGGGCGATTGACCGCTTCACGCTTGCGGACAAGCCGCTTCGCAAAGCCGAATACAAGAACCGCTTGAATGACGTTGCCGAGCAAATCCTGTCCTTACCAGGCCTAGTGCCTGGCGCAATGCCGCAAGCGACAGACCTGTTCGCCACAGAGGCTGGCGCGGACGGCAAAGGGCAGACAGTTATGCCCGGCATGGAGAAGATTAGCGACAAGGAGCTCGCAGAGCGCAAGGCCAAGGGCAAGAAGAAAGCCGCCGTTGCGCAGAAGGACATGGACGAGGGCTTGTTCGGAACGGACAAGGACCAAGTGGACATTGCAGACGTTGAGCAGCCTTCCGGCCTGTGGTCAGGTGACGACGATCCCCGCATTCCAGAAGGGCGCAAGGCGACCGCAGAGGTCAAGAAGCCGGTTGGCTACACGGAGATTTTTGGCCATGACCTAAACTTGAGTCCTACTTTCCAACCACCAAAAGAGCACCTGGTTCGCATCACAAACGAAACGCTCATTCACTATGCCAAGCGATACGATGTGCCGTGGGAAGGGCGGACGCGCGGCGAAGTATGGGCCGACATGCAGGCAAAAGGTGCAAAGAATGCAGGCTACGGCCAGATCATTCTCACACCGCACAAGGCCAAGGCCGCGGTGCAGTTGCTGCAAAACGCTGGCTACGGCGAAGGCGCCAAGATCAGCCACCAGCTATTTGCTAAGTTCAAGAAGGTACTTTTTGAAAACCTCGACCTCGTAAGGACAGAGGGCGAGTCGAACAGTGAAAAGCTAGGCGGAAACTGGACAGTTGGACACCTTCGGCAGCGCAAAGGCAACTATTCAATAAGCTGGGGTGCATACGGTCCCGATACGGTACTTCTCACCAGCATTACTGATCCCGAAAACGGCGTGGGCTATTCGGGCAGCACTGCAGGCGCAGCCAGAGTCAAGCGAGCTATCGAGGCGTTCATCGAGGAGAACAAGGACCGTAAGGGCGGCCCAGCTCCAGCGCCCCAGGAGCCAGCGAAGCCAGAGACTGAAATTCCGTCGCAGGAGCCAGCGCCGATCGCGGACATGGGAATTAGCATATTTTTCCGCGACGACGGCAAGCTGTCCAGGGACGTGAAGCAGGTTATTGTCGAAGTCGGCATGCACATGAATCCGAACGCGACCGCCGACGAGCGCAAGCGGGTGATTGTGGACGGCTATTTCAAGTCTCCAAGGGCAGCCGGTTTCGCTTTTGACAGCGATCAAGGCGCCGGTATTCGCGTTGTCGATTACAATGGGAAGCCCTCGTTTGTCTCGGCACGGCAGGTGCGCGATGGCACCGTTCGCATTCGCGAGGACAAGTCTCCACCGCCATTGCCAACACAGCCAGAACAGGATGAGGATGCGTTTCTGGACGACATCATCAGCCAGGAACTGGGTGAACAACCCGCAGCAACCCCGCTTGCCAAGATCAAATCCCAGTTGATTGCCTATGCTTCTGGCATGACTCGTACCAAGGATTTCGCTGCAGGCGCATATGCGTGGGGCAAGGAAAAGAACCTTGGCCTGGGTGTCGATGCAACCGAGCTCACCACAGAGGCAATCAAGGCTATCGCAGAGCGTCACGTCAACATGCAGACCAACTTGTTTGTTGATTCTGGCGCGTTCGGTGTGTTCCGGCGCAACATGCGCGCGGTTACGGAATACCGCAAGGCCGCAGGCGATCTATTCCGGCAGCAAGGGCTCCCCACCCCGAAGCTGGAGAAAATGGACTTTGACAACGTAATTGCCCGTTACGAGCATCTGCAACTCGCCATCGAGAATGAGAATGTTGCCGAGGACCAGGATGTGCCGGCACCGTTGTTTGTTGCGCCTGACATTGTTGGCGACCAGCAGGGCAGCCTCGATCTGCTGCGCCAGTTCGCGCCATCGATGCGATTCATTGGCAAGGGGCAGGTGGTCGTTCCTCTCCAGAAAGGAGACATGACGCTTGCCGAGGCTTACGCCAAGGCCAAGGCAATCATGGGCGGCAAGCCGTTCATTGCAGGCATTCCGTCCAATGCAAAGGCTGTAAGCGCCGAGGAGTTCCGGCAGTTCGTTCGCGAATCTGACGCGACTGCCTTCCACTTCCTGGGCGCACTTTCTCCCAAGACGCTCGATCCAAAGCTGCAGGTGCTTGCGGATGAGAACGTGGACATCACGCACGTTTCTGCCGACGCCAATCTGCTGCGGTCAGCCCTCTATGGCAGCGCCGTAGCAAAAGAGCTTGGCCGTCCGGATGCAATCGTCAAGACGCTCGATGAGCAACGCACGATTGGCCAGGCAGCCGCATCAGCAGCCAAAAACATTGGCGAGGGATTGAAAGACGTTGGCGACGCCTTCAACACCCTATTCAACGACCCAAACAAGCTGAAATCCGGCATAGGCTTTGACGAAGAAACCTACGCCCGCGCAAAGCCCATTTTCAAAGCGGGCGCCGCTCATTTCTACGAAGCAGGCATGGATATTGCCGAGGTTCTGCAAAAACTGGTACGTTGGCTCATGGCAAAGGACGGCGGCAACCAGCCGCCGGAAGCCATTAACCGGGCTCGACCGTACCTCAAGCAATTCGTCAAAGACGTTCGAGACGGCAAGGAGCAAATCGATGTACCAGATCGACAGCCAGATATGGAACCAGGTCGCGGAGGCGAGCCCGCTCAAGACCGGCTTCGCGAAACGAATGTTCCCGCTGCCGCAGGACCAGATGGAGAAGGAGCTGGAGGCGGAAGAGGCCAGACTGGTGAAACTCAAGAGGGTGGACCCGGTAGTGGTGGCGGCATATCTGGCAGTAATGCCTCTCCTATGGGAAGCCGAATCGATCAGCGCATTTCTCGACCAGAGGCCGGGATTAGCGACTTCAATCCAACCGATACCGACACTGACGGAGGCGTTGAGGGCGGCCAGCCAAGACTACCCATTGACAACGGCAGACCAGACAGCACTTCGGAATTTGCTACAGATAGCCCCGGAATAAAGGATCGCCAGAAAGCCCAGGCTGCCGCCGAATCCATTGAGGTCAAGGACGCTGACCTAGACAACATTCGCGAAACGCTCCCGATGCTGTATCCAAAGCAGCAGGAGGACGTTTACAAGATCGAGCAGCGTTTCACCAAGGGCGCCGGTATGCTCATCACCAACGGCACCGGCACTGGCAAGACGTTTTCCGGCCTTGGTGTCATCAAGCGGTTTGCCAAGAAGGGCAAGGGCAACATCCTGATCGTTGCTCCTTCTGACGGCATCCTGCGGGCGTGGATCACGTCTGGCAAGCTCCTTGGCATCGACATAAACAAGCTGGACGACACCAAGAGTGTAGGCGAGGGCATAGTTGCTACCACCTACGCCAACCTTGCCAACAACGAGACGCTGGCCGATCGCGAGTGGGATTTGGTCGTCACGGACGAGGCCCATAACCTTTCGTCCAACAAGGACGGCGCCGAAACTGCAAACCTCTCCACCTTCCGCGCCATCACCCGCCACCCGCGCGCCGTGGTTAAGCGGACACAAATGCTGCATCGCGACCTGATGGAGAAGATTCGGAAGGTCAAAAGCGATCTGGAAGTTGCACGGACTGCTGACGATCAACGCTGGTGGGCTCAAATTGAAGGGTACGAACGCCAACTCAAAGAGTATTGGAACCAATACCAGGAGCTCCAGAAGGCCGTTGAGGCCGACATGAAGGCCAAGCCGCGGCCCAAGGCGCTCTTCCTGTCTGCAACGCCGTTCGCGCATGTGTTCTCGGTGGACTACGCAGAGGGTTACCTGTTCGACTACCCAGCCGACAAGCCCGGCGGCGGCTACAATTCCGCAGACGGTCGCAATGCGTTCTTTGTCGAAAACTTCGGCTTCCGCATGCGCTACAACAAGCTGACGCGGCCAGAAGCGGAAGTGGATAGTTCGGTCATGGAGCGCCAGTTCCATGAGAAGCTGAAAAAGGAAGGCGCTCTTTCCGGTCGCAAGCTCGATGTCGAGCACGACTATGACCGCCGCTTCCAGACGGTCAACGACAAGGAAGGCGCCCGCATCGATGAGGGCTTCAAGTGGCTCCGCGATCAGGGCAAGGGCTTCCATGCCGTAGCCGACATTTACCAGAAGAATTTCGACTACCTATCTCGCATGCGCTTGCTTGAGGCCATGAAGGCCAAGGCGGCAATTCCTTACATCCAGGCCCACCTTGATGCTGGCCGCAAGGTCATGGTGTTCAACAACTTCAACGAGGGTGGCGGCTTCACCGTATTCCCGAAGCTCATATCAGACGACGAAGTGTTCTGGTACGACGACAACATGAAACAACAGAGCGCCAAGCTCAAAGATCTGTATCAGGCATTCGAGGATGCCAATCCGTGGATCACCAAACTGGACTTCTCCGACTATGACGCGCCGCGCCACACCCTGCGGGCAGCGTTTGGTGATCGGTTTGGTGAGTATAACGGCACCGTCACCGCGAAGAAGCGCGCCGAGAACCTGGAGCGGTTCAATAAGCCGGAAAGCGGCCTTGATGTCCTTGGCGTTCAGGCGGACGCCGGCGGAGCTGGGCTGTCTGGTCACGACACGCTGGGCATAGCGGAAGGCGGCAGGCAGCGCGTCCTTATGAACCTGGGTATGCCTGTGCGCCCGGTCACTGCAATCCAGCAGGAAGGCCGCATCTATCGCGATGGGCAGATGTCCAATGCCATGTTCCGCTATTTCACGACCGGAACCACATGGGAGCGCATGGCCTTTGCGGGCTCGATCGCTGAAAAATCGGAAACGGTCGAGAACCTGGGCATGGGCGACATGGCCAGATCGTTGCGCGATTCGTTTGTCGATGCCTACGAAGAGGCAGGAGACTTCCAGCCTGGCCATGAAGATGAAGGGGTGGGTGGCAAGGAGCGCGACGCGCCGATCACCAACAATATGTCTGACTTTGAGCGCGCCAAGACGCATTATTGGGCGATCCAAAAGAACACTAGCAAACGCGAAAGCCGCGGTGAGTATTACGCTACGCCAGAGCCGGTCGGCGTCAAGATGGTGGAATGGGCCAACATCAAGGGAAATGAGCGCGTTCTGGAGCCGTCCGCCGGTCATGGCGCTATCTCCAGGTACATCCCGGCTAACACCAGCACGACCATTATCGACACCAACGAGGACCTGCTTTCGTCGGCAATGCTGCGGACCCAGCATGCCAAGGCGATCCGCAGTCAGTTTGAGGGCCACAACATCGTCAACAAATATGATGCTGTGGTGATGAACCCGCCGTTCGGCCAGGGCGGCAGTCTCGCAATCGCTCACTTGGAAAAGGCTGTGAAGCACCTTCGCAATGGCGGTCGTGTCGTGGCCTTGATTCCGACCGGGCCTGCTGCCGATGCAAAATTCGACAAGTGGTGGCACAACACCGATGGCAGCCTTGGCATGGTGGCCGAAATCAAACTTCCAAGCGTGACGTTCGCCCGCGCTGGCACCGGCGTTATGACCCGTATTGTCGTGATCGAGAAGCAGACGGATAAGGAAGTCGGGACGCCGATGGGGCCGCGCGCCGATCTGTCAGGCGCCCAGGACATCAATACGCTGTTCGATGCGCTCGACAATATCACTTTGCCGCCTCGCGCGGAGCCGCTGACCAAGGACATCGACGCGCCGGCCATTGGGGAGTTCCGTATTGCTGGCATCGATGTAAACCTGCAAGAAAATGTTGTGGGGCTTGCGAAGGGCGTAAAGCTGTCCAAGGAGCAATTCAAGCATTGGGCTCGGCTGGGCGAGGCCGCGCAAGGCACATACCTTAAAAGCCTTCGCGGATGGATGTTTGACAACCAGGAAATGCGCGACGCATTCCTTGCAAGCGTCGAGAAGAACCCCGAGCCCGCAATCATGGCGGAACCTGCCCCAGCCACCCTGGACTTCGAGAAGAAGAAGGCGTGGCATGCGGTCAAGCAGCGCGACACGTTCGTTGCCGTTCCAAACCAACGCATCAGCACCGATGATTATGCCCGCGTGAAGCGCGTAGCGCAGGCCAATGGCGGATACTGGAGCAAGTACGCACAGAATGGTGCGATCCCTGGGTGGCAGTTTGAATCGGAAGCCGCTCGCGACAAGTTCATCGATGAAATCAAGGCAGCCCGGCCAAAGGACCTGGGCGCCCGCACCGAAGTGCCACTTTGGTATTCGCGCTTGGCTCGTTTTGTCCAGACGATTCCGATGGCGAAGGGAACGCCAGATCAGTTTGCGGCCATGATCCAGAAAGGTCCGCTCAAGCCCAGCGAAATCGCCTGGAGTGGCGTCATAGAGTGGCTGGAGACGGAAAAGAACCTTGGCCGCCAAGTGGAGCGCGACCGACTGCTGGAATGGCTGAACGATAACCAGATCGCCATTGATGAGAATGTGCGTCAAGGCGGTTCGCCACTTGCCGAAGAGTTTTGGGTGAGCGACTTCGAGCGCGAAGAGCCAGGCCAAGAGTATGTCGATGACATTGCTCAAGACTACTTGCCAGATGAATTGCAACGGCTGGCCGACGACAAGGGCGTTGCCGTCGATGAGCTCGATGATGCGGACGAGGAAGCTGCATTCGATGCTGCACGGCAACAGGCCTACGACCACGCATCGGAAATGGCGAGTCAGAGGGCCAACGGCACCTATACCGGCTTCGCTGGGGATCAAGACTTCGAGGTTACGCAAGACGCGGACACCGGCGAAATGATGCTCTACATGACCATCGAAGGAGTTCACTATTCCGAAAGCCTTCGCCGGTTTGCCGACAGTGCTGAAATCAAGCAGGCCGTCAGGGAAATGTACTCCGAGCATTACCGCCGCAATGATGAGGATTACAAGGAGACACTGCATGCCGAGCACACGGAGCCCGGCGGCGAGGACTATACGGAACTGACACTCACGCTTCCCTACGACACCGTAAAGATTCCGCAATGGGCGGTCACCGTCGCCACTGCAACACCCGGCGTCAGGCGTGTAATTTCTCGCTATACGGATCGCCAGAACGCGGAATGGTGGATCAAGGAAAACAAGCCAGATGATGCCGAAGTTGAATTGCAGTGGGTAAACCGCACCCACCTGGTCGAAGATCACTGGCCGGATGAAGAGAATGTCATTGCCCACCTGCGCTTCAAGACCCGCTATATCGATGGCAAAAAGGTCATGGCCATTGAGGAGGTTCAGGGTGATCTAGGCCAAGAGCTACGCGACAAGAAAAAGGAATTGGCTCGCCTCGAAGGCAATCCGGCTGTCAACAAGGACTACCTGGCTGTCAACAAGCGCGACATCGACTTCCTTGAGAAATTCCCGTTTACCCCGTCCGAGGAATGGAGCGCGCTTGCGATCCGCCGGGCGCTGCGCTGGGCCGTGGACAATGGCTTCGATCGTGTCGCATGGACGCCGGGCGTTGTCCAGGCGAAGCGGTGGAAAGCGGATCACTACATTAACGCTTTCACCGTGCTCAACCGCAGTGAATATGCCGGCACACCCACCTTCCAGCTCACCCTTGAAGCCGACACCGGCCTGCACATCCTAGAATTTGATGATCGACAGACCATCATTTCTGCCAAGGGCTGGGTGATGTCCAAGAACCTTGGAAAAAACCTCAAGGAAGTGTTTGGTGAGCAGATGGCCGCCGACATTGTGGCCGCCATCAAGCCGAAGGATGGCACCGGCTTCAAGCAGTACAAAGAACCGATCCGCTGGGGCGGCGAAGGTCATCGCTTCTATTACGACACCCTGCTGCCAAAGCTGGTTGGCAAGATCGCCAAGCCGTTTGGAGCGAAAGTTGAAGCCTTGCAAATGGCCGACCTTCCAACGCCGGTTACTGATGCGGACGTGATCGCTTATCACGATATGAGCGTAGAGTTTTGGCGCTCCCTCACGACGCGACAGAAAATGGACTTGTCCAATGAGGCAATGAAAGGCAACGCTGGCGGCTACCAAAAATGGTGGTCGCTCGACGTAAACGACGCCATGCGCCAGGAAGTCAGCCAGGGCATTCCTCTTTGGCAGAAGAAATACCTAAAGGCCGCCAATCCAAACGAAGGGCGCCGCCTGACGACACGCGAGCAGGTGCGCATCAAGGAAATGGTGGACGAAGTGGCCCAGCGCGTCCTTGGTCGGTCATTGCGCGGCGTGAAGCTGTTCACGCGCCTCTATGACGAGGCCAATAGCGGCGCTTACGAGCACGGCACCGGCGTAATCAAGCTGGCGCTGGAAGGTTGGCTGAACCCGTTGGTGGGCATTCGCCACGAATCGATCCACGCTTTGCTGCGCACTGGCGTCATTTCCAAGCCTGAATTTGGCGTCCTTCGCCGCAACGCCGCCCGCTGGCGCCGGGACTACAGTATCGAGGAACGCTATCGCGACTTCTTTGAGGAGAATTACCCGCAAGACATGCCTGGCCGCAATGCTGCGATTGAGCTATCGATGGACGAGGAAGCCATTGCCGAAGCGTTTGCGCGTCATTGGATGCTGCAAGAAGAGCGCGGCATCATCGCTCGCATCTTCAACAAGATGAAGAATTTCCTGGAAGCCTTGCGCAACGGGCTAACTGGGCTGGGCTACGAATCGGCGGAACAGATATTTAGCCGCATCGAGGAGGGCGAGGTTGGCGAGCGCACCCCACGCATTCCCCGCAGCGTTAGCGCGCCCACCACGCACCTGTACGCTTCGGGCAAGCCGGCGCCTGCACGGTCTATCGAAATGGGCGATACGCCGAGCATTACGCTGGCGAAACCGCCCAGGCTATTCGCCAAAGACCCTCGCTTCAACTTTGAAGAGGGGGCCGATGGCAAGCCGCAGTCAATGATTCCCGGCTCCGAATCTATGACTAAGGCGCAGCTCGACATTATCAAATCGCGTGAAGCCAAGCGCCGTGCCGAGTTGACATATAAATCAACTCTCAAGCCAACGGTCGAGCAGGAAAAGATTGGCGGCCTGTTTGAGCAGGTGGAGAAAGACGACGATCCACAAGGCTCACTGTTCGTTCGCAACGTGTTGCAAGGCAGCCATGCCGTGTCGATTCCGCAGCGCACCAGGCGCATGCTCCAGCACCTTCGCCAAGGCGCCAGCGAATACACGGTTCTATGGCGTCGCCGCATGCAGGACAGGTTCATTGACTGGAAAAACCTGGAGCGCAAGATGGCGCTGCCAGAATATCTGTCCGTATATCGCGCGGAAGAGCTCTATTATGGCAAGGTCGGCGGGCGCATGGATGATATGCGCTGGACTCACTTCGAGCCCATCATGCGCGCGATTCGCGACAAGAAAATCAAGGTGGACGAGTTCAACAAGTTCCTGATGGCCATGCATGCCAAGGAGCGCAACGACTTCATCGCCACGCGCAACCCGAAAATGCCGGATGCCGGTTCTGGTATCGCTACCCAAGACGCACTGGACTACCTCAACATGCTCCGTCGTCATGGCAAACTGCGCGACATGATGGATGTGGGCCGCATGGTATGGGCCATGAACCAGGCTGCGCTTGATGAGCGACTGGCGGACGGCTTGATTAGCGCCCAGCTCCATAATGACCTTTCTACACGGTGGAATTATTACGTTCCGCTGCGCGGATGGGCCGTTGACCTCGATCCAGACGCTGATCCCGAATTGCCGCGTGTAGGCAAGGGATTTTCGGTAATGGGCAAGGAATGGAAGGCCGCCCTTGGCCGCGAGTCCGTGGCTGACGATCCGCTTGCCTATTCCTTCACGCAAATGCAGGAGGCAATTGTTCGCGGCGAAAAGAACCGCGTCTCGACCACGTTCCTACGTCTAATGCGCCGTTATCCCGCGCCCGACACATGGGAAGAGATTAAGGGCCACATGCGCCGTCACCTGGACAAGAAAACCGGCACGGTAAAGGAGATTTGGGAACCGGAAACCGGCTACGATAAGGATGTGCTGACGATCAAGGTCAATGGCAAGCCGGTCTATGTAAAGATCAAGGACAAGAATCTGCGCAAGTCGATGCTTGAAATGGGATCGACCGACATGGGGTGGGTGCAACGGCACCTTCACAAGCTGAATAGGTTCCTGGCCGCGGTCAATACATCGCACAACCCCGAGTTCATTCTCACCAACCTCGCTCGCGACATTCAGACCGCAGCAATCAACGTGACCCAGGCCGACATCAAGGGGCTGGAAAAGGCGATGCTCATGGACATGCCCAAGGCCTTCAAGGGTGCCTTGCGCGGATCGCGCGGCGACTTCTCAACGCAATGGGCGCAGCACTACAAGGAGTTCAACGAGGACGGCGGCAAGATTGCGTTTTTCGCCATTGACGACATCGAGGCCCAAAAGAAAAAGATGGTGGCCGAAATGCATCGGATCGCTCCCGGCAATCCGGCGCGAGCCGCCTTCAACTATGTGATGAAGTTGGACGGCATCATTCAAGATTACAATATGGCGGTCGAAAACACGCTCCGCCTGTCCGCTTATGTGAATGCCCGCCGTCTTGGCGCCAGCCGGTCCAAGGCCGCCAGCCTGGCCCGCAACCTGACCGTCAACTTCAACAAGCGCGGTGAGTGGGGAACCGCGATGAATGCCTGGTACTTGTTCTATAACGCTGGCATTCAGGGCTCGTTCCGGATGCTGCAGGCTCTTCGCTATAGCCGTAAGGCGCAAATCGCCGCCGGCATACTGGTGGCAAGCGGCATGTTGCTCGACATTTTCAATCGCTGGATAGGTTCTGATGATGATGAGGAGGAAATGCCGAACAGGTACGACCAGATTCCGGCATGGGAGAAAGAGCGCAACTGGATTCTGATGGTCCCTGGCGCGGACAACGGACACTACATCAAGATTCCTATGCCTTGGGGCTACAACACGTTCCATGTTCTCGGTCAACAGATTGGTCGGCTCATGCCGGTACTGGGTGATCCAAAGGCAGAGGTTTCCGACGCCCTGAACACCATTCTTGTCACGTCGATGAACGCCTTTAACCCAGTCGGCGGGTCGGATCGCATCACCCGCATGCTCTCGCCAACCATTGGCGATCCGTTCTTTGACATTGGCGAAAACCTGACCTGGTTCGACTCGCCGCTAATGCCTGACTATGGCAACGGCGACAAGCGTCCGGACTCGCAAAAGGCTTGGAACAGCACCCCGCAAAAGTGGAAAGACCTTGCGACGTTCCTCAATGAACAAACAGGCGGCAATCAGTGGCGGCCTGGAGGGATCGATGTTTCACCTGAAACGCTGCAGTATTGGTATGAGTTTGCAACCGGCGGAGCGGGCGCGTTCGCCAATCGCACGGCCAACTTTGCCGAGCGCATGGCCGCCGGGCAATGGGACAAGATTGAAATGTTCCAGGTTCCGTTTGCGCGGCGCTTCTATGGCACACCTAACGACCGGCAGTTAGCAAACGACTTCTACAACCTTCTGGACGAGGCGCGCATCGTTGAGAAGGAAATCAAGGGCTTTCATGCCGAAGGGAAGCACGAACTGGCCAAGGAAATTGCCAGTACGCCAGCCGGGGCGACCTACAAGCGCATCAAAAAAGCCCACAACACCATTGCGCAACTGAAATCGCGCATGAAGGAAATACAGGGCAATGGCAGCTTGACCGAGGAACAAAAGGACGAACGGCTCAAGCCCTACGTCGATAAGGTCGAGCACAACATGCGCAATGCCGTCAAGGCCTACTACAATGCGGCCAAAGAAGCGTCAGGAGACACGCTCACGGACAATCTGCTGGACGTGTTCAGATGAGCGACAAGATGGTGTTGGTAATCATCATCAGTGCCATCCTCTCAATCGTCTTTGACCTACAGCCCTCGATAGATCAGGGCTTGCGAATCCCCGATGGACCTATGGAGGAATGGAAATGACCGAGTTCCAGGCAGGCGCCGCCTTGCAGCGCACCAAGGGCGCCGTTGAGCGCGCCGCAGCGATGGTGCCATGCCACCCGGCGATGATTGCTGCATTCATCGATGTGGAGGCTGGCGGGACCGGCTATTACGCCAACAACATGCTCAAGGTGCTGCCAGAGCCTCACTGGCTTTACCGCCTGCTGCCAACCGGCCAGCGCAACAAGGCGCTAATGCTGGGACTGGCAATCAAGAGCTGGTCGCGATCCACCTACAGGCGCATGTTTCCAACCGCGATGTCGCGCTACGATTACCTGAATGACGTGGCTAGTCGCTGGGGCAAGGAAATCGCCGTTGACACGGCGTCCTGGGGCGCCGGGCAGGTCATGGGCTTCAATGCGGAGAAGTGCGGCTATGGCTCCGCCGTTGAAATGTATGATGCATTCGCCGGGTCGGAAGATGAGCAAATCATTGCAATCGTCAAGTACCTGATCCGCTCCGGTGGACGTGACGAGTTGCAGCGCGAGGACTGCCAAGGCTTGGCGAGGATCTACAATGGATCTGGACAAGTGGCCATCTATGCGCCGCGCCTTGAAGAGGCCTTGAAGCGCCGCAAACGTCAAAAGTGGCAAAAAACACCTAATTCGCGTTTGCCTGCCAAGCGAGACAAAGATTGGATAGGCATGGGCGACAGCGGCGCCCAGGTCAAAGTCCTGCAGGAGCAGCTAGTCGCGCTGGGTTACTTTGTCGAAGTGGACGGCGACTTCGGGCCAGCGACCAGGAGGGCGGTGCGCAACTTCCAGCATGACCGCGGGCTAAAGGTCGATGGATACGCTGGATCGGACACTATGGCCGAGCTCATTCGCGCCAAGCCGGTCCCTGCGGTCTATCAAGGCAATCCAACCGAGCGCGAGGAGGCGACCGGCGACGATCTGCTGGCCAAGGGATCGAGCACGGTGCGTCGCGCCCGGCAGGGAAAACTTACCAATGTCGTCACTGGGAGTCTAGCTGGGGCAGGCGCTATAGGGAGCGTTATCGAGGCTGGCGAGACGGCACAAAGTAACGCAGAGCGCGCCGGCGGATTGTTGGAGTGGATTCTACCAAACAGCCTGTCAGGCTATGTGGTTTGGATCATGGCCGTGGTCGCAGGGCTGTCCATCATCGGCTGGATCGTCAACAACAAGATCGAGCGCCGCCGCGTGGAAGAACACAGGCGGGGCAAAAACCTATCGATTGGAGGGTAGCTATGCTTCAAATCATATCGTGGGCGAAGAGCCTCGTGCTCGGATCGATGTCCAAAATCTATATCTACGCCGGGATTGCGGTGGCCGGGATCATTGCCGTTGCCTCGATCTTGGCAGGCGCCCGCAAGGCTGGCCGGGATGCTGAACGTGCTCGCCAAGCCAAGGCTCGCCTGGAAGCCATAGCGCACAAGAACAAGCTGGATCGCGAAATAGATGCTTTGGATGATGATCGACTGATGGAAAGGGCAAAGCGATGGGCAAGGGACTAATGCTTTTGGTGGCCATGCTGACATTGGCCGGATGCGATGCGTGGAAGCAGGCCTATGGCGACTTCTGCGACGTGGCAGAGCCTCATTTTCACACCACTGCAGCCCTCAAGGCTATGAAGCCGAAACAGGTTGCAACGGAGGTCAAGCACAATGAATACGGTGAAGCAAAGTGCGGATGGAAAGCCAACAGTAATTGATCGCCTCAAGGCCATCACGGTTGGCGAGATTTGCGCGGTCGTCATTCCGTTGGGTGCCGTTATCGGCGGCATATGGTGGCTGTTCGAGCCCGCCGTGGCCGGGCAGATCGAGCGCGTTATCAAAAAATACGGCGTGGACAAGGATAGCTTTCAGCGCGTCCAGGGCGAGATTGAGGACATCAAGACCAAACAACGCCGGGTTCTCGACCAGAACGCCACCATCATTTTCCAACTGCAGCAATTGCGCGACGAGCTCAAAAAAAAGCCCGCCGCCGGGGCCGACAACGGGCAGTAAGTTTGGAGAAATGCGTATGTCATTTACGCAGGCTCTAATCTGCTCTCAACGTCAGCAAAAAGCAAGATATAAGGCACCTGGATTGTTTTGGCGATCAGGTAAAGCGTAGGAGCACTTATGCGCCTTTTTCCCGCTTCCCATTGCTGGACCGTCTGCTGGGCAACGTCCAGTTTCTCCGACAAAGCGGCTTGAGACATTCCCACTTCCGTTCTCCAATATTGGATCGCCTTGCCGATCTGCTTGGCAACAACGGCCTCTTCCTCTTTGCGGTTCATACCTTGGTTCCCCCACCACCCCTGCGCACCGGCCCCTTCACAATTTCCGGCGGCACTTCCCCCTCTCCCTCATCGACTGAATCAGGAATCACGTCACCAACGATGTTTTGCACATCGCTGTACGCCGCTTGAATTGCCTCGTGCATTGCGTCGAGCCTTAATTCCAAGGTGTTTAATGCTTCGAGGTCCTTCTCATACCTCTGCCGCAGGTTTTCTTTCGCCGCGACAATTTCCCCTTTCATGGTGCTGGCCCAATCCGCACTCCCCTTTCTGCCATCATTCATGGCGTTCCATATTGCATCAAACGCATTGTAAACAGCGTCCGCAGCCTGGCTCGCTGCGAGGATTACCGGGTTATTGAAATCAGTCATTTGCTTGCTCCTTTAGGTTCGGCTTCTCGCCGTTCATCATGTCTGCGATCCGCACCAGGTACTCGGTGCGGCGCGGCATATAGATCGCCACCAGCTCCTGCAGCATCCACGGATCGTTGGTATGCTCATACAGGTGCGCCGCGAAGGCGATCACATCAACTCCCACATACTCCCACCATAGCCGTTCGTTGTGATTGTGCTGCGCGCCTGAATGCATGGTGTGCAGCTCTGGACACAAGGGAATGGCCCATCGGTCGTCTGGCTTCTCGCCCATGCCGGTTGGCCTTTTGCCCGCAGGCTCCCAGCCAAACCTCACATGGGCCGCGTGGACGCCTGGGCGGGCCGTCAGGACGCATGGAAGCGCCCTGATCCGGTTTAGGTGGCCTTCGTCACGAACACGCTTCATCGCTGCTGCATTTCCTGCATGCGCTTCTTGGCGGAGTCCAGTAGCCCCTTCGGGTCTTTGTAATCGTCTGGCCATGCTTCCAGCGCCTCACAAATCTCCTGCAGCCTCTCCAGCGTGGCGTTTCGATCCATCAGGATGCGAACCACCTGCATATCCTTGTGGCTGGTTTCTGCCTGCTCTTCCTTGGGCTTTGGAACTTCCTTCTCTGCCACCTTCTCTTTTTCCGGCGGCGCTGGCGGCTCCTCTTTGGCGGTCAATTCCTTATCCGCCTTATCCCAACCAAGCTGCCACGCGCGAAACGCCTCGGAGTCTAGCTCGTCCGGACACGCGGAGATGTCCTCTCCATCCTGGCGCGCCGCATATCCGTCTCGAAACGGATCAGGCACATGGCCGCCGCCTTCTGGCCGGCGCGGCGGTGGTGCTCCAACCGTGTCATGGTCAATGACGACGCCCCCTGCCTCGACGATCTGCCCATGCATTTCTTCTGCCACCAGGTCGCCACCAAACTCTTCGGGGAAGGCTCGGCGCAAAGCGGCAGCCTCGGCGCATTTCTCAAGCTGGCCACGCGGGCGCTGTTGCCACATCGAGTTCGGTAAGAGGCTCTTCCCGCTCGCCTTGGCGTAGGTTTCACCCCAATAGACTTTTGGCCCCGCGAAAAGAACCCTTTCACCGCCAACCATGCGATAGACACGAACCTGCGCCCATTCCGGATAGGTGAGCTCGATTTCGGCGTCCCTTTTGAGTTTCTTGCCGTTCTCATAATACGTCTCCTGCCCATTGAATTTCCTGGTGCGATCCGGCCCCCAAACCGTGTCGTCTATCCCGGCAAACTCGCCCGTTCGCATGGCGGTCGTGCGCAGCTCTCCAATGCCCGGCCAGATCGTCTCGACCATCCCCCGCTTCTCGCTACTCCAGACCGGAACGATGTGAACTGGTTTTTTCATGATGTCGAAGCGGCGGGCGGCACAATATTCCAGCGCCATTGCGATCGACTCGACTGATTGCGCGGACGGGAATATCGTGTCTAACAGCACTTTCCATCGGCTCTGATCGAGCTCGTATTTCTTGGCCAACCTTGAATCCAGCGGTAGACGCGGACGGGCCAACACTATTTCATTTTCGCTCATGGCTTACCTCACAATGGTTTGGGTTTCATATTCAATGATGCAGCCGGGGATCGCATTGCGGTGGCGATGCTTCTCGTCTGCTTGAAGCGTCTGCATGTAGCGCCACGCGGCGGCTTCGATTGCATCCTCATTCAAATACGGCCACAGGGCTTCCACATCACACTTGGTTGGATCAATCAGGGTCAGCTTCCATCGCCGTTGCTGGGTGGCCAGCGCGCCTCGATCCGACCGGGTACGCGCCATGCCAGCCTCGTCTTTAGCTTGGGCAGCGGCCCGATCAGCATGCTTCTCGGCCCGTTCAGCCGCCGCCAGGTTCAACTTTTCATCCTTGGCGGCTTCTGCCTGCTCGGTCTTTCGCTGCTTTTCCTCTTCTTCCCACCTGCGGCGCTCTTCGAGGCGCTGCTTTTCTTCCTCGCGATGGCGCCGGCGGGCTTCCTCGGCTTCAATTTCTTGCTTGCGCATTTCCTCGATGCGCTTGCGGTTCTCTTCCTCGGCCTTGGCGCGGGCTTCGGCCTCTGCCTTCTCGCGCTCTGCCGCTACGGCCCTTTCTTCCTCGGCCCGTTCAGCGACTTCGGCCTCGCGCTTCTTGCGCTCTTCCTCGGCCCTCTTGCGCTCTTCCGCCATCTTGCGTTCGAGCTCGATACGCTCCTGGCGCAAGCGTTCGGCCCTCTCGGCCTCTTCCTTGGCCTTGCGGGCAGCCTCTTCCCGTTCCGCTTGCGCTCGGGCGGCGGCCTCTTCTGCCTTCCTACGCTCTTCCTCGGCCCTCAAGCGAGCATCTTCCGCTTCCCTGGCCTTGCGCAGCCGTTCCTCGGCTTCCTCGCGCTCTTTCCTCTCCTTCTCCAGACGTGCTTGCCGTTCCTGTTCCTTCTTGGCCTCGGTGTACTTGGTCAATCCATCGCGCACCGCATCCATTGCCTTGCTCAATCGCTCTTGCGGCTTTACGAACGTCGCGTTGATTTCGGCCACCTGGTCCTTGAGGGGCTTGGTGTAGTGGGCTTGAACCTCTTTCAGCTCCTTGACCAGCGCGCGGGCGATCTTGATGTTTTCCGCAACCAGCCCGGCGGTATCTTCATCATCGACGGGGATCGAGGTCGGTGTGCGCTCGATGGCGTCGAGGATTTTGGCGAACCGATCAAACAGTTCGGATTGCTCCTGCTTTATCATGTCGCCAAGCGATTCTGGCGGCCTGTTGTGGCCGATGTCGATATTTTCGACCGCGTTTGAGGTTTGTTCAGTCATTGTCTTGCTCCTTTGTGAACCTGTGCGGGGCGATCTTGCCCCATTGGATTGTGAAATCCGGATTGGCTTCCGGGCTGTCAGGCTCATGAATGGCCGCCCATTCGAGTTTCTGGTACAGGTACAGGTAGGCCGATTCCGTGATGGGATCGTGAGCGAGCCACGTCCACGCCGTCATGGGGTCAAAGACCTTCCTGTAGATTTTGCACTTGAACACTTCATCATCGGTGAGCCGCCCGCTTTGATCGACGGGTTGATGGCACCAGATCACCGCTGGCACATAGGGGCCGCCCTTCACTAGCCTGGTTCTGTACCAGCCGCATTGCGGATCGCCGTCATGTATTTCTGGATGTCCGCCCAAAATCGCGGACGTGTGCCATTTGTATAGCTCGCGCCGGGGTGTTGGCCGTCTCACGAGTGTTCCTCGCAGATGATGATGTCCCGCAGCTTAAACCGGGGCTTGATCTTGCAGTGCGTCTTGCCCGCGTTCTTGCAACGAAAACAGGAAACGACCACGGCCTTGTTCTTGTTGTCGTGGGAGGGCTTTCCGCCAAGGCGGCGCACCTGGGCGGCCATTCGCGTTGCGCTAGGTGGCATTTTCATTTGCTTTCCTCTCCATGTTGATCCCATCTTCCATCGCTCGGCTCACGGTTTGCTCCATCATTCGCGTGTCGTGCCGCTTTAGTTGGTCGTGATACCGCAAAGCGTGGTACAGGGCGTTGAAAAGAAGTTTCTCGCGGTCTGTCCAGCCGCTTGAATTGTATGCCCGTAAAGAATTTTCCAGATAGTCGGGGAAGCCCTCAATGTGGGTTTTCGCCATAACATGCTCCTTTGTTGTTGGCGACGCAACGCTACAGCTATTTGTGTGTGGCTGCAACAGGTCTGCTGCGATAATGTCGATTTTGGAGACAGATTTGATGCATCCCCTAGTATTCATTCGCGATTATGTTTTGAAATGCACGACCGCGCGATTTGCGCGAATAGCCGGGGTGCATCGCATGACAGCTTACCGTTGGTTTCTGGAGGAAACTCAACCGACGTTAGACCAATTGGGCCGTATCCGTGCGCATATACGGGCAAATCACATCCCTTTCGACGCCGACTGGTTTTTTGCGATTCCGCCCGGTTTTCTACAGGAGAATGACGAAGATGGTCGAAGTGGCGAAGATCGAGTACGAAGCGGAGAATATCATTCCGGACCTGTCTAATCAGATGGGAAAAGGTGAGTTTCTTCATTTCATGGCTTTGCACAGCAAGGTCGAAAATGAACTCCAATTGGTGAAGGATAAGCGCAAAAAGCTGCGTCACTACATGGAGCGGCAGGGCATCGAACTGCAGCTATTCGACCAGGTTCGCAAGGACATGGATGTGGCGATTGAGGTTCTGCGCGAACGGCAGCAGACTTTGGAGCTCTATCGCAATTACGCATCCTTGCCGGTTGGAACGCAGGGCGAAATGTTTACGCCCGACGAAGAAGGGCCGACCGATGAGATTAGTGCCGATGAGCAGGGCTATTTGGCGGTCATGACGGGCCGCGGCGCGACTTCCGACGAGAACCCATTTGAGGCTCAAACCGATGAGGCCAACGATTGGCATCAGGGCTGGTTGCGTGGCCAGCAGGAGTTGGCAAAACAAATGCAGAAGTCGGGGCCGGAAATTGGCTGGTCTTGAGAGTTTTGAGACAGAACAAGAGGAGTTTCCCTGGCGCCCGGTAGAGCGGTGCGCCAGCGGACACTTTGTTGAGCTTGCGAGCATTCCCGACGATGAACTGCTGATCGGGATAATCCGATGCACACGCTGCGGTGACGAGCTCGATTTCAATGCGATTAAGCGCCGGTGGTGGGTGTATTTTGAAATGCGCCAGGAGCGACATCGCTTGCAAGCTGACGCCGAAAACTTGTGGAACAAGTACCGATGGTCCGTGTAGCCGGGATCGATCAATCGAGAAATGGTTTTGGGTGGGCGATTGGTTCAGATGAGCCAGACGCCATTCCGCGCTGGGGAACGGACAACCTATCGAGCGCCGGCAATAACGAGGGGTTGATGTATCACCTGGCCGCCAAGCGCGTCCGCCAACTTATCAAGGACGGCGCGCAAAAAGTGTTTTTCGAGAAGCCTATCAAGCTCCGCACTGATAAGCTGGAGGGCGATTTAATCACGGTGGGCATCCCGGCAATCATTCTCCATGTTTGTTATGAGCACAAGGTTCCGTGCGCCTGGGTGCCGGTCGATGAGTGGAGGTCTAGGTTCCTGGGCTTTCACAAGCCGCCGCCGGGCATTGTGGAGGCTAAGGCCCGTCGCGCCTGGTACAAGGAAACGGCGATTCAGCAGTGTTTGGCGCGCGGTTGGTTGGTTCAGGATGACAACAGCGCCGAGGCGCTTGGCATACTGGACTTTGGCTTGTCCTGTGTGTCTAATTCATACCGCAGACGAGTGGGGCCAGTGATCCGGCGAGCGCAACTTAGGAGGTTGCTATGAGGCTCCCGGCAAATCGTTTTGAGTGGATCACTGTTGCGTTGGTCGCCGTTGTGGCGGCCATTTTTCTTTTGATGATGATGGGATGGCAGGCCCGCGCGCACACCACGATTTGGAGGGCAGAAACAAGCGATCCTCAAATCCTCGACTTCCAGCGATGGGAGAACCCCAAGAGCAGGGCAGGATGTTGTGGTGAGGACGATTGCCGTCCTATCGATTCTGGCTTGATTGTGTGGGGATCTGATGCGGTGTCGTTTGTTCACGACAAGACGGGGCAGCCAAAACGCTATTGGATTCCGCGCGATGAAATCGATGGAAGCCCAAATCAAACTACATATGGCTGTGTGGTCGGAAGCGGTAACGCGGCAGAACATCCAGAATTTCCAGGTCAGCGAAGGGCTCGATGTCTGATGCTTTCGGGTGGTACATAAAAGTTGCCGTCTTGACGAATAACGCTGCACAGTTGTTACATATTGCCATGCGGACTCGAAATCCGCATCTGACCCAGCTCGACGGAGCTGTTAGCAATGCGGCAGGGGTGCGCGCCGAGACGTTCGGAAGGCGGCCCCGTAAGCAGGGGAGCAAGC
>Ga0208644_1000063_pt1 | contig 61938 bp, 83 predicted proteins | sample VirMetDEL_Nov_18_FD_184517 | JGI IMG/M metagenome (GOLD analysis project Ga0208644, IMG submission 184517) | Aqueous microbial communities from the Delaware River and Bay under freshwater to marine salinity gradient to study organic matter... | ecosystem: Environmental > Aquatic > Marine >...
TTTCTGTAATTAAATCTTTGCGAATACATCTGTAGCCGTTGTATTCTTTTTTACCCCTGTAATTTTTAATGTAGTGTATGTTTGCTTGAGTGCAGTTTTCAAACGTGCCTCCAAATTTTTCATCGGGACCCAAATCACCTACTAAACTGATTATTAACACAAATTCCATCATAGTTCTTTCCCACAAGACTCACAAAGAACAGGCTGACTCTCTGTCTTTTGCTGTTTATACCTACAATGCTTGCACCGTATTCCAAATATTCTATCATATCCGTCGTTAAATGCCTTGTTATCTGTGGGTCTTTGTTTACTTCCTTTTCCTGCTTCATTATATATAGTCATTACCAAAAAGTCTCCAATTGTCCGTTTCTTCTAATTATGTGCCCTTGAAGAGTTATTCTATATTCATTAGGCACAAACTCTTTTAGCCCTGCTATTCTATGAAGGGTAAGCCCATCATGTAGAATTAGTTCTTTTCTTTTGTATGGTAGATATTCTATTGTGTTTGCTTTAGTAATATATTCCATGCCACCACCTGACCTAGGCAAGTCTATGGCAACAGTGTAAGCATAAGCATCATCAATACCTGCACCTAAAGTCACATGTGGAAAGTCCTGGTGCCAATGCCCTGCTATATTTTTTTCTATAAATACTGGATCGCTTGGGAATATGTGGAAGCCTGGAATGGCTAAGTCTTCTGTTAATACTACAGTCTCATCAAATATAAATGTTAAACTATCTAATAGTTTGCTGTATAGACCATAAAAGTTTTGAGCCAATAACTCATTTTGCCATTTAGATTCATCATAATATTCTTTTGTTTTACCATCTAAATATGCACTGCGGCCTAAAGTATAAAAAGGATACTCGTCAGAACGACTTATCCATAATTTAGTTAGCTTATAAACTTTTTCTAAAATGTCTTTTATGTTTATATCTAAACTAATTTTTTTGTATTTCACTATATTTTCGTTTCCTCTCTTTTGCCATCTTTAGCAGTTCTTTTTTTGTTTGATCATCTAAGTATAGCCATTGTTCTAAATCGTCATAAGTTCTATAGCAAGATGTGCACATATTAACCCCATCAATGAGGGCGTATGAACATACTCCATTGCAAGAACTATCTACCATAATATCATACTCTTTTGTTAACTGTAAAGAAAAACGCACCACTAAAGGAAACTAGCAAAATGTGGTGCGTCTTAATGGCATGAATCGAGGGAGGATGCCCCATGCCTAGGCTTTTTTATTTTTATACTTTTTACCTACAACGTTTTTCTTTAAACTGCTGTCTTTGTTTCTTGGAAAAGAACTATTCTTATCAAAGTCTCTAACTCTTAAATTACTCATGGTGTTAGAGCCACCTTTACTTAAAGGTGTTTTGTGATCTACGGCTTTGCCGTCACCCTTTTTAACTTTGCCTAATCTTTCCATCATTCGTCTAGCTTTATTTCTAGCCACACGTTTTTTAATTTGATCAGGTTTGCTTTTATATTCTCTATTTTCTTTTGCGTAATCTCGTGTCATTATTTACCCCAATGCGGACATCCTTGAACAGGACAAAACTTTTTACATGCAAAGTTAGGTATAGGGTTAAACACTTCCGTATCATAAGCAGTATCCATACGCTGTATTAACCTAGACCACTCTGCAAATATATCACTGATATTGGTATTATTATACTCCTGTTTTATTATATCTTTACACACTAAAAATATTAATCCTGCTTTTATTTTTTCTACTTCGGGAAAATGTTTAAATATAGCTAAACTAAGTAAACCAAGCTGTTTTGTATCTGCATACTCACTGCTCTTTCCTGTTTTATAATCGATTATTGTAGCTAGTTTCTTGTCTTTGTCAAGTATCATTAAGTCTACTGCACCTCTCCACCAGACATTATCATCAAAGAACCCACAAGGCTCTAATGTTTTTGTAAGGCCCAGTCTAAGTTCACAATGCTTTTCCCCTGGAATTTCTAATAGCTTGTCTATAATGCTTTGAAACTCCTTAAATTTTTCTGGCAGCGGAACTCCATCTCTTACGTATTCTTCCGCAGCTTTGTGAACTGCGTTACCATACAAGAAATGTTTTTGGTTAGGATCTTGCTTTATGTCCTTAGCAACATACAAGTGATAATACTGCTTAGGGCACTTCTCAAAAGTTGTCGCACTTGAATACGACCATGTGTATTTAGCCATTATTTTGCATCCATATAGTTGTCCCCAACTCCTACTTCACAGTCGAGGGGTAAGTCGGAACACCATACTGGAGCCGTAGTCATGCACTCCTTGACGTATGATACGCAATTATCTACTTCATTTTCTTTGCATAACATTACAAGTTCATCGTGAACAGTCATAACTACAGGATACTTTTTAGATACTGCAACTAATTGCTCCCCAATTATGTCTCTGGCTAACGACTGAATGCAACGTTGAAAAGTTTTTGCTGGGTGTGTGTATTCAACTATTATGCTGTTGCCCATCTTCTTATCATATACCCATGTTGCTCTACCATCTTCTGTTTCTATCTGTCTCAAGTTTGGCAAAGGCAATAGCATTTTATTAGGTTTTAGCATTCCTTGTTTTGAAATGCTTTCTATTATTCTTTTGTTTCCCATACTATATTTCTTTCCTTTAGAAACAGCTTCTAACATCGATCCTGCTTCGTCCCAAGAATTAACTAGTAAAGGGTTGGATGCTCTATAGTTATAAACAATACCTTTAATCTCTTCTATATCTTTATCCACACCACCTTGAGTTAAGATAGCGTGCATTTTGTTAGCACCAACACCATAAATACCTGATAGATTAACAACTTTAAATATATAACGCAAGTCTTTGTCTACACTATCATAATCAATTCCCATAATTTCTGCTGCGGACATTTTGTATAAGTCAACACCTTTGTTAATCAAATCTATCTTGTTGTAGTCTTGAGCAAACCAATAAGCAAGTCGTAATTCAATATTGCTCAAGTCTGATGCAACTATCTTGTGTCCTTCTGGAGCGCATATAGCTCTACGGAGCTCAGACATGCGGGGGAGATTTTGTAGATTGATTCCATCTACACCACTCCATCTATGTGATATAACTGCCCCAGAATATTTCAATGGAACAGGTAGGGTTCCCCTGTTTGCAATAGATATAAAGTTCTCTGTGCGTGTTTCTTCTATGGTTGATTTGTTTCCTATTCGTGCAGAGGCGAGGGTTTGTATATATGGATCTTCGTGTTCTAGCAGTGCTTTAAAACCTTCGTCTGTCTTAGCAAAAGCGTAGGTATCTTTCCCTGTGGTAGGGCTTTTTTTCATAGGGACTTTTACTTTCATAGATTTTAAAAGTTCTGCAAATTGAGGGTTACTCATTAGAACTTTTTTATCTACAGCAACGCTATCTAATAGTTCTTGTTTTCCTGTTTTTATCTTAGCTAAATGTTTTATAAGCAACGCTTTATTTATTTTTAGTTTAGGTTCAGAAAACATTCTTATAGTTAAGTCAATTAATTTTAATTCAGTAGATGTGAATCTATTGACTAATTGAAAAAACAAAGCGTAAGTTAATTCAACGTCATTCTTACAGTATTCACCGTATGCTTTTAGTTCATTATATTTAAAGGTTAATCTATGCTTACCTAACGCATCTAAAACTTCTGTTCCTTTTTCTCCCAAGTTATATAGACGTGCTAAGTTCTTAAGAGATACAGACTCTGTTAGTCCGTGAATTATGATTCCCATACTCATGGTATCAAACAGGCCTTTTGGTTTTATGTCGAATATCCAACTTAAGATTGACGCATCAAAGCGCATGTTGTGCCCAAGCACAAACTTGTTTTCTAAATCATAACTATTGAGGAAGTCTTTTGTTTCTTGGTGAGTGCCTGTAAACCATACAGGTTCTTTATCGGCTTGTTTTACAGAGACACCTATAACTTCAAATTGTGGATCTCTTATATATTCTTCTGTAGTGTATTTATTTAAGCCGTAGTTTTTATCGTAGTATGTTTCAAAGTCGATTGTTATTAAGTTCTTCATCTAGTCCTTTCTTTTCTTTTTTACAGTAGCCCTGCAAGTTATACTCTCCCATTTGATTTGTATAACCACACCACCACTTACCTGCTTGGTTAAATTTTGCAGAGTCGCCACATTTATGACAAACTGCTTTCCCTACCCCCATATCTATATTCCCTTTCTTCATACCTTGTTTGCATATAACTCATGATCATTACGACATTCAATGGAGCACCACCTCCTGTTGTCACTTTCTTGTATAGGTTCGCCACACCAAATGCACTTGTTTGTGTCATTGGTAGGTATCTTTGTGTCAACAGATTTGAGAGTCTTTTCTAACTGTCTCTCAAGTTCGTCATTAGCAACATCAGCTTCGTCTACCATCGGTCATACCCCAAGCACGTTTTCACAAAATTGTGAATTTGTGCTACTTATCCCTAACTTTATTTCTTAGTTTTTGTAAGTAATAATCTGCTTTATCTAAATCTTCAACGCCGTTTTTTAAAGCAAATCTCCAAACGTATTTAATTACGTTAGCTACGCATACAGCAATGATACCAACAAGTCCTGTGGTTGCTGACTCAATAGCATCAATACATTCTACCTTACCTTGAGTGTAATGAGAAGGCCTGTTTACGTTATCAGTTTTCATTTATACGTTGCTTTCCTGTAACATAAAACTCTAGCATATCAACATTTGTTTCATCAATCAATAGGGATATACCACCTTGGATAGATATTTCTCTGAGGTTTTTTTGTTGGAGGGCTGTGGGTTTGTTGCCGTTGGCTTTACATTCTATGCCAATAAACTTTCCTTTGTAGCATGCAATAATGTCAGGAACACCTGCACGCATGTAGCCACTGGCGATGGGAAAAAAATAGTATGCACCGAGACGTTTTAATTTCTCAACTGCTTTATTTTTAACCCACCGTTCAGTAACTTTTTTTACCATGTTATCTAGGATAACATAGATTTTTGCTTTGCGATAGATTTTTGTATATCAATGTATTGATAAAGGTAAGCTATGTTTTTTGCTCTTTTGAGAATATCAAAAGCTTGCATCTTGCCATCAATTATTAATTTCAAATCTAGATATTCTCTGTCTTTGTCATTCTCGATAACAAGATAAAAATCATTCTCACGCATACCAACACCTTTTACAATAACTCTCGGCTCAGCAAGTTTCAACAATGCAATCTTCTTTCGGTGCTCTTTTGGAATGTCTGCATTGTTTTCATCACTAGCGCGATATACTTTCATATAAGCCCCATAATTTCGTTAACTTTGTTAGCTACATGTTTACGTAAAAAATCATTCTCGCGTAAGTCTTGAGCATCTACACCAACAATAGCTTTTTCAAGTTCTTGACGAGCCGATTCTAATTTAGGATCTTTAGTAATGTTTAAGCTAGATAACAAACCTGTTAACTCTAGTGCATTAGTAACAAGGGTATCTCTAAATATTTTCTTATCTTCACCTTGCAATCTCTCAAGCATGTGTGCAAGTGTATCGTGCAATCTTGTCCATGCTGAATCCATAGCAAACTTAATCCTATCGTTGTATGCTTTTTCATACTGTTCTTTCAAGTCTTTTTTCATTTCGGTATTTATATTATCGAAATGATTAACCTCAGGAACAGGTAGAAACGTATACCCAATTTTGTATTTACTGCGTATTTCATCTGCTGCAGGGTATTCACTTCTATCAAACAACGCACCTAGTTTGTATGCCATAGCATCTACAATCTTTGGATAGTTATTTATAAACTCATTGACGCGTTCTTGAAACAACTCTTGGTGTTCGTCCATTTGTTGTTTGTAATCAAAAAACTGTGTCATGGGCAACAAACGAATACCACCACTAGAAGACCATGGAAGTGTTTGTCTCATGTGGTAGTCCCTAATTTCACTAGCATGTTGCTGTATTTTTGCCAGTGCTTCAGACCCTGCCAGTAGGTGTTTGTTGTAGTTACCAGCTGAAGTTGTTGCACCTTTACTTACACTAACTTCTTTGGATACACCTTTATCTAGTTTTCTTGCAGTCCATAACGATATGTTAAGTTCAACAAGAACATTACTTGATGCAATATTTATATCACTCATGCTGTTACCCCCTCTCCTTTAAATATGTTTTCAAAATAATCAAAATCAAACTGCGTGTTTTCTACCTCTATATATCTTTGATTCATATCAAATTCTACACAAATATCATCGATATTAGATATGTTAATGACTATTTCACCATAGCCACCATCGTTGTTATACCAATCAACACCTGTTTTATCTAGCATTTGGTAGCCTAAATCCTCAAGGGCGGCTTGCAAAGTTGTATCTTTAGGTTTGCCTGCGTCGTGATAATTTTCACTAGTCCACAAAATTGTAGTGATAGGTGTTGTTACATGCTTATCACTAGCGTCCATTAATGAAACAGAATCAATAGAGCCACTATCCCCTGCCCCTTCAAAAGTTATTACTATTTTTGCTACGTTGTGAAGCCGTAGCTGAGCAAACAACGAATCTATTTCTTTGTTTGTTACGATTGCTTTTTCCATTATTTTTCCTCCCTATAACTAATTTTAAACTCGTTAATCTCTCTATTAATCATGCGATTAATAATTTGTAGGCCTTCGTTTTCAGGATGCATAGCCGTATAGCCCTTCTTAACAATTTTACTTAATCGTTTTTCCATATCTTCACGAACAGGATCAGCTTCAGGCAATTGATATCCATGAGCACCCACATGGGGTCTCACTCCTGTTTCAATTTCTAAAGTTACAGGCATATCAGGTGGCAAGTTTTTTATGTTATTAAGTTCTGCCAAATTTTCCTCTTGACGCGTTGCATCTATATAATACTTTTCCTTATCTAAAAGGGCTCGTAAACTTAGATACTGTTCTACTTCTGTCCATATAGGATGGCTTGCTTTATAATTTTTAAATGTATGAGTCATATAGTAGTCATCTCTAATATGTGGGTGAAACTCTGCTGCATATTTCTCCCATAACTCTCTAGATAAAAATTTAGTCATAACCTCACTATAACCCGTTGCACCTGTCTCATAATACTTTTTGATGTTCTTTAATTGAGCATCAGTTAAAGTTGTTACATCAATTACTCCTTCAAGTTTTTTCATGTGTTGCAAATGTTTTTCAGGAACGTGAACTCCCATTTTAGTCTCCTTCATATTTAATAGTTTTACCATGTGGTGAAGTCAAGTCTGATGTCACCACCCATAATGTAGGGCAAGTCCAAACTCCACCCCAATCTTGTTCTACATAACCATCGGTGAAAACAATGGTGGTCTCAGGTTTAAGTTTTTCACTACGTATATACTCATTGAGACAACCTACATGTGTTCCACCACCTCCACGTGGTTTAGTAGTTGCTTTCAGTCGTTGATACTCTCCCTCTTTGTATTGTTCCACACCTGCAACTTCGTGGTCCCAATACACAAGCACAACGCTTTTTGGTGTTACGTCTTCACATATAGATACAATCTCAGACAAGAATAGATTTATTTCTTCTTGTCCAATAGAACCTGATGTGTCAACACCAATTACAATGTCACCTACGGATTCACCAATCATGGAAGGCATGTATATATCTTGCGATACATATCTTCTATGTGGTTTGCGCCACGATGACTTGTCTTTTGATTTGCATATAGAGTTTACAAACTGCCTTAACTCTCTGCGCCAATCTACTTTCGGTTTTAAGAAGTCTGTCACCCCTCTTATTTGATTGCCTGCCATCTTGCCACGCAGGATTTCACCTTGTCGCAAGGCTTGATCGATTTGCTCTTTGACTTTTTTAACTTCGTTATCATCAAGCGCCTCTGCTTCGTCAAACCCATGCTCATCAAGAACCACAGTTACACCATCGCTCTGTGGATTTTCTTTCTGCAATATGTCAAAGATTTGTTTGGTAGTCATGTTGTCAAACCTTTGGTCATACAAACCTGATTTAGGCATAGCTGCAATGTTTTCATCAGGGTCGGCATTTTTAATAGTAGCGTTAACTACATAATCAGCCGCCATGTTTGTAAGCATAGGGTTCTTCTTAAACAAATCTTTCCATATATGCATGTGTTGAAATGCTTTGTGTATTGCCTCATGCAAGACAATAAAGTTTAGTTCTTTCGTTGGCAGTGTTTGTATCCAATCAGGATTGTAAGTTACATCTCTACCATTAGTTCCTGCTGTGGGAACTTTGTCAGAGAAATTAACATCACCGATAGACAACACACCAGAGAACAAACAAAACTCTTTGCTACGCATGATAGCAATGTGAGACTTTGTGACTCTATCTTGTGGTGTCATTCTGCCTCCTCGACTTCAAAGTCTGAACCTGCTACGTTTTTGTGCTGTTGATATTGTTCTAGTGCAAACTCACAAGCTTGTAGCTTACTTGTAAATGTTTTAACAACTTTACCAACACCTGTTTTTTGATACTCAACCACTAAGTATTCTTTTTGCATGCTAATCTCCTAGAAGAATTGTTTATTACGCATTGCCCAATCTACAAACTTCTTATTGGTCGCCGCGATAGGTTGTTTACTACCATTCATGATGTTGACTGCAAATAGTGCTTGCATCTCCATAGGCAATCTTTCCATGTATGTTAGCCAAGGTTCAAAGTTCTCTTTCGTAATACCCATCAACTCACGCATGACAAGAATAACTTTAGCCGAAGGGTCGGAAGGAATGTTAGCTTTATCAGGTTGTTTGTATATTGATTCACGTGTAGGCAGTTCGTCAGCCAATGAGAAGAACGCAGCCATGTCTCTAGCAGCTGATTCACCTATGGTGCCTGCAAGTGCAGCCATGGTTGTATCAACACCTAGTTCCTTACGTGCTTTGACAATATGTGAGGCCTTGTGCAAAGAACGTGGGGTAACAAATGCTTCTTGCTCTCTAGTTGGATCAAATATATACATGTTCTCTTTCTGAGATTTATCAAGATAACTAGCAAGACAATGTGGAAATTGTTTTACCCATGCAATAACTTCTGCTGACAAGTCATTACTGATTGCCCAATTAATCCATTCATCATCACTAGGATTGCGTAGATACACAGATGTGATTCTGTTCTTAGCATGTGCTTTGAGTGAATCGCCAACACCATCTGTCAACATGTTACCTGTTGAATAGACTATTGAGTCAGGGTGAAACTTAACTGAACCTAGTCTTCTCTCGAGCATGACTGGTAATAGCATGTTCTTGACTGGCTCACTTGCTTTAGTAATCTCGTCAAGCATGATGATTACAGGCTTACCATGATGTAGTTGAAATCGTTCGTTAGGGTAGAACGCTGTTGACTTTGTTTCATGATTCATTGCAGGCATAGCCAAGTCACCAAGGTCTAAATCTGCGCAATCAATGTATACAGGTATGTGGTCAGGATGTTTCTCTGCAAGAGTTTGCAGTATAGATGATTTACCAATTCCAGGCTGACCTTGCACGTGGATAGTGGTAGTAGTGCCAACGCTACTAATTAGATTAGTTACGTCTGTTAGATTTACGGTTAGTTGCATTGTAGTTTCCTTTCATAATAAATGCACGTTTTCACAAAATTGTGAATTTGTGCGTTAAACAACTGGTTCAAGAACTGATAGCTGTCGACCTTTAAAGTCTCTATCTATCGCCTGTTGAAGTAAGTTCAAACTAGGTAATTTCCATACGTGACGAAACCAATCATGCTGAGCATGTTTAGTTATAAAATGAAGCATAGTTTTATAATGACTTTCGTCTGTAGTTTGATCTTTTACATCAAACTTATATTTATCATATGTTTCATCAGTAATTGTTGCATTTAGTAACGGATATGCAGACTCAACGTAATCATGTAAATCTTTTAGTTTTGTCTTACGCAAAGAATTAAGCAGTTTTCTGTTAACTTTGTATTTTGTTGGTTGCACAAATTGCTCAACGTTTGTTGGTTTGCCTTCGTAATCAAACGCATAAGGAATATTGTCAGCAACATCAAACCAAGAGTGACCGTTAATCAAAGATGAGCCATCTATGTTTGACATGCGCGCTGTAAAGTTAAGTGGTTGCTCACAATCTTTTTCATTAAAACCTTCAGGAACATATTCACGCCAAGGAATTGAATAAAATATTTTCTTGGTGAATCTTGTATAATAGTTCTCACCTCCCCTACTTCCTACTATGTGATATCTACTTAGCTTCATAGTAAAATGGTCTGGGTAATAAAATAAGTCGTTGCTTTTATCAAAAGATTTTTTAAGTTCGTTTTCAAAATCCCTTTCTTCGCCGACAGGATGTCGAACATCATATGGCGAGTTACGACTAAGCGAGTAATATGGGTATTCAGCATCGAAATATTTTGTAAGATATACACTGCCGTAATGTTTTGTTATCATATTTCTGCTTGATTGAAACTGCATTATAATGTCTCTCTCTTCTTGTGGTTCGTGTCGAGTAAAGCTAATAGGGTCCATAAATTGCCATAGTGGCTCTAGTTTTTCATACTGCAAAATCTTTGGTTCAGTATTCCAGTTAATACTTAAATCAAATGTCATGATAGTTTCCTTTCATATTTTGTTAAGCACGTTTTCACAAAATTGTGAATTTGTGCAGGGTTAGATTGCGTTTGTATGGGATAGACTACCCCCATTCTTATAGTATACACTATTTAGTTAACAATGTCAAGTCATTTAATTAGCCCTCCTTTATTATTAATGCCTTTCAAATCATCAGGATTGGTGAACAACATGTAGTTAGATTTGTGCATTGGTGCTACACAATGTTTTACTTTGTTAGCTTCGTTCTCACCACAAGATAAACAGGTCTTGTATCCTAACTTGTGTCTACCTGTAGGCACGTGTTCCCCACAATTTATACAAACGTAGTTCATGCGACCTCCTCCTTATAAAAATTTATAGGTTGTAGTTCACAGTAACATTTTGTGTTTCTAACAAGCCATGTAGAGCATTCACCAAAGTCACTTTCGTCTTGTTCTTCATAATGAGAACAAGTTTGTTGGCTCTCATAATCATGTCCATGTGGGCATGGGTGTAACTCGGTTATTTCCCCTGAACATACCTTGCTAAACACATTTGCATGGTCTTCGTTTTTTAAATCTAAAAACATCATTCGTCTTCCTCCTTTTCTATCTCCTCTATTTCTATCAATGTTTCATAATCATTACAACTTAAATTTAATTCCTCATATTTGTCTATCTCTCTTGTTACTGCAAGTGGCGTATACTTAAATTCAATGCCACCTGATTCGATAGCTTTTTCAACATCTTCTTCGCTTTCAGCCTCAACAATATATTCAGAGGTTGCCCACAAAGTATATTCTTGCTCTACCAAAACTCTATATTTATTCATTTCATTTCCTCCCCAAAGGTTGTGTCAATACATGCTTGACCTGTTTTTAAATAGATATTACTGCCATACTCAGTGGCTTGAAAAGCTATACCTTTCTGACATACATAATCAGGTAGTAGTGGGTTAATCAGTGGTCCTAATTCTTGCCACAAATATGTCACTCCCCACCCAATTAATATGCCCATGACTACACCTAAGAACATATCGCCATAACTTACTCCGTCTATTACTTTCATTAGTGTTTCTCCTCAGTTACTTCGTGAACGATACTGACTATCCCATTATCGTCTAATGCTTCAACGATTTGGTCAAACCAATCTTTAGCTGTGTCGATACTATCCTCGACTATGACTAGAAATTTTCTATCCATTTCAATTTTCCTCCGTTTTAACATATAACTCTCTTATAGTGTAGTTACCCATACAAGCATAGAAGCTGTTGTAAAACCAAGACCAAAACCTACGGCAAAAGATAGAATTATCTTGTCCCTAGCCTCGCGTGCATACTGCACCTTCCATAGCCAATTTTGTTTGGCACGTTTTGCTGATATATCTTCGTCAAATGTATACATAGTTACTCTCCTTAAAAGAGGAGGCTTTCGCCCCCTGTGATTAAAAATCATTATCAAATTTAACTGATGCCTTAATTGTGTCTTCGATTGCCCAGTATAGTTTGTTACCATATTCGGTATCTCTTGTACCACCATATAGGCTATCAGGGTCGGGTTCGATACATCTAGATTCAATACCTAACTCTGTTACAACACTCACAAAAACTTTGTGTGCGATATCGCAAATTTCTTCTAACTCTAACTTACATTGTTTTTCTACTTGCATAATAGTCTCCTTGTATATACACGTTTTCACAAAATTGTGAATTTGTGTGTTAAAAAAGTGGTTCTCCATGCTTTGCAGTAAACTCATCATTGAGTTCTTTCGCAGTCTTGATTACCACATCTAGCTTTACTACTTTTAAATCAGGTTTGTTTGCAACAAACCACCCAGCCTCACGTTTTGATCGAAATCTACGCAAGGGTATTGCATCGTCATCAACGACTATGTGTGTGAACGGATATAGTTCTTCACTTGACACGATGGATGAACCTACTTTTAATCTTAATCTTACCTTCGCTTAGAAGTTGGTCGAGTTTGTCGGTCGAGTAAAATGCTTCTTGCAACATACAAGGCTTCCTCCGTGTGTAGCGTAGTTGATCGCCTGTGGCTCGGTAACTAGACAATATATTCAGATTAACTAGGTAAGGGAGAATATGTGTAAGTTGTCTGTGTTGAAACCCCAAGCGTGTGGTAATATCAGTTGGTGACATATCTATATCATCGTCACATAGTAACTCTAGTATCATGTCGCGAACTTTTGAAAAGCGTAGTTCGGTGCCATCTACCTTTTTATAGATATGGGTTAATACATTATCCTTATTTGGTATGCGCATCATAAGTTAGTCCTCACAGTTACCATTTATACAGAACCTGTTACCAGACAATATTTCTTCTTCGAGTTTGTCCATAGCATCGCGTTCAGCTTTGTCAGGCTCACCCTTATGTCTGTCGACAAGTGAAAGTATTGCAACAGCCATTTCTTGTCTGCCGAAGCACATATCGTCAGCTGTAGGTTGGGCTAGTTCTTCGTTGCAATATATAACTATCTCATCGAGTATTTCGTTAGCTTTGTTACTCATTCTAGGTCTACTCCTTTTTTGTTTATGTGCGTTACGCACGACCATGTGATAGTAGATAAGTCGTAATGTTTGGATAACATTTCTTCTATATCTGCATCAGAGTTGTTAATATGATGAAATGTAACTCGACCAATGCCGTCTATCACGACTACTGATTTGCATGTTTCGGTGTTCATACCATTTTCTCTTCAATGACATCGTAACCTCGAGACATCCAACTTTTAGGTGTTATGTTTCGGAACCAATCTGATACAGTAGGTATGATGCCACCACAGTCTTCTTTGACGTGTTGTTCGCCTATGTATCTGACAGGGACTTCTTTGCCGTCTGAATTAGTGATTGTAGTGCCGAACACACGCTCGCACTCAAATATACCTTGTGCGTGGTGACGTAGTGCTCTATGTCTGAAATCGGCAAATGTTTCTTTAGTAGCATCGAACCAATCATGAATCGGTTGATAGTCTGTGGGTTTGCCGCCCCACTTTTTGACACTTGTTAGTGCGTGGTGATATGTGTGCATATCGTTCTCCTCTCTGTCCACAAATTCACAAAATTGTGAAAACGTGGAATGGTTAATAAATAAAAATGAGTTTCTTTTGCCCATTTCTATTATTATACTACATCTAGCTGACAAAGTCAAGTTAGTTCCAGTCCTCTCGAAGCTGTTTTATATCTACGACGTTGTTAACTTCGTTAGCTTTGTCCTCATTCTTTTTCTCATGGCGCTTGAGCTCTATTAGAAATAGTTTCCATAGTCCTGCAGGCATAGGGAACTTGCCTTTCTCCCATCTCGCCCATGTCTCTCTTGACACACAAACGTAATGTGCACAATCAGCCTGTGATAATTTTGATCGCAGTCTTACATTCTTTATTTCGGATATGCTTGGGGTGTGATATAGGCTCATGACATCTTACCTTGTCTTGACTTTATCACCCTGCATTTAAGTTCAAATAGTTCCCAATATGCAAGTGGCATTGGTGTGTTTCCTCTCTCGTATCGTTGAAAAGTTCGGTTGCTAATGTGAAGCAAATTGCCTGCGTCTGTGGTTGACAGTTTTAAGTCTAGGCGCAAATCTTTTATTTCTTTTGGGGTGGGTGGTCGTAGTATTTTATCGGTCATCATCTCTCCTTTAGCTTGGATATTTAGTATAGCAACGCGACAGATTGTCGTCAATACAGGTAAGCAAAATTTATATAGAGGCGACAGATTGACTAAATATATACGAGTATATATTTAATAGGAGATTTATTATGCGTAAATGTGACACAGCGTTACAACACAGCGTTACAACACAGCGTCACACAATGAGACACAGTGTTGTGACGCAGCGTCACAGACAGATTGTCGCGATTGCTTATTTTTTAATCAGTTGCGACAGATTGTCGCTTTTTGTGTCGATGGACTGTAATATTACTAAGTGCTTGATTTATATACAATATTACGGGTTTTAACTTCGTTAGCTTTGTTATATTATTACAGGGTAAGTTATTGATTTATAAGTAATATTACAGGTTTACAATGCCGTGTTTTGTATTCTTACAGCGTAAGTTATTGATTTTACAGTAATATTACATTATTACAGGTGTTTCAGCATAACTGCACTGCGCAGAGTAGATAAACGAAGCTAACAAAATAAAAAACAGTATATTTTTATACCTCCGTATACTATTTTTAACTGTAATAATGTAATAATGTAATAATACCCTAAATTATATATATAAAACATGCACTTATAATATTACAGGTAATATTACGGACAAAGTCAAGCGTAATAATACAAAATGCGACAATCTGTCGCCTGCCTTGTATAGTTTGATCAACGCAGTTTACGAAGTTCTTTCGCTGTGCGACGGTCATAGGTCGGTCATAACCTAACGGTCATGACCTCGGTCATCAAAAAAATTTTGGGCGAAAAAAAAGGGGGGAAAAATCCCCCCTAATTTTGAGAAAAGAGAATTATTGTAAATTCTCTTTTTTGATAAACGCTAGTATTTTGGTTGCATTTTTTACAGCGTTTTCATTTTTGCTATTGAGCAATTTATTCAATAAATCTTTGGTAGATTTAATGAAATCGCTATTATTTTCCTTAGCAATTTTCTCTTTTTCTTTTTTTCTAGCAGTTAAAACTTTGGTGATTTCATTCATGGTTTTACTATCTTGAGCAGAAATTAAATTTTGCTTCAAATCTGCATCAGAAATTTTACCATATTTTTCTGCCATAACTTTTTTAACTTCATCACGTCTATTTTGCTCTGCTTGAGCTTTTTCAGTACGTGGCTTAACGTAACCTTCAGATTTAGCGAACTTCATAAAATCGCCCCAAAGATTTTGAGCATAGCCCATAGAGAAGCCTTTACCCAATTTCATACCATCAAGTACATGCTGTTGGACTGCATTAAAATGCTCTAATGAATTTTCATTAGTGAATAGCACCTGTAGAATTTCATCATGTGCCTTGTCAACATCATTAACACCCTGCCAAATTATACTGCCTTGAGTGGCAAGTTTTTCGATAATGTCCTGAGTTAATACTGCAATAACATTACTAGCTTTTTTTGAATTTTCCATTTTTTAGTTTCCTTATTAAAGTTTTTTAAATTTTCCACATTTTCAGAAATTTATGAATTCGTGGAACTAGTGATTGATTAATTAATCAACCATATGAGTATTATCTTATATTTGATTGACAATGTCAATCTATCTCAACCCTACCCATAGGGTATCGCCACGGTCACGCGCGGGACTCCTGGCTGGGGCGCTTACACTTTAATCTGCACAAATAATTACAAAATTTTTAAAAATCAACTGACCCCCACCCCCCTCTTATGCAAACACCCCCCGTCAATGGTACCTTTACCTCCAGGTTATTTTTAAATATATATTTTTTCTGCAACTAACCTTTTATAAATCAACAACTTAATCTAAAAAATTCATACCACTGGCCAGTGCTATGTAAAAACAAATGCGAATGAGTCTCGCTACCACATGAAATAAAAAAGATAGCTACAATACGGGAATGAATATACATGAACTTATTATTGGACTTTTCTGCCTTTGGGTGTTTTGCCTATCAATGGTTGCATAAAATAAATAATTGCGTTATATTAGCAGCAACAACGTTATATAGACGCAAAAACTATGCCTATTTTAGTCACACCAGAGACGGGTTATCCGCTTCCTGACGATTTTGACGCGGAAACTCCCACGACTTTTAAAAAGAAAGTTGAGATTGCATCTAAAACGGCAAAAGTTTTAGAAGATGCGGGGGCTGAAATACCTACAAGCACACAAGAACGCATAGAAGCTGAAGATTTATTTAAAGCTTTTACAGATCCAGAACAAAAAACCTCACTAAATGCTATAACAAAGAAAGCATTAGAGACTCCAGCCACAGTTCAACACCTATATAAACTGCTAAACGACTACGACCATCAAGTTGTAGAGGAAGCCGTGCAGTTACGTAGGTTTGTAACTAACAAATTAATAGAAGATGCCGACCATCCTGACGCAAGACACCGACTAAAAGCACTTGAGCTGCTTGGTAAGGTTTCTGATGTTGGGCTATTCAGTGAAAAAACAGAAGTTGTAGTTAAAAACGCCGCTCCTGAAGATTTAGAAAACCAAATCAAGAGTAAATTATTTAAACTTATAGGTACTGGGCGTACAATAGACGCTTCGTTTGAAGATTTGGGTACTATTTCTGAAGAAGACGAAGAATGAGCATAGATATTAGGGGGGTATCCACACAAGAACTACAGCTTGCGCTAAGTAAAGTAGGTTCACTTCCTAAAAGTGAACAGATTGAACTGCATAAAATGTTAGAAAAGCTAGAAGAGCTGCAGAAGATAGAAAAAAGCCAGACAACTTTTCTAGATTTTGTTAAAAATGTCTATCCTGGGTATAAGGTGGGCCCGCATCATGAAAAATTGGCGAAAATCTTTGAGGACGTGGCTAACGGAGTTAAAAAAAGAGTCATTGTCAACATCGCACCAAGACACGGCAAGTCAGAACTCATCTCTTACCTGGCGCCAGCGTGGTTTTTGGGTAAGTATCCTGAAAAGAAAGTTATTATGGCCTCTCACACGGCGGATCTTGCGGTTAATTTTGGTCGTCGAGTCAGAAATTTGGTGGGTTCAGACGCTTATAAGGACATCTTCCCTGGGGTTTCATTGCAGGCTGATAGCAAGTCAGCATCGCGTTGGGGTACGAATTATAATGGCGAGTATTTTGCTATTGGTGTTGGTGGTGCTTTGGCTGGTCGTGGTGCAGATTTATTCATCATCGATGATCCACATTCAGAACAAGACGCCAAACTTGGAAAACCAGAAGTCTTCTTACCAGCATGGGAGTGGTTTCAATCAGGCCCTATACAGAGGCTCATGCCAGGAGGTGCTATTATTGTCGTTATGACACGTTGGTCAAAACTAGATCTAACAGGTCAAATAGTTAACCAAATGGTAAAGAATGAAGAGGTTGACGAATGGGAAGTTGTTGAATTTCCAGCAATAATAGATAATCAGTCAGGAGAAGAAACAGCACTGTGGCCAGAGTTTTGGCCGCTAGAGGAACTAAAGGCTAAGAAAGCCGCACTAGATGTTAGGTATTGGAATGCACAATATATGCAGAATCCAACCTCAGAGGAGGGTGCGCTTATAAAAAGGGAGTGGTGGCAGATATGGGAGAAGGAGAAACCGCCATCTTGTGAGTTTATAATCATGGCGTTAGACGCGGCGCAAGAAGCTAATACTCGAGCTGACTTCAATGCGTTAACTACGTGGGGTGTATTTTTTAACGAAGAAACAGATAATTATAATATAATATTACTTGATGCAATAAAACAGAGAATGGAATTCCCAGAGTTAAAGCAACTTTGCATCGAAGAATATAAAGAATGGGAACCCGATGCTTTTATTGTTGAAAAGAAATCTAATGGGGCTGCACTCTACCAAGAGTTCAGAAGGATGGGTATACCCGTCGGCGAATTTACACCGGGTAAAGGGCAAGACAAGATTAGCCGCGTTAACTCCGTTAGTGATCTTTTTAACAGTGGCATAGTTTGGGCTCCTGACAGAAGATGGGCAAAAGAAGTTATTGAAGAATGTAACGACTTTCCATCTGGTGCTAATGATGACTTAGTTGACTCAACGACATTGGCGCTGGCTAGGTTTAGACAAGGTGGATTTATTAGATTACCTTCTGATGAAGAGGACGATATTCAATATTTTAGAAGCGCAAGTCAAAAAAGGCACTATGCAATTTAAGGAAAAATTATGGCACAAGATATAAATAATGTAGATAAAGGGTTGTACGCTGCTCCTCAAGGTATGGAAGAGTTGGCAGAAATGGAACCTGATTTAGAAATTGAAATAGAAGACCCAGAAGAAGTTACTATACGGGCAGGGGGTATGGAGATTGAAATTGATCCTGATCGAATGGCAGATGATGAGTTTAATAAAAACTTAGCTGAAGACATCGATGAAGCTGATTTAGAAAATCTAGCAAGTGATCTTATTGAAGATTATGAAGGTGATGTAAGTTCTCGTAAAGATTGGCTAGATACATATGTTGACGGTTTAGAGTTGTTAGGATTAAAACTAGAAGACAGATCTGAACCGTGGGAAGGTGCATGCAATGTATACCATCCATTAATGACAGAAGCTCTTGTCAAATTCCAAGCGGAGACTATGACAGAAACATTCCCCGCTGCAGGCCCAGTCAAAACACAAATTATAGGTAAAGAAACTCCAGAGAATAAAGAAGCCGCTGCTCGTGTTCAAGAGAACATGAACTTTCAACTTACAGATCGTATGGTTGAGTACAGACCTGAACATGAAAGAATGTTGTGGGGTTTAGGTTTAGCAGGTAACGCATTTAAAAAAGTTTATTATGATCTAAGCTTAGAGCGACAAGTCGCTATGTACGTTCCAGCTGAAGACATCGTAGTGCCATACGGTGCTTCAGACTTGGAATCTGCAGAGCGTGTTACTCATGTTATGCGTAAGACACAGAATGAGTTACGCAAACTACAAGTAGGTGGGTTTTACTTAGATATTGATTTAGGTGAACCTACTTATGACTTAGATGAAGTAGAAAAACGTATTGCAGAGAAGATGGGTTTTAGCGCAAGCACTGATAGTCGCTGGAAGATTCTTGAGATGCATGTTGATCTTGATTTAGAAGGTTATGAAGATAAAAAAGATGGTAAGCCTACAGGTATTGCTTTACCTTATGTTGTAACCATTGAAAAATCTACATCAACTATTTTAGCAATTAGACGTAACTGGAATCCTGATGATGATACTAAACAGAAGCGTCAACACTTTGTGCATTATGGATATGTGCCAGGATTTGGTTTTTACTGTTTTGGTTTAATTCATTTAATAGGCGCGTTTGCAAAATCAGGCACAATGATATTACGACAATTGGTAGACGCGGGTACATTATCTAATCTCCCAGGTGGTTTTAAATCTAGAGGTCTGCGTATTAAAGGTGATGATACTCCAATTTCACCAGCAGAGTTCCGTGATGTTGATGTTCCTTCTGGAACTATCCGAGATAATATTTTACCGCTCCCTTATAAAGAACCTTCACAAGTTCTTAATCAATTAATGAATCAGATTATTGAAGAAGGTAGACGCTTTGCTTCAGCAGCTGATTTAAAAGTTTCAGATATGTCGTCTCAAGCACCTGTTGGTACAACACTTGCTATTTTAGAACGTACACTAAAAGTAATGTCTGCAGTACAAGCTCGCATTCATTATGCAATGAAGCAAGAATTTAAATTGCTTAAAACTATCATAAAAGACTATACCCCTGCAGACTACTCATACGAGCCAGCAACAGGTTCAAGAGAAGCTAAACGTGGTGATTATGATATGGTTGAAGTTATTCCTGTATCTGATCCTAATGCTGCAACAATGTCGCAGAAAGTTGTGCAATACCAAGCTGTTATGCAACTAGCACAACAAAACCCAGACATTTATGACAGAGTAGAACTAAATAGACAGATGTTAAATGTTCTTGGTGTTAAGAACGCAGAAAAACTTATACCTAATCAAGAAGACATGAAACCAGCAGACCCTGTTTCAGAAAATATGAACATATTAAATAATAAACCTGTCAAAGCTTTCATTTATCAAGATCATGATGCTCATTTACAAGTGCATTTAAACTTTATGAATGATCCTAAAATAAGAGCGCTAGTTGGACAAAGCCCTAATGCTCAAGTAGTTCAAGGAGCTGTCGAAGCTCATATAGCAGAACACTTAGCCTTTGAATATAGACGTCAGATTGAAGAACAACTAGGTGCTGATTTACCACAACCTAATGAAATAATGCCAGAAGAACTTGAGCTCAATATATCTAGGCTTGCTGCTCAAGCTAGTGCCAAGTTGCTACAAAAAGATCAAGCTGAAATGGCTCAACAACAAGCTCAACAACAGCAACAAGATCCGCTTATTCAAATGCAACAAAAAGAATTACAACTTAAAGAGCTTGAAATTCAAGGGCGTAATCAAAAACTTCAGGCTGATACAGCAATTGATCAAGCTAAACTTGAACTTGAGAAAATGCGTATGGATTCTCAAGAACGTATTGCTGGAGCTAAAATTGGCGTTGAAGCACAAAAACAAAAAGCAGAGATTGCATCTAAAGAGTTTTTAGAAGGAACTAAATTAGGTGTTCAAGCTGTTCAAAATAAAGAGATGCAACAATCTACGAAAGGGGAATAGATGAATGTAGAAGAATTCAAAGTTATTAGACAAAAAATTGCAGAAGAACGCTCTATTTTTGTTGATGACTTAGCAACTGGCAGAGCTGACACACATGCAGGCTATATGCACTCTTGTGGTGTCATTAAAGGCTTTGACATAATCGACGGGTTGATTGCAGACCTGCAAAAAAATATAGAAAGGGACAACGATGAGTGAAATCGCAACACTTAAAAAAGATATTGTCACGCTTGACGGCAAACCAATTAGTAGTAAAAAGGAGGAAGCTCCTGCAGAAGAACAAAAACCCACTCAATTACCTGAAGTCAAAGGCTATCGCATTTTATGTGCGGTTCCTGTCGTAGATGAAAAGTACCAAAGTGGAATACTTAAATCAGACAAAACTAAAAACATAGAAGAACATTCAACTGTTGTTTTGTTTGTAATTAAATTGGGAAATATGGCTTATGCAGATAAGGATAGATTTCCAACAGGGCCCTGGTGTAAAGAAGGAGACTTTGTAATCACTAGAGCATATTCTGGAACTCGTATCAAAATACATGGTAAAGAGTTTCGCATTATAAACGATGATACCGTAGAAGCAGTAGTAGACGATCCTCGTGGATATGAAAGAGCGTAAAAGGTATTCAGAATTTAGTGAATATGAAAAAAGGCTCTCAAGAGCTAGAAGTAAAAAATATTATTATAAGCATAAAGAAAAAATAAATGCTAAACACAGAGCAACTCCTGTGTCAGACAAACAAAAACTGGCTAAACAAAAATGGGAGAAAACTGAAAAAGGCAGACTTTATAGAGCTTATGTAAGAATTAAACGAAAGACACTTTTAAATAATTTAACTGAGTTGGATGAGTTTTGTTTAAAAGAAGCATATCGTTTGTGTAAACTGCGAGAAAAACAAACGAAAATAAAATGGGAAATAGACCATATAGTTCCTGTTTCAAAAGGTGGTACTAATAAGTATCACAATATACAAGTTGTTCCTGCAGTTTGGAACAGACGCAAATATAACTTAAACACTAGTCTTTGGATTAGTGCAAATCAAGGAGATATGAGATGGCAGAAATCATTAACGAGATTCCTGACGAGCTTAAGGATGAAGACGAAAGTCAAGAAATTGAGCTTAAGGATGAAGGAAAAGAGCCTGAAGAAGTAGAAGTCGAGGCTAAAGAAAAATCTAAAAAAGAAGTTAAGCCTAAACAAGAAGAACTAGATTTTGATATTGAGATAGAGGACGATACACCTCCTCAAGACAGAAATAGAGAACCTCTTCCTGAAAATATAAAAGAAGAGCTAGAAGCTGACGATTTAGAAGACTATTCTGAAAGAGTTAAAAACAGAATGGCTCAACTAAAAAAAGCTTGGCACGATGAAAGACGTGCTAAAGAAGCTGAAACTCGTGAAAGAGAAGAAGCTTTTAAAATGGCTCAACGTTATATGGAAGAAAATAAAAAGCTTAAAAAGACTCTTTCAACTGGAGAAGAAGATTATCTTAAAACTCTTAGAGAAAAGTATGAGTCTGATTTAGCTGTTGCTAAAAAAGAATATAGAGAAGCTTATGATTCTGGCGATGCTGACAGAATGATGGAAGCTCAAGATAAATTATCTGAGGCACAATTTAAGTTACACAACGCTAACGGAATGAAACCTCAATATTCCTCTTTACAAGAGGAAGAAAATAGTGTACAAATACAAGAAAATACTAATCAGCAAAATTCGTTTAAACCGGATCAAAAAGCATTAAGCTGGCAACAGAAAAATGTGTGGTTTGGTAAAGATGAAGAAATGACTAGCTTAGCGCTAGGGCTGCATGAAAAGCTTGTTAGATCAGGAGTTAATCCTGCTTCTGACGAATACTATCGTCGTATAGATGAAACGATGCATAAACGCTTCCCAGAATATTTCGGGGATGATACTGAATCGATTGGGGAAGAAAAACCTCAACGCAAACCCTCAACTGTTGTTGCTCCAGCAACGCGGTCAACTGGTCCTAAAAAAATCAGGTTGACTAAGACACAGTTAGCTTTAGCAAAGAAATTCAAGCTAACTCCAGAGCAATATGCACGCGAATTAATTAAAACGGAGAACGCAAATGGTTAAAAGACAAGATAGAGAACTAGAAGTACGTGAAGAAACTGAAGTTCGTAATAAACAATGGGCTCCCCCATCATTGCTACCTGAAGTTAAAAAACAACCAGGCTGGGCATATAGATGGATTAGGATCTCACTTGCTAACGATGCTGATAACCTAAATGTGTCTACCCGTATGCGTGAAGGCTGGGAACCTGTGAAACATTCAGATCACCCAGAAGTAAATATACCGGCAAATCCTGATTCAAGATTTAAAGATGCAATTGAAATCGGTGGTTTGCTACTTTGTAAAATGCCTCAAGAAATGGTAGATCAGAGAAATGCTTATTATCAACAAAAAGCTAAGGATCAAGAAACAGCTGTTGATAATAACTTAATGAGACAGAATGATCCTAGAATGCCTTTGTTCTCTGATAAAAAATCTACTACTTCTTTTGGAAAAGGTTAAAAATATTCTTTAAGGAGAAAATATTATGGCAGCTTACGGATTAAAACCTGTACAGCGTGTTGATGGTATGCCCTATGCGGGCGCAACCAGGCTATATAAAATTGACCCTGCTGGTGAAGCAACTAACTTGTTCTATGGACAGGTTGTTAACATCGGCGCGGACGGTTATATTGCTTTAGCAACAGCCACTGGTGCAGACGCTACTACGAACAACTTAGGTGGTTCAGGCGTTGGTGCTATTGGTGTTTTTGTTGGTTGTGAATATGTCAACGCACAGGGTCAAGTTATATACGACCAATATTATCCATCAGGCACTGCTAATGGTGGTGACATTGTGGCGTATGTTGTAGATGACCCAAATGCATTATTTCAAGCAGAATTAGATGAGACTGCTACGCAAACAATGGTTGGTACTAACACCACTTTTGCTACAGCGCAAACTACTTCTACTGGTTCTACCACTACTGGTGTATCTAACTCTCAGTTAGACGCAACAGTTGCTACTACAGCTAAAGCATTTAAAATTGTTGCTCTAGCTCCAGATGTATCAACTGCAGCAGTGTTAGTTAAGTTTAACCCAAGTTTCCATCGCTTCACAAGTGATGCTGGCTTATAAGGAGAATAAATCATGGCAATTTCAAGAGCGCAGTTATTAAAAGAATTGCTCCCTGGCCTTAATGCTTTATTCGGAATGGAATACCAGCGTTATGGCGAAGAGCACAAAGAGATCTACGAGTCTGAAACTTCAGAAAGATCCTTTGAAGAAGAAACAAAACTATCAGGCTTTGGTAATGCACCTGTTAAAGGAGAAGGTTCTGCCATCTCTTATGACAATGCTCAAGAAGCTTGGACAGCTAGATACAACCACGAAACCATTGCTTTAGGTTTCTCACTAACAGAAGAAGCTGTTGAAGATAACCTCTACGACACTTTATCTGCTCGTTACACTAAAGCATTAGCACGTTCAATGGCTAACACTAAACAAGTGAAAGCTGCTAACGTTCTTAACAACGGTTTTAGTGGTAGTTATGTAGGTGGTGATGGCAAAGCTTTATTTGCTACAGATCACCCTCTAGTAAATGGTGGTACTAACAGTAATACACAGGCAGTTGCTGCCGACTTAAACGAAACTTCATTAGAAAATGCTGTGATTCAAATCGCAGGATGGACAGATGAAAGAGGTTTATTAATTGCTGCTAAACCACGTAAATTAGTAATCCCACCAAACTTGCAATTCGTTGCAACTCGTTTATTAGATACTGAACAACGTGTCGGTACTGCTGATAACGACATCAACGCGATCAAGTCAAATGGTGCGATTCCAGAAGGCTATGCTATCAATCATTTCTTGACTGATACAGATGGATACTTCTTAACAACCGATGTACCTAATGGTATGAAACATTTTGTTCGTACTCCATTAACTACATCAATGGACGGCGACTTCGACACAGGTAACGTACGTTACAAAGCTCGTGAGCGTTATTCATTTGGTTGGTCAGATCCCCTCGGCATGTGGGGCTCTCAAGGTGCTGCTTAATTTGTAAGCGCACTCCTCCTGAAAAACCCAGCTCCCTCTCGGCTGGGTTTTTCTTTACCTAAAACTCATACATTTCATTAGATACTTTAATACTATCCTTTGTTACTATACGTCTAACTGTATTACATGTAATACAGAATCTAAACTTAAGGAGAAACATTATGTGGACTAAACCAGCAGCTACAGAAATGAGATTTGGCTTTGAAGTAACTATGTACGTATGCAACAAGTAAGTATATAATTTAAAAACTTATTATCTATTCGGTACGGTGGCTAGGAAACAGCCTGAACCGTTTAAAAGGGGTAATATTTTAAAAGCACCACATTAAGAGGCCTAGCGCCTCTTTTTTGTTGTATAATTACATGAAATAGCGTATGATTTTATTTATCTGGGAACATCCAGCTTATCAGACTGCCCCAGCAGACGCATACACGACGGATAAGCTTAACTTTGTATGGAGAAATCAAAATGTCAAGTACAACCTTTTCAGGTCCAGTCACATCCACAGCTGGCTTTAATGGACCAGTCGTAGTAGATAATACAACTCTTAACACAGGTGCTGCAGTTACAACAACACTTACTCGTGCTCAATCAGGTACTCTTTTTACTGTTGATGGTACAGGTGATATTGTTGTTAATATGCCAGCTCTAAGCACAGATAACCCAGGTACAACCTATGAATTCTTTGTTACTACAGCAGTAGGTGCTGGTACAACAGTAACATTTGTATTACCAGGTTCAGCAGTATCTAATTTCTACGGTGCTTTATCTCTTATGGGTGGCACAGCTGCTAACCCAGCAAGTGACGTTGCAGGCGATACATTAACTTTAGTAAACTCAACAGCAGTTAATGCAAGAGTTAAACTAACATGTATCACTGATGATGGTGCTAACTCTACATGGAAAGCTGAAACACTTTCTACACCACTCGCAACTATTGCTTAATTAGGAGGCTAACATGGCACAACAAACCGATGTAAAAGCCGCCACGCAAACTGGGGCAACAGGTACTCCTGTAGGACATCGTGCCAGAGTGAAGAGTATTCATTATCGTTCAACTGGTACCGCAGGTACTATCGTTCTAAAAGACGGTGGTTCTGGCGGCGCAACTAAGTTAACAGTGAATACTCCAGCCGTGGTAAGTAGTAACGATGTATTTATTCCAGGTGAGGGAATATTGTTTGAAACTGATGTCTATTGCGCATTAACCAATGCAGACGCAGTGACAATATTCTACGGTTAATCATGGAAGAAGAACCTGACAAGTCTTTGGAAAAAGAAAGTGAAAAATGCGAAGAAAAGCGTGAAGAACTAAAAAGACTGTGGGAAGCTCTAGGAGATTGCGTATAAATGGCAACGACTAAGAAAAAGGGAATGGGGATTAAAACTTCTGTAAAGTCGGGTAACTTTCGCCCGACTAAGCAGGGTGCAGGTATGACGAAGAAAGGTGTCGCAGCCTATCGTCGTGCTAATCCTGGTTCTAAATTACAAACCGCTGTTACAGGAAATCCAAAAAAAGGTTCTAAAGATGCTAAACGACGTAAGTCGTTCTGTGCTCGTTCTGCAGGTCAAATGAAAGATTTTCCAAAAGCAGCAAAAGACCCTAATTCAAGATTACGTCAAGCGCGTAGAAGGTGGAAATGTTAAAATGGAAAAAGTGCAAGAAGCTGTAGCAGTTCATTCAGCGGAGATAGATCATATGAAACGTGATATAGATCACATTATGGTAAAAGTTGATAAGATGGATACCAAAATAGATAATATTGAAAAAGTGCTGTCTGAGCTTAGTGGAGGTAAGAAAGTCGCTATGTATATGTTCAGCGGATTTGCTGCTGCTATAGCATTTATAGCCGGGTACTGGATGAAATAATATGTTTAAATTTTTAAAAGAACTCTTTGTATGCAAACCAGAAGTAGCTGTTCAAACTGAAGAAGAACCTGTAAAACCTGTGCAAGGCAAAAAGTTTGATGCTAAGAAACACAGAGAATACATTAAAGCTTTAGAAAGAGAACGCGATGCCGGCAAAAAGTAAAAAGCAAAAAAAGTTTATGCAAGCCGTGGCTAATAATCCTAAGTTTGCTAAGAAGGTAGGCGTACCACAAAAGGTAGGCAAAGAATTTACTAAAAAGAAAAAGACTAGGAGAAAATAAATGGGTAGTTCAACAAAGCAGCAAAAAGATGATCAAGTTATGGATGCTAAAACAAAAAAAGCAGCTGAAGACGTTAAGAAAAGAGACACAGAAGAAAATAGAAGTTTTAGAGAAAGTATACTTAACGCAATTACGCCGGAATTTTTAAAAACGCAAAAGAAAAAAAATAAAGATTTGGAAGATGCGGCAAAAGAGTTGCGCTGTGGTGGTCGGGTTCATAAAAAAGCTGAAGGCGGTATGCTAAAAACACCAGACAATCCAGGCTTAAAAAAATTACCTGAAAGTGTTCGTAATAATATGGGGTATATGAAAAAAGGCGGTAAAGTTAAAAAGGGTTATCATCGTATGCCAGATGGGAAAGTTATGAAAGATTCAGCTCATAAAAAACAATCTAAGTGTAAACGTGATGGCATTTGTGTTCGTGGTAAAACAAAAGGAAGGATGGTGTAATTATGGCTGATCCAGATAAAAAAGAAAAAAAGTCTTTATCAGAAAGAATAAAAGACGCACAAAACGCTAAAGAAACTTTTGCTAGTGGATATGAACGTGGAGTTCGTTCTGGACTTAAAGGCCCTTTTAAAAGAAAATTAGATGAGCTTCTAACTGAAGCATTACCTGGATATGTTAAAGAAGGGAAAGGGCATAAAGGGTATGAAAAAGGCGTAGAAGATGCTGCAAAAGCTAGAGAATATAAAGAAAAAGAAAAGAAAAAATATGGCGGTAAAATTAAAATGAAACGCGGCGGTTCAGTAAAAGCACATCGTGGTGATGGTATCTGTAAAAAAGGTAGAACAAAAGGACGCTTCATATGATGGCCTGTCGTGGCATGGGTAAAATTAAAAAGCCCGTTGCTCTTAAAAAAGGTGGCTCAGTTAAAGATGCTTGCTACAAAAAAGTAAAAGCTCAGTATAAGGTATTTCCTAGCGCTTATGCTTCAGGAGCTATTGCTAAGTGTAGAAAAAACAGAGGAAAATAATGGCAGTTCGCAAGACAGCTAAAGGCGCTGCACTTAAACGCTGGTTCAAAGAAGAATGGAAAGATGTAAGAACCGGTAAAGCCTGTGGTCGCAGTAAAGGAGAGTCTCGAGGTACTCCCTATTGTAGACCTAGCAAACGTGTGTCTAATAAGACTCCTAAAACATCAGGAGAGATGACCACCGCAGAGAAACGTTCGCGAATAGCGCAAAAGAAAAGCTTGGGGCAACCTGCAGGTAAACCCCGTAGAGTTGCGTCTCTTAAACGAAAAAAGAAATAGGAGATTATTATGGAATGGAATTGGGAACACTGGGCAGCGTTAGTTGTCTGGACATGGGTTTGGGAAAAATGGGTTTCTCATCACTGGCATGACGTATGGGGATGGATGACAAGCTGGTGGCACTAATTAAATAGTTTCAATGAACAAGAAAGATTTTATAACTTATTTAATTATTGTTTTTATTACAGCAGTGCTTTGGTATGCTGTAGAAACAAGAGCAAACGTTTTTTTAAAAAACGAACCTATATACATAACAGGTGATTCATGTGGTGGAAGAATGTATACAGACTGGCCCTGCATGAATCATGCTGGTTGTATAAAATTAGGATAATAATATGGCAACTTCAGGAACAACAACATTTAATCCAGATCTCAACGAGATTGTAGAAGAAGCATTTGAAAGATGTGGTGCTGAACTTAGAACTGGATATGACTTAAGAACTGCAAGACGCAGTTTAAATTTGCTTACAGCAGAGTGGGCAAACAGAGGCGTTAATCTTTGGACAATCGAAGAAGGCACAGTTAGTTTAGTCTCGGGTACTGCAACTTATAATCTACCTACTGACACCATTGATATTATTGAACAAGTTATTAGGACAGGTTCAGGTACTACTCAAAACGATATTAATATTAATCGAATCTCAGCTCCTACATGGGGATTAATTCCAAATAAAAATAGCACAGGCAAACCAATACAGGTGTGGGTAAACAGACAAGTAACTCAACCTACTATTAATGTATGGCCTGTACCTGATACAAACAATTACACGTTTGTGTATTGGAAACTAAAAAGATTAGATGATGCAGGTAACGGTGTTAATACGCAAGAAATACCATTTAGGTTTTACCCTTGTTTAGTTGCAGGATTAGCGTATTATTTAAGTTTAAAAATACCAGGTGCAGTAGATAGAATGCAAATGTTAAAACAAGAGTATGAAGAACAATGGATGTTAGCATCTACTGAAGATAGAGAAAAAGCTGATTTAAGACTCGCACCTAGGTATCAGCATATATAGGGGCAAACATGGGTAGACGATATACCTCTGGCAAACATGCAATCGCAGATTGTGATAGATGTGGGTTTCAATATAAATTAAAAGAGTTAAAGTCTTTATATGTTAGAACTACAGATACTCACATAAAAGTTTGTAAAAATTGTTGGGAACCAGATCACCCACAAAATATGCAGGGTATGTATCCTGTTGATGATCCGCAGGCAGTGCAAGATCCAAGACCTGATACAAATTTAGTGGATTCGCGTAACTATCAGTGGGGTTGGGATCCAGTAGGACTTAATAATTCATTGCAATTAACAGGACTAGAAGATAATTTAGAAGCGACAGGGGCAATAGGAACTGTTACAGTAACAACTACTTAGGAGTATAATATGAACAACGATAGAAAAGGATGTAAACCAAGTTATAAACAGCCTCAACCAGGACCCGCAGTTAATTCAAATGGCTATCCTGAAAAGGATGTCAAAACATCTGGTGTTAAAATCAGAGGTACAGGCGCTGCTACAAAAGGTACAATGGCTCGTGGGCCTATGGCATAAGGATAAACAATGGCGGCTTTAACATATGCACAACTCGTAGCTGAAGTACAAAGCTATACTGAGAACCAGTTTAGTACAACTGATATTGATACGTTTATTAAACAAGCGGAAGAACGCATTTATAATACAGTGCAGATTCCAGACTTACGACGTAATCAAGTAGGCACAACGACAACAGGTAATAAATATTTAACTACGCCTTCTGATTGGCTTGCAACTTATAGTTTAGCTGTGATTGATAGCAACAATGAATACACTTATCTTTTAAATAAAGATGTTAATTTTATAAGGGAATCTTTTCCTGATACGGACGCTGCTTTTTATGGGAAACCTAAATACTATGGTATTTTCGATGATAACACATTTATTCTCGGGCCTACGCCAGACGATAATTATACTGTTGAGCTGCACTTTTTTTATTATCCCCCTTCTATTGTTACTGCTGGGACTACTTGGCTTGGGAACAATTTTAGTAGTGCTTTACTATATGGAACTCTTTTGGAAGCGGCTACTTACATGAAAGAAGAAGCTGATATTTTAGCTAATTATAATCAACGTTATACAGATGCTTTATCAATGCTTAAACAACTAGGCGATGGTAAAGACAGAACAGATGCATATAGAACTGGACAGGCTCGATACCCTGTTCAATAAGAAAGGAGAGGTATGAATATTGATGGATTAATGAATTATGAAGTACATACAACGCATGGTCGAGGCCATACGCCCGAAGAAATAGCAGAGTTTGCATTAAGCAAAATCATGTATGTAAGTAAAGATGCAAACCCTTTAATTAGGGATCAAGCAGAAGCTTTTAGAGACTATATCAGAAAGGTTTTGGTAGAAGCTCTAAAATCAGCGGTAGAGTCTGACCGCGTAACATTAGCGAATAGATTGCGAGAAGCAGGACATTCAGAAATAATTAAACTATTGGAGAATTAAAATGGCAATTTCACAAGCAATGTGTACGTCGTTTAAAGTGGATATCTTAAGTGGGGGACACAACTTTAATACGACCAATAGAGCTTTAAGTTCTAACACACAAGATACATTTAAAATAGCTTTGTATACATCGTCAGCAACATTAGGTGATAGTACAACAGCATATACAGCCCCATCAGATGGCACAGCAGATCCTACAGATACTAATGAAGTTACAAGTACAGGTACAAACTACACTACAGGCGGTAATACACTTACTGTTGGTACAATACCTCAGTCTAGTTCAACAACAGCTTTTCTAGGATTTAGTAATACGTCATGGTCTAGTGCAACTATTACAGCACGAGGAGCATTAATTTATAACTCTTCTAATAGTAATAAATCTGTAGCAGTTTTAGACTTTGGTGGAGACAAAACATCAACATCGGGAACATTTACAATTAACTTCCCAACTGCTGATGCTACAAGCGCTATTATTAGAATAACTGCTCCATAATAGGAGGTTAATATGGCTCTTGTTTTAAAAGACAGAGTAAAAGAGACCACAACTTCGACTGGTACTACTACCATTACGCTTGCTGGCGCCGTTACAGATTTTCAATCTTTTTCAGCCATAGGCGACGGTAATACTACGTATTACACGATAGCTCTATCAAATGGAGATGAGTGGGAAGTAGGTCTAGGTCAATATACGGCATCAGGTACTACTTTATCTCGTGATACAGTCCTAGCTTCCTCTAACTCTGGTAGTTTAGTTAATTTTTCTGCGGGCACTAAAGATGTTTTTTGTGTGTATCCTGCAGGTAAATCCGTGTATTCTGATAGCAACGGAGATGTTGATGTGTCTGGTGAAATCACTGGACAAGAAATGACAGCTTCAAACGGATTATTTGTTAATAATAAAACAGTAGGCTCAGACTATACAATTCCTACTGGATATAATGCAACGAGCACAGGCCCCATGACTGTAACTTCAGGCGTTACAGTTACCATTCCAACAGGATCAAGATGGCTGGTGCTCTAAATGTTTTCAGACAGCCCTTTTTCTAGTGCCCCGTTTTCCTCACTAGGGGGAACATCAGTTGAGGTCGCTGTTACTGGCGTTACGGCTGAAGGTGTATTAGGAGAAGAAACAGTATCTGCTGGTGCTATTGTAGCGGTTACCGGCGTTACGGCTGAAGGTGTATTAGATAGTGTAACTATAACAGCAAGTGCTACTGTAAGTGTCACCGGAGTGACCGCTGAAGGCACACTTGGCGAAGAGACAGTCACAGGTGATGCAAGCGTCACTTTAACTGGAGTAACTGCCGAAGGTGTTATTGATGATGTAACCATCACTGGCGATGCAAGCGTCACTTTAACTGGAGTAACTGCCGAAGGTGTTATTGATGATGTAACCATCACTGGCGATGCAAGCGTCACTTTAACTGGAGTAACTGCCGAAGGTGTACTAGGCGATGTAGAAGTAGAAGTTGGTATTCCTGTAACAGGAGTTACTGCTGAAGGTGATATAGGCACAGCCACTGTTTCTGGTAGTGCTACTGTAAGTGTTACTGGAGTAACTGCTGAAGGCACACTAGGCGAAGAGACTATTTCTGGTGGGGCTACTGTAGATGTTACTGGCGTTACAGCTGAAGGCGTTATTGATGATGTAACCATAACAGCAGGCGCTACTGTAGATGTTACCGGCGTTACAGCTGAAGGAACCCTAGGCGAAGAAACTGTTTCTGGTGATGCTACTGTAAGTGTTACTGGAGTTACTGCTGAAGGCGTTATCGATGATGTAACCATAACAGCAGGCGCTACTGTAAGTGTCACTGGAGTTACAGCTGAAGGCACACTCGGTGAAGAGACAGTCACAGGGGATGCAAGTGTAACTTTAACAGGAGTTACAGCTGAAGGTGATGTAGGTGATGTAACAGTAGAAGTAATAACTACTGTAGATGTTACAGGCGTTACAGCTGAAGGCACACTTGGCGAAGAGACAGTCACAGGTGATGCAAGTGTAACTTTAACAGGGGTTACAGCTGAAGGTGTTCTTGGTGAAGAAACAGTTACCGGCGATGCTATTGTAAGTGTTACTGAAGTAACTGCTAGTGGTGTTATAGGAACTGTATCCGTAACCAGTAATGCTATCGTAAATGTTACAGGTGTTGTTGGGGTAGTTAATTTAAATACAGTGTTAGTGTGGACTGATATTGACGATAGCCAAAGTGCTGGATGGGTTGATATTAATGACTCACAAACAAACAGCTGGTCAGATGTGAATACGTCACAAACACCAAACTGGCTAGATATAGCCGCATAAGGAGATAATATGATAGTAGAAGCAAAAACTTTAGAAGACGGAACCGTCGTTAATAAATATGAAACTTATTTAGAGTGTGCAAATTGTAGTATGGAAGTTGATGCAGAAGAATATAATTCTGGTACATGTTCTGATTGTGGAGAACCTTGGAATGAAAAAAAACACATTACAGTCTATGTAACGAGTCTTCCAATGGGCGGAGAATCAAGTTAAAATAATGATAATTAAAGGATTAAATTATGCCTAGTACTTATTCAAATTTAAAAATAGAACTTGTTGCTACAGGAGAACAGTCCGGTACCTGGGGTACGACTACAAATACTAACTTAGGTACGGCAGTTGAAGAAGCTATTACAGGCTCTGCTAACGTTGCATTCTCAAGTGGTGATGTCACTATTTCTTTATCAAATACCAATGCCTCTCAAACAGCACGAAACTTACGACTTAATTTAACAGGCACGTCAGGCGGTGCTAGAGTTCTTACTGTTCCAGCAATTGAAAAACAATACATAGTTAATAATGGTCTTGCTGATGCTTGTACAGTTAAAAACTCAACAGGTACAGGGATTGCTGTTCCAGCAGGTAAAACAATGGTGTTATTTAATGATGGCACTAATGTTGTTGATGCCACAACACACTTATCTTCTTTAACTTTATCAACTGATTTAGCTGTAGCGGATGGTGGTACCGGTGCTTCTGATGCAGCGACTGCTAGAACTAATTTAGGTTTAGGCACGATGGCCACACAAAACGGTACTTCCGTTTCTATTTCTGGTGGATCTGCTACTGGGCTATCTAATTTAACCACTACAAACTTTACTGCTTCAGGCACAGCAACCTCATCAGGTACACTAGCAGTCACTGGAGGACTTACATTAGATGGTGCAGCGGGTACAGCAGGACAGTTTTTAACCTCAGCAGGAGCAGGCAATACTCCTACATGGACTACACTAACGGCATTTGTATCTGGCATGATTATGTTGTGGTCAGGTTCTACAGGAACTATACCTAGTGGTTGGGCATTGTGTGATGGAACAAGTGGCACTCCTGATTTAAGAGATAGATTTGTAGTAGGTGCAGGTAGCACTTATGCAGTAGATGCAACAGGTGGTAGTGCAGATGCTATTACTGTTAGCCATACGCATACATTAACTGATTCTGGACATACTCATGGTGCTGGTAGTTATCAAATTAATACAGGTGGTGATGCTGCTCAAAATTCAACTAATGGAGCTGTATTTAGGAGTACTATTCAAACAGCAACGTCAGTCACGGGAACGTCAGCTTCCGCAACAACTGGCATAAGTATTGCTTCAGCAGGCTCTAGTGGGACTAATGCTAATTTACCTCCTTACTATGCTCTTGCATACATAATGAAGACTTAATATGCCTACACAACGATTACAATTTACAGATTGGCTACCAGACCAGCCTGCTAATGTAGGCTCACTGAATGATGGAGCGTAACTAAATGGCAATTACAATTAATGCTTTAACAACAGGGATAGGCGGACTAGAAACTACAGCCGATGCAAGCGGATCGTTTTCGTTTCAATCAGACGGCACTACGATAGCCACTGTAACTTCTTCTGGTTTTAGTGTTACCGGCACATTTGATGCTGGAAGCCTTCAAGTAGGTGGTTCTGATGTTGTTGTAGATACTGATATAGGATCAACAGTTCAAGCTTATGATGCAGGTTTAACAAGTATTGCAGGACTTACAACCGCCGCAAATAAAATGATTTATGCAACTGCGTCAGATACGTATGCAGTAACAGATTTAACCGCTGCTGGGCGAGCTATATTAGATGATGCAGATGCTGCAGCACAAAGAACAACATTAGGTTTAGGAACTGCAGCCACTACAGCTTCTACAGATTATGCGACTGCTGCTCAAGGTTCATTAGCAGATTCTGCCTTACAATCTAGTGACATTGGTTCTACTGTTCAAGCTTATGATGCTGATCTAACTACACTCGCTGGACTATCGTCAGCCGATGGAAACTTTATTGTCGGAAGTGCTACCGGTTGGGTTGTTGAAAGTGGAGCTACAGCTAGAACATCATTAGGTTTAGGAACTGCAGCAACTACCGCATCTACCGACTACGCTACAGCCGCTCAAGGATCAACTGCTGATTCAGCTCTACAACCTGGAGATATAGGTTCAACCGTACAGGCATACGATGCAGACTTAACAACGCTTGGTGGTTTATCTTCAGCAGATGGAAACTTCATAGTAGGGAGTGCTACTGGTTGGGTAGTAGAATCAGGTGCAACCGCTAGAACATCATTAGGGTTAGGCACAGCTGCCACTACAGCTTCTACTGACTACGCTACAGCCGCTCAAGGTTCATTAGCAGACTCTGCCTTACAATCTAGTGACATTGGCTCAACAGTTCAAGCATACGATGCCGATACAACCAAAAACGATGTGGCTAATACATTCACTGCTAATCAAACGATTAATGCTGACCTCACTGTAGACACAAATACGCTTTATGTAGACTCTGCTAATAATAATGTAGGTATTGGTACGAGTAGTCCTAGTGCTCCTTTAACTATACAAAGAAATGGAACAACAATATCAGGTATAGATGCTTCTACAGCATTAAGTCTACAATCCACTGGAGCGTCTGGAAGTAGTACTCATTTAAATATATTATCTGGGTCTACTGGGTCTACTGGGCAGTCAGTAATAACATTTGGAGACGCTGATGACCCAGACATTACCGCTATTCGACACAGAAATGCAGATAATTCTTTAGCATTTGAAACTAATAGCACAGAAGCAATGCGTATCACCTCTACTGGTAATGTAGGTATTGGTACTAGTAGTCCTAATGCTCCTTTAAGCGTAGCTTATTCAAATAATACTGCTAACCCACAATTAGATATTGATGTTGGATTAACTGTTAGCAATCTTGGTACTAGTGGTATAGCAGCTTTAAAATTAAGTGATTTAAATGGTTCTCTTGTTTGGGGTGATGGTAGTGCTGGTGGAGGATACTTAACATTTAGAGATAGAAATGCAAGTGCAGAACGCATGCGTATCGACTCTAGTGGTAATGTAGGTATTGGTACAAGTAGTCCTAGTACAGCATTAGAAGTTAGTGGTACAGTTACGGCAACAGCATTCAGTGGTGATGGTTCTGGTTTAACAGGTATTAGTGCTGGGGGTGGTTTTTCTAATGTGGATATTATTACTGCTTCTGGAACTTGGACTAATCCTGGTTCTGTTACTAAGGTTAAGGTTACTGTTGTCGGTGGGGGCGGGGCGGGTGCATCTGCTTATGGCGCTCCTGGTGATGTTTCTAATGGTGGCGGTGGCGGTGCTGGCGGTCACGCCATAGAATATATAAATATTCCTACATCACCCGTTCCTGTTACTATTGGGGCAGGTGGCACAACAGCCCCAATTCCTTATCCTAGTCCTTGGCTAGGAACTCCAGGCAGCACTTCTTCTTTTGGTGCTTATTGTTCTGCTACTGGCGGTGTTCGTGGAACGCAGTCAACTCCAGCTACAACTGAAGGTATTGGTGGAGAGGGTGGTACTGGATCAGGTGGATTATTAAATTTTACAGGACGACCAGGTCATCCAGGATATAGTAGTCCTGGCCCTACTCCCACGTCATTAACTGGTATTGGAGCTGGTGGGGCAAGTATATTTGGCGGTTATTCCACTCCAAATAGTAATCAAGGTCTGAATGGCAACAAATTCGGCCCTGCTTATTTATATAATGGTTCACCTGGTGGCCTTTATGGTAATGGTGGTAAAGCCAATGGTTCACCTAGACCTACTGCGGGCTCATACCCTACTGCTGGCGCACCAGGAGTAATATTAGTAGAATATTAATTTTAGGAGCAATAAATGAAAGCATTAATTGATACAACATGTATAAACAACGTTAGTTGGGTAACTGCGTGGACATGGAATGCAGAAACACAAGAATATGATCCTACCTACAGTACAATAGAAGACACTCAACGTGTCGCAGAAGTAGTTGCAGATGATGCTACTTTTGAAGTATATCAAACATTAATATGGGTAGATTGTGCAGATGATTGTGTAGCAGATGAGTGGTATTATAAAGATGGGGTTTGTTATATAAAACCAGCTAGTGAACCTATGCCAGACAGCCCACCAGAATAAAAAGTTTTATTAACTGCTTAAAAAGGAGAAAAAAATGGCAGAAGACAAAAAAACAACCATCACAATAGATGGTGAAGATCATATATTAGAAAATATGACAGTAGAACAGCAAACAGTGCTTAACCACGTTGCTGATTTAGAAAAGAAAATTAAAGGGACTAGGTTTAACTTAGACCAACTAACAGTAGGAAAAGATGCTTTTATTAAAATGTTAAAACAATCATTAGCAGAAACAAAAGAAAAAGCAAAAGAACCTGCTAAAACTTAGGAGACTTAAATGGCAGTATCACTCAACGGCGACGGAACCATAACCGGGTTATCTACGTTAAGCTCAGTAACTATTACTGGCTTGACAAGTCTTACTACGACTGATTTAACCGCGGATACCACTACGCTCGTCGTTGACTCTGCTAATAACAAAGTAGGTATTGGTACTGCATCTCCAAGCACAACACTTCAAGTTGTTGGTACGGCAACAGCTACAGCATTTAGTGGGCCTCTCACAGGCAACGTTACAGGCGATGTATCTGGTAATGCGGGTACCGTTACTAATGGAGTTTATACAACTGATATAGGATCAACAGTACAAGCCTATGATGCAGACCTAACTACACTTGCTGGATTATCATCTGCAGACAGTAATTTTATCGTAGGAAGCGCAACAGGTTGGGTTGTTGAAAGTGGAGCTACAGCCAGAACCAGTTTGGGTTTAGGCACAGCTGCCACTACAGCTTCTACTGACTACGCTACAGCCGCTCAAGGTTCATTAGCAGACTCTGCAGTACAACCAAGTGATAATATATCAGACCTTACTAATGATTCTGGCTATATTACAGGCAATCAAACAATTACATTATCAGGTGACGCATCAGGTTCTGGTACAACTGCAATTACTGTTACAGTAGCAGACAATTCACACAATCATACTTCTGCTAACATATCTGATGCAACTAATGCAAATACTGCAAGTACTATTGTTAAGCGTGATGCTTCAGGTAACTTTAGTGCAGGAACAATTACCGCAGCACTATCAGGTAATGCAACTACATCAAGTTCAACCACAGGCTCGTCTGCATCATGTACAGGCAATGCAGCGACTGCTACAACATTACAAACAGGAAGAACTATTGCACTTACAGGTGATGTAACAGGTACATCTGGCACATTTAATGGTAGTGCAAACTTATCTTTTGCTACTAATATTGCAGCCAATGCAGTTGGAGCTAGTGAACTTAATGTATCTGGTAACGGTACAGCAGGGCAGGCTTTAACATCAGATGGTGACGGTACAATGACATGGGCTGATGTAGGCGGAGCAGCGTATGATACCCCAACAACGTCTACTGGTTATTTTGATGTACCGTCTGGTACAACAGCACAAAGACCAGTAAGTCCATCAACTGGCATGATTAGATATAACACTACTGAATCTGAAGTGGAAACATACAGAGCAGGTAGTTGGCAACCATTCACAGTTGGTCCATATGTTGTTCCAACAGATTATTTAGTATTAGGTGGTGGCGGCGGTGGCGGAGGTAGAGGTGCAGGTGGTGGCGGCGGTGCAGGTGGAAATGAAGAGGGGTCATTAAATTTATTTCCTGGAACTGTATATACAGCTACTATTGCTGCTGGTGGAGCTGGAAGCACTAGTTATTCCGTAAAGGGTGGAACTGGAGGAACAACTACATTTTCAGGAACTGGAATTACAACTATAACACAAGCAGGAGGTGGTGGAGGTAGCGGTACTCTTTCACCATTTACAGGGGATAATGGGGCATCTGGTGGTGGTGGGTCAGGTTCTACTGCTGGTGGTCAAGGCAATGGTAGTGCTGGTGGTTTTGGAGGAACAGGAACTTCTGGAGTAGGGTTTGCTGGTGGTCGTGGTTGGGGTAGTTCTTATCAACCTGCTGGCGGAGGTGGTGGTGGAAAAACATCTGCTGGGTCAGATTCAGCTTATGCTGCTGGTGGAAATGGAGGAGCATCATTTAATAGTTCAATAACAGGAACTAGTATTGCTTATTGCGGTGGTGGTGGTGGAGCTAGTTGGAACGCTGGAACTGGAGGAACAAATGGTGGCGGTGGAGCAACAAATGGAACAACAGGGGCAAGTGCTTCTCATGCGACAGCAAATAGAGGCTCTGGCGGCGGCGGTGGTGGACAGAACGGTAACGGAGGAAATGGTAGCTCTGGAGTAGTAATATTAAGTGTTCCTACCGCTAAATACACAGGAACTACAACAGGGAGCCCTACAGTTACTACATCAGGTGCTAACACTATAATTAAATTTACATCATCAGGAACTTATACAGCTTAAGGAGAATATATATGTCACACTACGCAAAAGTAAATAACGGATTAGTAGAACAGGTCATAGTCGCTGAAGCAGACTTCTTTGAAACCTTCGTAGACTCTAGTCCAGGCGAATGGATACAAACATCTTACAATACACATGGTAATCAACATCCAGAAGGCAGACCACTACGAGGTAATTATGCTGGTATTGGTTATACCTATGACGCAACTAACGATGTATTCTACGCACCACAACCTTATCCATCATGGACACTAAATGAAACTACATGGACATGGGAAGCTCCTGTGCCTATGCCAACAGATGAAAAGATATACACATGGGATGAAGATATAACTAACTGGGTAGAAGCAGACAGCCCACCAGAATAATAAATAGGAGTAACAAATGAGTTCAATAGTTATAGCAGGCGATACCAGCGGAACCATAACCCTCTCTGCACCCGCAGTTGCAGGGTCTAATACCATATCGCTTCCAGCAGTCACCGGCACAATCTTAACAACGGCCTACACAGGTGCAGTTACATTTGATGGTGACTTTACTGTTGATACTAATACACTTCATGTTGACTCTACTAACAACCGAGTAGGTATTGGCAAAACAAACCCAACAACAGCACTTGATGTAGTAGGCACAGTCACTGCTACAGCGTTTGCAGGGGCATTAACAGGTAATGTAACAGGCGATGTATCAGGTAACGCAGGAACTGTAACAAACGGAGTTTATACTACTAATATAGGTTCAACAGTTCAAGCTTATGATGCTGATCTAACTACACTCGCTGGACTATCGTCAGCTGATGGGAACTTTATTGTTGGTAGTGCTACCGGTTGGGTTGTGGAGTCAGGCGCCACTGCAAGAACTAGTTTAGGGTTAGGCACAGCTGCTACTACAGCTTCTACAGATTATGCAACTGCTGCTCAAGGAACAACTGCTGATTCAGCATTGCAACCAGGAGACAACATATCAACACTCACCAATAATTCAGGTTTTATTACAGGCAATGAAACTGTTACACTTTCAGGCGATGTTACAGGTTCAGGCACAACATCTATTACAACTACACTAGGTACAGTTGCTGTGAGCAAGGGTGGCACAGGTCAAACATCATATACTAATGGGCAACTTCTTATTGGTAACACTACTGGCAATACATTAACTAAAGCTACACTAACTGCTGGCTCAGGTATAGCAGTTACTAATGGTGCAGGTTCAATTACTATCGCTTCTACTGGCGGCGGTGGATTCTCTAATATGGATGTTATAACTTCTACTAGCACATGGACTAATCCTGGTTCTGTAACTAAAGTAAAAGTTACTGTTGTTGGCGCAGGTGGTGGTGGGGCACATGGTTACCCTGCTGGAGGAATTAATGGCGGCGGCGGCGGCGGTGGTGGTGGCACCGCTATTGAGGTTTTAACTATACCTACTTCACCTGTTCCAGTTACTATTGGTGCAGGAGGACAAGGAGGTAATCTTTATCCTGATGCAACTTGTCCAGGAGCTGCTGGTGGAACTTCATCATTTGGTGCTTATTGTTCTGCTACTGGTGGTGGAGGTGGTTCTGGGTCACCTAGTCCTTTCGCTGCTGGCGGCGCTGGAGGAGCTGGTTCTGGAGGCACAATTAACCTTACAGGTGGGGTCGGTGGATATGGAAGACCTCCTTATGTAGGACCCCTTCAAATGGTTGTAAAAGGAAAAGGAGGGGCTTCTTACTTTGGTGAAAACCAAGGAATAGGAGGAGAAAACATTATGGTAAAAACACCAGCTAGCGGTACAGGTCTGCCTACTGCTGATGCTATAGGACAAGTAGGCTCAAATTATGGTAATGGAGGTTCATGTAATATGTATGGGGTTGGAAATCCAACTCCAGCGCCAAATAGAGGTAACGGAGCAGCAGGTGTAGTGATAGTAGAATACTAAACGTACCTGAACCAGCAAATCCACCAGAATAATTAGAAAGGGAAAAATTGACACACACAGCCGGGGTATTTAAAGAGAAGAAGTATATTCACCTAAAAGATTTTTTAGATGATCAGAATTGTGCAGAGCTGACACAAATACTAAAGCAAGCTGTTAAGGATGGCTTAACAGAAAAAGATAGTCAATGTCCAAAGTCACAAGCCGTGCATGGGCATCAAACATTTGACAAGTTATTAGAAGATTTATTACCTCACTTTGAAATGGCAAGTGGACTCAAGTTATTACCCACTTATTCGTACGCTAGGTTGTATGCTCCAGGTGAGGAATTAAAAAAGCATACTGATCGACCAGCTTGTGAGATTAGTGCAACAGTTACGCTAGGCTTTGATGGTAAGGTATGGCCTATCTTTATGGATGGGCATGCAGTCAATATGAAAGTAGGCGACGCTGTTTTATATCGTGGACAAGAAGTAGAGCATTGGCGTGGTGAATACACTCAAGGTGAATGGCAAGCACAAGTATTCTTACATTATGTAGATGCTAATGGGTCACACAAAGATGAGAAGTATGATGGTAGAGAAGCATTAGGTAAGCCTAAAGCACATCAACAAACTCAGCGTGTATTAACAGATTGTGCTGTATTTGAATCACATCTAACCACATCATTCTGTCAGAATATGATTACTGAATACAGTAAAGAAGAACATGACAAACTTGACCCTGTTATTGGTGGTAGTGGAGATGAAGGCACAGTTGATAAAGATATACGTGATGTTAAGCGTTTGATGTTGCCACAGAACCAAGGCATTGGCGGCATACTAACCTCAACCGCACTTAATGCTAATCACTATTGGTGGCAATATAACATTACACATAGTAATCAAACAGAGTTTTTAATGTATGAACCAGACGGACATTACAATCCGCACGTTGATACATTTCACATGCACACCGATGAGACTAGGAAACTTACGGCTTTGGCTTTTTTGAATGATGATTTTGAAGGTGGAAAATTTTTTCTCAATGTAGGGGGAACACCATTTTATCCTCCACAACAAGCTGGAACTGTGCTAGTATTTCCTTCATACATGGTGCATGGCGTAGAGCCAGTAACAAAAGGGGTTAGATATTCTGTGGTGACATGGATGGTAGGACCTTATTTTAAATAGGAGAAACTATGTTAAGTATTTTATCGGCGATATTAGGGTTTGCTACATCGGGATTACCTAGTGTATTAGATTTTTTTAAGCAAAAGGGTGACCAAAAACATGAACGTGAGATGGCAGAAATTGAAATGCGGAGAGCTATGGAATTGGCTAAAGCAGGTTATGCCTCACAAGAAAAAATTGAAGAACTTAAAACTGACCAAGTCGAGATGGACACGTACGCTCAAGAGCGACTCGCGCTTTACAAGCATGATGAAAAACTCTCGAACGGCGCGTCTCCTTGGGTTATTAATCTCCGTGCTAGTGTTCGCCCCATTATCACCTATATTTTTATTGCTCTTCTCTTATTTGTTGATATTACCGGAATGATTTGGGCGATAAAAAGTGGAACAGATTTTGTAACTGCAATGAACATTGTATTCAGTGAAGAAGAAATGGCTATCGTAGCTTCTATCATAGGCTTCTGGTTTGGAAGCAGAACGTGGGAAAAGAAATAAGGATGATTGATGAAAACATCGGAGGAAGGAATTGCGCTTATCAAAGCCTTTGAAGGCGTTGTTAAAAAACCTTACAGGTGCCCTGCAGGGTATTGGACTGTCGGTGTTGGTCATCTTATCACTCGTGATTTTGAGCTCCCTGATAGTTGGAATCGCTCAATGGGAGACGATGAAATCAATGATTTACTACGAAAAGACTTATTAAAATTTGAAAATGGAGTACTTCGTTTGTTACATCCTGTGCAACCAAGTCAATCTGAGTTTGATGCTCTTGTCAGTTTTAGCTTTAATCTTGGTTTGGGGACATTTCAGCGATCAACGGTGCGGTCAGCTTTTAAACGTGGTGATAAAAAGAGGGCTGGAGAAGTTCTTTTAAAATACCGTAGAGCTGGAGGCCGTATACTAAAAGGTCTTATTAGAAGACGATTTGCAGAACATGCACTATTAATGCGAGAAAATAAAGATGCCTTTAACTAAATTAATATTTCAACCAGGAATCAACAAGGATAAAACTAATTACTCACAAGAAGGTGGTTGGTATGCATGCGATAAGATTCGCTTTCGTCAAGGCTTTCCAGAAAAGATAGGCGGTTGGGAAGTTCAAAACTTTAACCAATACGTTGGTGATGGGCGCAGTTTATATTCTTATAATACACTCACAGGCGATAGCATATTTGGTATTGGTACTAACTTAAAAATGCATGTAGCTGCGGGTACGACAGTTTATGATGTAACACCTATTAGAGCTACATTAACGACACCTACAACAGATAATTGCTTTCAAACAGATGGCTCAACTACAACAGTCACTGTTAATATTACAGGACATGGCGCTGTTGATGGTGACTATGTAACTTTTAGTGGTGCGACAGGCCCTGTAGGTGGTGTACCTGCAAGTGAACTTAACGCTGAACATGTAATAACTTATGTTGATGCAAATACATTTACCATTACAGTAACAACTGCGTCTACCTCTGTTGTAGCTGCGGGGGGTGGTACAGCGATTAGTGCAGCGTTTCAATGGAATACAGGTTATGGTGTTGCTACACTAGGTTATGGTTGGGGTACAGGTACTTGGGGTAGAGGTACATGGGGTTCAGGTTCGACACTACCTATTTATTTACAGCCACGAACAATATTCCAAGATAATTTTAATAATGATTTAATCTTTAATGTTAAAGGTTCTTTTATATACTACTGGGTTTACAATAATAGTTTTAGTAATCGAGCAGTAAAATTAAGTTCTATAGCAGGAGCAGTAGCTGTTCCACAACAAGTTAACTTAATATTATTTGCACCAACAGGTCATTTGTTTGCTATGGGTTGTACTGAGTATGATGCTGGAGCTGCTTCTCCTGACTATTTAGGTAACTATGACCCACTTATGATTCGTTGGTCTAATGTAGATGCAACGGTAGGTCCTGAACCTGAAAAATGGCAACCGACGGCTACCAATACTGCAGGCTTTTTACGGATTAAATCGGGTTCTGAAATTATTGCAGCAATTAATACCCGACAAGAAACCCTAGTATGGACAGACTATTCACTAACTTCTATTCAGTTTTTAGGTACACAAGAAGTGTTTGGCTTGCAAGAATTATCTGCATCTATCAGTATTATGGGCCCTAAAGTTGTAGCAGAAGCAAATAACATGGTGTTCTGGATGGGTAACGATAAGTTCTTTGTTTACTCTGGTCGTGTAGATACATTGCCTTGTACACTCAAACGTCATGTATTTGACAATATTACAAGAGAACAAGCAAGTATTTTCTTTGCGGGCACAAACCGTGAATTTAACGAAGTTGTTTGGTTCTATATGTCGGGTAATTCTGGTGTTACAGATATTGATAGTTATGTTATTTACAATTATCAAGACCAAATTTGGTATTATGGCTCATTAGAGCGTACAGCATGGATTGATGCTACGATTGCTGACCACCCAACAGGACTTAATGATGGATGGATGTATAGTCATGAAAAAGGTAATGACGACGGGCAACCATTGGGCGCTGCACCTGTAGGTATTAGTGCTTATATTCAGTCTGCTGATATAGATATTGGTGATGGCGATCAGTTTATGTTAACACGTCGTATTATTCCAGATGTTGACTTTACTGATTCTGATTTAAATAACTCTGTGACAGGCGCTGTTTTAACACCTGAAGCTACCATTACAGTAGGGGTTAGAAACTTCCCAGGTGCTACAGCAGCTACAACAGATGTAGCGGGTTCTACACTAGCAAGAGATGTTGTAACTGCGACTGCTCCTGCGACATCAACTGCGATTATTGACCAGTATACTAACCAAGTTTTTGTTAGGGCACGGGGTCGACAAATGAATTTTAAAATTGAAAGTGATGGTATAGGTGTGCAGTGGCAGTTAGGTATGCCAAGAGTTGATGCAAGGCCTGATGGTAGGAGGGGCTAATGTCTCATCAGAATATCCCCAAGGCGCCTAACTTAGTATTAACTGAGCCTGAATATAATATACAGAATGAGTCGCAGTTTAGAAACCAATTGCGTTTGTATTTTAACCAGCTTGATGATACTAACCAGACATTATATGGCGGTGTAGGTGGGTATCATCTTAACTTCCCTCACATCTCAGCCTATAGCGCGTCAGACTTGTATGCAACGGCAGATAATACAGCGACTAAAGTAGTGTGGTCAGCAGCGGATGATGTGCAAGGGTTTACCTTAAATGCTAATAATACAGCTACCCCAGACCATAACGGTACATACAAGATTGAGTATAGCCTACAAGCGGTTAATACAGATAATACATCGGCGCATGATATAGTGTTTTGGATGCAGATTGATGGAGTTGATTTAGCAAACAGTGCGACCAAGTTTACAATAATTGCAGCTAAAAGTGCAGCTAATCCCTCATACCAAACATTAGCAGGGTTTATAACATGGGAAGCTACTGCAGGAGAAGAAGTCGCACTTTTCTGGGCAACTGAGAAAGCTTATTCAACATCAGGCCCAGTTAATGGAGTTTATTTAGAATATGAAGCAGCCCAATCGTCACCTTATGCACGCCCAGCAATACCGTCTGCATATGGCCTAATACAATATATTGGGCGAGATTAAGGTTTATACGTAACACATTTAATGGTATTATACAACTTATATTAATGGATAAAATATGAACAATCTTCTAACAGCACAAGACCTAGCACAACAAGGTAGATATGGTGATACTACGTTAGTTCATATGAACCCACAAGAGGTTCAAGGACTACAAAGTTTAGCTTTAGCTAACGGAACAACAATGACTAGGAACCCTAATACTGGTATGCCAGAAGCGTTTAGCTTAGGTGGTGCACTAGGTAGTCTTATCCCTATGGGCGTTGGAGCTGCGTTAACTCCGTTCACAGGACCATTAGGTGCAGGTTTATTAGTAGGTGGCTTATCATATGCTATGACAGGAGATTTAGGTACAGGCATAATGTCAGGATTAGGTGCTTATGGAGGTGGAAGTTTAGCCGATACTTTTTCTAAAACAGGTCAAGCAGCGGCAATTACAGGATCAACCAATGCTGAATTAAACAAAGAAGCCTTATCAGGATTAACTGCAAAGCAAGCTACATCAGGTGCTGCTCCAGGGTATGGTGGGTATGATCCATTTACTCAAGCAATGTCAGGAAAAGCAGCGGGCTCTTTACCAGCGCTAACAACAAACAGTGGTTTTTTAGCACAAAATCCAGTAGCTACGGCTAACTTAGGCACAAAAGCAACTCCAAAAATTTTACAAGGAGAATCTTTTGGAGATAAATTTACTAGAATGGGACAAAACTCTCAAGACTATTTTGGTGATGTTGGTAGAGGTGTAAGCGATTTATTTGATACCAAAGCTTTAACTGATGTTGAAGGCTTAACACCAGAAATGGAAAATATTAGAAAAGGCACTTCAGGTTATCAAAGATTTTTAAATGCTGGTGGTAGTGGTATGCAACTAGCTTCTGTCCCTGCAAGCGCTGTTATGGGTGGTCTAGAAGAAAAAGATATTTATGGAGAACCATTAGTAATTCCACCAGATAGAAGATTTTATGGTCCATATGGACAACTTAATTTAAGTGGTCCAACAGGGTTAAGATTACCAATGTATGCTAAAGAAGGTGGAGCAGTTAAAGGATATAAAGGTGGCGGTGGATTAGGGCTTAAAGGTCTTATGAATTCAGGAAACACACAGGGTACCATGACAAACACTTCTACAGGCGAAGTTACTGATATGTCAGGACAGTCTGTGTTAGATATGTTAAAACAAGCAGGCATTGTACGATACGCTGATGGAGGTATGGCTAATTTAACACCAGATCAAGGTAAAATGTTAAATGGTATGGGTGATGGCGTATCAGATGATATACCTGCTAATATAGAAGGTGAACAAGAAGCTGCTTTATCAGATGGTGAATTTATTGTGCCAGCTAGAATAGTTTCTGAACTAGGCAATGGTTCATCAGATGCTGGCGCTGAAAAACTATATGCAATGATTGATAGAATTCAAGGTGCTAGAAAACAAACAATAGGTACTAATAAGGAATACGCTAAAGACACAAATGCGGAAAGGTACTTGCCTGCTTGATTGACACAACGATTGTTCCAAAGGAACATATAAAAATTATTTGGCATCAAATAAAAGAATATGCAGAAAAGTGTGCCAAGTATACTTACGGTAGATATACCGCAGATGATATATTAGAAGGTCTTTTAACTAAAGATCAACAGTTGTGGGTGCCTTTTAATGTAATTACTAAAGAAATTATAGGGTTTTGGGTAACAGAAGTAGTAGAGTACCCACAAATGAATGTGCTAGTTTTGCATTTTGTAGGAGGTAAAGACTTTCCTAGTTGGACAGAAAAAGGGTTTCCTAAACTACAAAAGTTTGCAAAAGAAGCAGGGTGTAAAATTATGGAGTCTTATGGCAGACCAGGTTGGGAAGTTATGTGGAAAGACCATGGATATAAAAAACGTTTCGTGTTTTACGAATTACCAGTGGAGTAAATTATTATGATGTTTCATAAATTATTGTGGAATATATGTACAGGCTTTCAAGAGTTCTTTACATTTTATAAAGGCAAAGGCGGTGGTGGCGGAGGCTCACAGCAGACCACTTCGTATTCTACCAACTTACCTGAATATGCAAAGCCATTTTATGAAGAACTATTAAAACAATCTGGTAAAGAAGTATATAAAACTGACGCTTCTGGTAACGTTATTGGGGTACAAGATTATACTCCTTATACTGGTGATCGTGTAGCTGCATTTACACCAGAACAATTAACAGTTCAAAAAGAAGTATCAGGCATGACCACTCCAGGTCAATTTGGTACTGCTACATCTCAATTAGGCACTGTTAGTGGCTTAGGGGGCACAGCAGCGGCTAGAGGGCTTGGTTTAGGTTTAGGCTATACTCCAGGTACTATTACTCCGTCAACAGTATCCACAGGCACATTTGATACCGCTGCAGCTAAAGCTTATATGGATCCATATACTCAAGCTGTTATTGATGTTCAGAAAAAAGAAGCATTAAGACAAGCTGGTATAGCCAAAGCAGGTTCTACTATGGGTGCTATTGGTCGAGGTACTTTTGGTGGTGCTAGACAAGCTCTTATGCAATCAGAAGCTGATAGAAATACACAAGACTTATTAGATAGAATACAAGCAGAAGGCGCTACTAAAGCATTTACACAAGCACAACAAGCTTTTCAAGCTGACCAAGCACGACAATTACAAGCAGGTATGACCAATCAACAAGCCGGTTTACAGGCCTCTCAATTAGGTCAACAAGCTCAACAGTTCCAAGCAGGGCTAGGTAAAGATATAGGTCTAGCTGGGCTACAAACAGGTCTAGAAGGCGCTAAAGCTATGGGTGCATTAGGTGCTACAGAACAATTAGCTAACCTTGAAAGACTTAAAGCACAGGCGGCATCAGGTGCAGAACAACAAGCTTATCAACAAGAGATTGATAATATTAAATACCAAAACTTTATGGAAGAACAAGACTACGCTCGCAAACTACTCGAGTATCAATCAAACGTTCTTCGTGGTACCGCAGGTGCATTAGGTTCTACACAAGTTGCTTATGCTCCAGCTCCTAGCTTTGCATCACAGATTGGTGGTCTAGGTTTAGCAGGGCTTGGTCTATACGGTTTAATGAATAAAGGATAACTATTATGATTGGGATTAGTGGATTAATTGCTGATAAAAATTTTAGGAAAATTACTGACCCTGATATAGTTAATATATTACAGGATCTAAAAAATCTGCCTGATAATGTGCTTATGGGTTATGCACAAAACCCAAACGATCCTAAACAAACATATGCATTAAGTGTGTTGGTGTCTAGAAAAAATGCTAAAGATGAAGCAGCAACACAACCACAATCTACTGTAAAAGATGATGTTATAGCTAGCATATCAGAACCACCAAAAGGTTTAAACACTTTAGCTTCAAATCAACCTGCTCCTCAAGGTATAGGCGCTCCAGGCCCTACTCCTCAACAATTAACACAAGCAGGGGGTGTAACTAGACTAGTTTCAAACGTAGGTCGTAATTATGCAGGAGGAGGTATTGTAGCTTTTGCTGGTGAGGGTGGCAGTTTAGTAGATAGGGCTTTTGGGGTAAAAGATTCTTTTCAATTAAAACCAAATCAAACACCTTTTAATGTTATACCAACTGCTAACAATAGCAAAACTATGCTTGATTATTATGAAAAGCAATTAGGTGCACTACAACAAGCTAAAAAATCTGGACTTCCTGGTGTAGTAATGGGTTCAGGAGAACTAGAAGCTACTGAAATGTTGCTTAAGAAAAGAATAGATGACATTAAAAAAAGCTCTGCTTTTAAAGATTTAGAATTAAATAAAGAAGCTGCTTTAGATCAGGCTGATTTAGGAGATGTTGATAAACAAGGTTCTATGACAGCTCCAGAAGACTATTTAAGTAAATCTACAGATGAAATTGTAAATACAAAAGATTTATTACAACAAGCTGATAGAAATATTGATCAAGCTAAAATAGATGCTGAAAGAGAAGCTAATGAAAAAATAGCAGAAGAGCAAGCTAGAGATGCTATGAAGAAAGAATATTCTGATAAGATAACTACTAACATACAAGACTTTATTAAAGATGCAGATGAAATGAAAAGCAATAAAGTTCTTACAAATCATTTATCAGATATTAAAAACATTTATAAAGAACAAGGTATTGATGAATCTATCTTTGGTCAAGTTGACACAATGAACAAAGAAGCAAAAGAAAGGATAACTAAAGATAGATTTGTTGCAAGCGATCTAGCTTTAATTGAAGCAGGTTTATTGGTAGCTTCAGGAGAATCGCCTAATGCTTTAAGTAACTTAGGTAAAGCTGCTCCAGCAGTACAAAACTATATTAAGAATATTCAAAGTCTTCGTGGTGAAGAAAGAGATCTAGCTAAAATGGAATTAATGGTTGCATCTGCTAAGACTGCTATGAAACAAGGCATGGTAGACAAAGCTATGAGTTTATATAGTCAGCAAGAAACTATTAACAAAGGCATTGATATGGCTAAACTAAACAATAAACAACAAGCCAGACGTGATGAAATTACAACACTTGCTAATATGGATATGCAAAAGATTAAAGAATCCGCTGCGTATAAACAAGCTATGGAAATATTAGAAAAACAAGAATCTGGCAAAGACACAAGACTTGAAAAAGATATAGAAGGCAGAAAAGAAATTGCAAAAATAAGCGCTAGTAAATCAGGGAACCTTGATGAAAAAACTTTATTTAAAGCAAGAGCCGATGCTTCTACTGAATGGGACAAAAATCTTCTATTACAAAAGCAATACCCTATTAAACAAGATTATATAAACTCTGTAGTAGGCTCAGCTTACGGAGCTCCTACAAGCGCAACAAACCAAAGTAGTGGTACTATATTTGATGTAGATTATTAGGCGGTTTAAATGCCATACTCAATATTAACTAAAGACGGTATACGAATAAACAATATACCAGATGATGTCCCTAAAGACGCGGAAGAGCTAAAAGAAAGAGTAGCAAAAGCTCGAGAAGAACGTCAATATCAAGAAGAATTAAAACAAACAGAAACTGCTGGAACAATCGAGTCTTTAATAGGATCAACTAAAAGATATGTATCTTCTATGGGCACAGCTCTTGATGTAGGTGACACCGCTGAAGAAGCTGCCTTACAAGGTATAGAACGCCAACAAGATATAGCAAAAGATTACCGTCCTGGTATTGATATATCTCGTATAGGCAAACGCTATGAAAAAGAAGGTTTATTTTCCGCTGCTAAAGAAACATTATCCCAAGTCCTCCCTGCTACAGCTGAACAAGTTCCTATATTAACTTCAATGGGCGTAGGTGCCGCTGCAGGCAGCCCATTTGGCCCTTTAGGTATGTTAGCTGGATCATTAATAGCTCCTTTCTTAAGTTATGTTGGTTCCAACATGGAAAGAAGAGCATCTGAACAACTTGCTGAAGGTGAAGAAGTAGACATAAGTAGAGGAAAAGCTGCTTTAACAGCAGTTGGTCAATCCGCTGCTGAACGTCTTTCTTTAGGTATGTCTGGTTTAAGTAGAGCTATAGGTATTAATGTTTTAGGTAGAGAAGTTGCTAAAGACGCAGTAAAAGATAGCATGAGTATGGCTATAACAAAAGGCGTTGGTAGGTATGCTTTAGCTGAAGTACCAACAGAAATAGCCCAACAAGCTATGGAAAGAGCTTATGCAGGACTAGATGTAACAGGCGAAGAGGCTATGAAAGAATATGGTGAGGTTGCTGCCGCTACTTTACTATCAAGCCCACTAGGTGCTTTTTCAGGATACAAAGGAGAAAGTCTAAATAGAAAAGAAATAAATAGCAGAGAGCTTGAAGAAAAAGCTAATTTAGCTGCTATTAGAGAGAATGCTGAAAGAGTAAAAAGAGAAGAAATAAAAAAACAAACAACAGAAAAGACTATTTATTCACTTCAAGAAAGTATAAATGATACTATGGAAGTATCCACTAAAGGGTTAGAATACTTTATAGAAACTAGTGACATTAAAAAGCAAATAAAACCTTTTGAAGATAGATTAGAAGTTTTAAAAGAAAAAGCTGATAACGCCGCTGCAGATATGAATGCTAGAGCAGTTAAAGACTATCAAACTCAAATGCTAAAGATCAGTACAAATATTACTGAAAAAATTAACAAGTTTAAAGATTTAAAATTAGAAGATATACAAAAACAAACAAATAGAGCTATAAAAGGTAGGGAGTTTATAGCAAACGAAATACAAGCTGCTAAAGACTTAAAAGCAGAAGTAGATATGCAGACAAAAACACCAGGCATAGCTACTGATACTTTATTAAGAAACTTTATAGGCTTGCAACGCAGATCTAAAACATACAAAGAACTCCTAGGTAAGGATTTAAAAAACCCAGAAGTCTTTCAAAGCATGGTTAATATATTTAATGAATATGAACCTAACATTAGACAAGGTAATTATGGTATATTTTTAACCAATCTTACCGATTACATGGAGAAAAATTATGGACAAGAAATGGCAAGTATCTATGCTGGAGAGCGCGATGTTATACTTAACAGATCCAAATTACAACCCACCGAAGGAAATAAAGCAGTTAACAGACGTGGAACTACTGGGGATACAGGTGATGTTAGAAAGATTGATGACGGAAAGAGAGAAGGCAACCTTACACTAGAACAAGAATCTAAAACACTATTAGATGCTCTTGATAAAAGAAAAACCGCACAAGAAACAGAAACCAATCCTGATTTTATAGAAGACGCTAAAGATGATGAAGTGTTTCTTACTAAAATGTTGGACCGGTTTTCTTCTAAAACACTCAAAAAATTACCTAAAAACTTAGGAAAAACTAATGAAAGACGGCTTGCTGGCATTGTTGCTGAGTGGGTTGGCGAGACTAAAAATAATCCTGAAGCATTACAAGACCCAGACACATTAAAACAATACAACGCTGCTGTTAAGCTTATTCAAACTTATGAGCCTAATTTAGCAAAAGGCATGAAGCTTTCTGAAATAACTTTAAAAGAACAACCGGCTACACAAAAAGAACAACTAGCTACAACACAAGAATTAATTCATGAACCTTATAGCGAAACAACCAATTTATCTGAATTTGAAGATTTAAAAAATCCAGACCTTAAATCAGTTGAAGAATTATTAGCTGAAGTAGATATTTTATATGAACAGTTAGAAGCAGCTAGAGATAAAATTAAAGGGCAAAAAAGACCTAGAGCAAAAAACTTACAGGCAATCAACAAAATTGAAGGTGAGATGACAGATTCTGCGATGCGATGGCGTGTTGGTCAAAGAACTGGAGACCCTTATAACATCACCCCAACTAAATTAGGGACCTTATTTAATAGTTTTTTATTTGCTCCTAGTAAATACTCTAGAGATAACTTACAAAATCATATTAATGAACTTAAAAAACGTTCAGGCCCGTCTACAGACGAATATCAAGAGTTTAATTCATTACCTGCAGATCCTGAATTAATTAGGACTGTAACGTTAGGCAATAAAACTTTACCTCAAGCTATTAATACAGTATTACGAGCTAAAAAAGATTTAAATCCATATGAAAAATACATTTTACAAAAAATAGCAGCGACTCCAAACATAGGAAATGTTAGAGTTAAAGAAGGCGTACAAAGAGATGTAGGAAAAGCATATAGAGGATCTTTTTCTAGTCTTACTAATACTATAGGTTTAGAACCAAACGCTGCTAATATAATTACTATTATGCATGAGGGTGTGCATGCGGCAACTGTTAGAGAAATAAGTAAACATTTAACTAAGAATGATAAAGTAATTAATAATTCTGTGTTAGGGCAAGATTTACTTAATATGTTTAACACAGCTAAAGAAGCTGACATAGATAATGAGTATAGTGCTGCTTTCCAAAACGTTAGAGAGTTTGTTGCATACGGTTTGACAGATCAAGATTTTCAAAAGTTTTTAGCTAATACTCGCTCAGTTAACGTAGTTGAGTCTCGTATATCTAACATGTGGAATGACTTCGTTAACTTCGTTAAGAAACTTCTTAAGATGGATGACATATCAAATACTGTTCTTAACGATTTGTTAACTGTTACGCCAGACCTATTCCAAGGACCCAATCCTACGCTTGTAGGGCCTACTGCTGGCACAGAAACATACTATCAAGAAGCTGCACCAACAAACCCACTTGATCCCCCTAAACGAAATAGCACAGGCTTTTTCCAAGGCATGATGAATCAAATTACTACACCACATATACCAGAAAGCAGTGTAGCGGGTAAATTCTTAAAAGCTAGAGTAAAACTAGCTAACTTTGGTGGTGCTTTACAAGAAAGACTGCAGGATGAAGCAGGTGATATGGTGTTCTTAGGTGATCAAGCAAGAGCAGATATACTACTTGATCAAGCACTACACGCTACAGCAATTGCTGGACAAGCTGCTGAAACAGGTTTTGTAAGTTTTAATAGGTTTGGTTTTGCAGAGGTTACACCGGATGATAACAATATGAGTAGTATATTTAATACTATTGCTCAGTTAGCCAAAACATATGGTGAACAAGAAGCACAAGATATGACACATAGATTTTTAGTCGCTAACAGGTTTTTAGGAGAAGAAGCAGCTAATAGAGAAAGACAAAGAATGGCAGATGATGCTATAGATCAAGCAGAATATTTACTTAAAAATCAAAAAATAGAAAGAGATGCTAAACGTAGAGCTAAAGCGTTAAAAAGAAAAGCTCGAGCTTTAGAAAAAGATATTACAAAAATAACACCTGAACAACTTGCTGCATCAGAAGAAGTAATTAATCAGCTTGGTAATATAGAAGAGCTTCAACAAATAAAAGCTATAAACTATAAAATGAATATTCAACATATTAATGTATTAGAAGAAGCTGGAGTATATAGCCAAGCACAAGCAGATAAATATAGAAACACAGCAGAGTGGTATGTTCCTGTGTTTAGGGCGCTAGATGAAAATGATCCTGCAACAAAAGAATATTTTAGAGGCTTTGCAGATTTAGGTAGAGAGTTTGAATTTAAAGGGTCTGAAAAACAAGTTTCAAATGTTTTAGAAAACATGCTTAAAAAACATTTTTGGTCTGTCAACGCAGCTATTAGAAATCACGCAAACATAAAAGCAGCCAAAGCTGTAGCTTTAACAGACGAAAATGATGAGCTTGTTACTTATCGAAGATTAGCTTCTGTACCAAAAGATAAACAAGACAAAGCTACTTCTGTTTATATTGATGGTGAGCAAGTATGGGTGATTCATGAAGATCCTTATTTTGCAATGGCTATTGAAGGTTCAGAAGTTCCTATTGACGATATGGGTAAATATGCTAGTTTCTTTAGTAAAACATTTAGATTAGGTATTACAGCAAACCCTATATTCCAAGCATATCAAGTGTTTAATGATGCAATAAGCTCTGCTTTATTTTCTGGTGTTAAAAATCCATTTAGATTAGCACTTAGAGTTTTAAATAGTTATAAAGAAGCATCTTTAAATCCTGACGATCCCATATTAAAAAGAATGGCTCAATTTGGGATTGTTGGTGGGTTCTATGGTTATGATAATAGAGATATAACTAAAGATTTACGAATTAGATACAAAATGCAAGATGACACTCTTGTAAATAAAATGTTAAGAGGGACCGATAAATTTGCTGCCAACTCAGACGTTGCTCAACGTAGAGCTTTATTTGAACAAACATTGTTAGAAACCGGTGGTGTAAGACAAGCAGATGGAAACATTATAGGTGGTAACGAAGTTCTAGCTATTAATAGAGCTATGAACATTATTAACTGGCAACGTAGAGGTCAAAGCGGCACAATAAGATGGCTTGCACATTTAGTTCCTTTTTTAAACGCTTATATACAAGGTATGGATGTAGTAGTTCAATCAATACGAGGAAGAAATATTGCGGGTGTTGAAAAAGCTAAAGCATTTAATTTATTTATGGGCACAGCTTTTAAATTAATGGCAATGAACCTATTGTATACAATGGCTATGAATGGCTCTGATGATGAAGATGAGTATGAATCTATTGATGATAGACAAAAACTAAGAAACTACTTTATTCCTGGAACTGACTTTAAGTTACCTATTCGAGCTGAGTTAGCTTTGTTAACTAAAGTTATACCTGAATTAACTTACAATATAGTAGTAAGAGAAGGCACTGAGAATGAGTATGATGCTACAAAAATTAAAAAAGCTTTGTGGAACTCAATAACCGATGCCGCTTTAGGCCCTAATTTATTACCACAAATAATTAGACCCGCTGCAGAAGTAACGCTTAATTATGACTTCTTTAGAGATAGACCTATTGTAGGGTTAGGGTACCAAAAACTAGATAGCGAATTACAATACAATGAGTACACTTCTGAGCTTGCTAAAATATTAGGAGAGTTTGGAGTGTCTCCATTAAAAACAGATCATTTTATTAAAGGCACTTTTGGTACCATGGGTAGTATGGCTTTATATATTCTTGATGGAGTTGCAAATCAATTGTTTGATTTGAAGAGACCCGCTACTCCTGTAGACAGAATACCTATTGTTAGCCCTATATTAAGAAGCAAAGAAGGACAAGATTTTATTAATGACTTTTATGATTTATTAGAAACGTCTCAATCATTGACAACAAATGTAAACAAGCTTGTTGCTCTTGGTGATGTTGAAGGGGCAATGAAAAAAATAGAAGATAACGAAAAGCTTTATATGATGAAAGACACTATTAATAGTATAAATAATCAAATAAGCAAACTAAGAGACTATAGAAAAATGATTGTTTCATCAGATATGACTTCTGGAGAAAAACAAAAAGAACTTGAAGATGTTAGAAAAATGACTAATGAGTTATTAAGAAATATAGCACAAGTTAGATTGCTGTCAGGACTATAGTCTCCACACTCTTACACCCTGTATATCGTTTTCTATAACCACTTTCATAGCACAATCAAATTCTAATCTTTCTGCTTCTTTTAGAATAGCTTTTCTCGCTGCTTCTATATCTACAGCAGGTATAAATATAGATGTGCCTGGTTTAAAATTAGGCCAATCTATTTCGTAATCAGTACCATTAGTTAACATTTATAGGCATATCCATATTTAAATTTTGTGGTTGTAACTCTTCAAAATTCGTTGAGTCAATCCATAAACATCTCACACTAGGACCACTTATATCTAATCCTTTATGTAAGACTTTAGGATGACTAGATTGTTTAATCGCTTTGCTTTCTTTTAATCCTTTTACAAAATCTGTGTATTCTACTTGTTTTTCTTTTAAATAATCTCGCATTACAGCAACAGGTATGTATATAGTTTTAGTATCAGGTTCTGATCTTACTTTTAAACCTAGTGTGGGTTTGTGTATTGGTAGTTCTTGTATGCCCGCTCTATTATCTGCCGCATTGTTTATTACCAAAGTATAGGGTCGATTCGCTAGTAAGAAGTTACCTAGAGTTTCAATAGCATCAAAGTCTCTTTCTATTACTTCTTGTTTGTTCTTTTTGTATTCTTTAGCCATAGCTTCGTATACAGGTTCTATAGGTATATTATGTATGCCTAATTTTTTAGCAATTATAGCACCTAAGAAAACTGCTGCAAATAACACAGAAAACTTTCTATCAGGACTAGGAATTTTAAACTCTTTATCTATTTTCTTTTGCAGTTCACCTAAACTCTTTTTAATTTGGTCAACGTTTTGTATAAGATATTGAGAATATACTTCGCCTGCATGCCCATAGTTTTCTATAAACAAACTTGTGTATTCATCTGCTTCTTCTTTTGTATACACAGTATCCATATCAATTGTCATTTGAAAGAACCTTGCAATATCACCACTAGCTTTTGCTCGTCTAGCTAATGTAACTGTTCTAAAGTCAGTGTTACTAGATACAACCAATATTAAGTTAAATGTTGTATCGTTTACCCTTTCTTTGTTAGCTCCTCCACTACCTAGTCTATTCTTTCCACGGCCTGTTGCAACAAACTTTAGCAATTCATGTAAGTTGTCCGGTTGTAGATTAGTCATTTCATCTACTGTTGTTGGTAAGTTATTCATATACCCTAATCTATTAACAATAGAGTTTTCAGTATCACCCCATAAGTTTATTAGTTTGGCGCCTATATCAGGGTTGCCTATAACACTTGTAATTGCTTGTAATATAGACGTTTTACCTTGACCAGATTCAGGATTATATAAGTTAACTACTGCAGATTTTTCTTTTTGTTTAAAGAAAGGCATTAAGAAAGAACCAAAAGCACAGAAGAAAGCAAATGCTCGTAGCTCCATGCCAGGTTTTTCATACATTGAAATACCTTTTTTCCAAAGTTCGTAGCTACCTTTTTTAGATAAAGTGCTATTAAATTCTTTTGTGTCTTCTGATACAGGCACATATTTAATACCAAAAGCACTGATTTCTCTATTACCAATAAGTATTTTGTTTTTTATATCCCCTACATTCCAACCATATTGCTTATACATTTCAGAAGCTTTCTTAGTTTTTTGTTGGTTTTTAATGCAAGATATTATGTATTCAGTTAATAAACTTATTCTTTTAGCGTTCTCTACTATGCCTGCGTCAACTAAAATTTGTTTAGCTTTATCAGGAGACAGAAGATCAGAAGTTCTAGCTATAAACTCTCTAACCCCATCGTGTGGTAAATGTAATTTAAACCATGCGCTTTCGCCTGATGCTGCATCGTGTAATCTTTCTACTAAATAAAAGTCATGTTCATATATTAATAACCCATCTTCATCATCTTCATCAACGTTTCGGTATACACCGCCATTTTTGCCCCTAAAATAAGGGTATGGGTAGTCAGGTATATGATATGTTACCTTTTCTTTTAACTCTTCACTAACGGCCTCTACAGCGTTTTCAGCGCCCTTTGCTCTAGCTATTATCCTTCCTAGTTGTATTGGGGTATTAATTTTGCCTTTGTGTTTGCAGTTTTTACACCCTTCAGGACGTAATGATTCAAATTGTTTACATGTGTGCGGAGCAGGTATTTGCTCTGCTTTGTCTACAGTTTTTTGGTAATCATAGTCAATATGACGTTTAGATATTGTGTGTATAGCTATTTCTCTATCTTCACAAAAATTAGCTATAGATAATCCTGATCGCCATAAGGGTTCTTCAACTGTAGTTTGATTGAGCATTATGTGCTCTAGTTGAGGACAGCCTTCTTTAGCTATAATCTTGTCAATTATCTTTTTGAATTTTGCTGAGTGATTACCTAAAATAGCTTTAGTTGCAGGATCTAAATCTCTTCTAGGTTTCTTTTGTGTTACAACATCTATAGGTATTAGATTAACTAAGTCATCAAATGCATACTGTTTACTAACATTTAATACAGCAACATCTTTTGGGTTGTTAATATCTTTAAAGTTCTTTGTAGCAGGCACACGGAGTATTCTTGAAGTATCAGCTGTGCATGCATGATCAGCATGAAGCTTATGCTTTATGCACAAAAACTTAAACCCCTCTGCAACAGGTTTCCAAATCTCTTTGTCTACAGCCTCCATAAAAGGCCAATAGCAATGGACGCCGTTGCCTGAGTCTACTATTGTAGGTTCAGGTAAATTGGTAGCATCTGTGAACGCTCTAAGCGCAACTAAAGCAGCATCTTTAGTTTTGTAGTCTTTATACTTTCTTTTCTTTTCATCAAAGCCACAATCAATATCTAGCCATAGACATTTCTGTTCTTTAGCGTTAGCTGATTGTCTGTTTGCATTAGATAACCAAGTTGACATCGTGAAATATACATCTTGGTTATCCTTAAGAAAATTATTGACAACTGCGTTAGCTTTGTTCAATGTATCAACAAACTTAGGCTGAACTATGTTTTGTTGATCTTTTCCTACTATGCAATAATACCCGCTGTCAGGTAGTATGTGTTTTAAAAATTCTAATGATTGCATCACCTTCTCACATTATAAAGTTTCAATTTCTTGAATTAGCTGTGTAACTAAATCCTCCTTGTTTTTTGCAGGCTTTGATTTACCTGTAAACCAATCATAGATGGCTTGTCGAGAAATCTTTAACCTTTCAGCTAGCTTTATAACGGAATACTTCTTTTGTATACATACAGCACCTAGTTTTACACCTAAACTAGGCTCTGCACTTTGGTTAGCTTCTATTACAATTTGTGAATATCCTCTCATACTACCCCCTATTGCCAATCAGAAACTAGGTCATCTAAACTAAGATCGCCTGTATCAGCTTTAGGTGGTTCAGCTTTAGGCTCCTCTGCTTTTGCAGGGGCAGGTTCAGGTTTTGTTTCTGCTTTAGGTGGTTCAGCTTCTTCAATTTGAGGAGCAGCGGGTGGTTGCTTAGTAAAAGCATCGCCCTCTTCCTCATCATTGTTTGTGCTTACAGTTAATGTAATTGCTCTTTTTGCATCATCAGAATTACTTTTTTCTGTGCATAATGCATACTCTTCATCATTTAAAACTCTGATAGGTTTAAAACCTACTTTTGTGCTAGATGAATCCATGTCAAAAGACATACGAGAAACTACAGACATAAGGTTTTGTCCATTTGCTCTAACGTAATCTGTGTATTCGTGTAGTGGTTTACGTTCAGCAGAGCCATTACCAAAGATTGATTGTGCAGGTAGTGTTACTTGAAATACATCACCATGCAAATCATCTGCTCTAACTACTGCAATACGTCTACTAAATCTACAAGCTTTAGTTCCGTTAGGACCAGAACCTTTTACATTTTTTGGACACTCGGCACATGTCGAAGATTGCGGACTGTTAACTGTAGGATCAGGTTTTACGCTGTCTTGAGTCCAACAAGCAGGTGGTGAAAGCTTTTCGCCTGGCTTGTATTCTCCTGCAAAATACATTCTGTGGACGCTTGGTGATGCGTTCACAATAACAACATCTAAATGTCTTGCATCAGATTTGTCGATCTCTTTACCATTCACCATTAGTCTAAATACATTATTACGTATAGATATACGTTTAGATGTAATTGAACTGCCAGTGATGTTTTTAGTAAAGCCATCATCTCTTGGTCCAGTAGTAGCTACTGCACCACTTTGAAATATATCTACTTCGGTGTTCATACGTTCTCCTTCTTAGTGTTTTTGCGTATAGCGACTGTATATTCGCTCGTTGACTGTAAGCCAGGGGGCAGTAAATCAGGATTATCTGATATAAACTCTTTTACATTACCTTGGCAAAGTCGTTTTTCCATTAACTCTAATGCGTTGTGTTGCTTTAAAAAATCATACATACTAGGCCAATCATTAGTCCAGTATCTTGTTTTTAAAGATCTAGTTAATGTTCCAACAGTGGTTTTAATACTTGATACGTTAAGACGTTCACAAACATCATTCAATGCGTTTTGAACTTGTGCTCTCTTTTCTTTGATTTCTTTAATCTCAGATTCTAACGTAGCTATCTTCTCTCGCATATTGATGTCTGCTTGCATCAAACGTTCAAGCTTGTTATCGTCTTCGTTTAAATCCATTGCCTCTCCTTAAAATACTTGGACATTTAATATTATAACCAAATATTAACTCTGTCAAGTATTATATTCCTAATTCTTCTTTAAACAAATCAATAAGCTTATCGTGGTTTTTTATTTTTGATCTTAAATACTGATACAAACGTTTTTCGTTTTCTGATCCTTGTAAGTTTACAACGGTCATCGGATTCTTTTGTCCTGCTCTATCAATCCTAGCACAACATTGAATATAAGTTTCTACTGATGTGACAGGTGTCCAAAATACAACTACGTTAGCTGCGTGTAGTGTAATACCATGAGACGCA
>Ga0208644_1000064_pt1 | contig 61753 bp, 61 predicted proteins | sample VirMetDEL_Nov_18_FD_184517 | JGI IMG/M metagenome (GOLD analysis project Ga0208644, IMG submission 184517) | Aqueous microbial communities from the Delaware River and Bay under freshwater to marine salinity gradient to study organic matter... | ecosystem: Environmental > Aquatic > Marine >...
CCTTGTGAACCTTGAGTACCTTGTTTTCCTTGTGTACCTTGTGTACCAATTGTTCCTTGTGAACCTTGAATACCTTGTTTACCTTGTATACCTTGTGTACCAATTGTTCCTTGTGAACCTTGAATACCTTGAGTACCAATTGTTCCTTGTGAACCTTGAATACCCTGTGTACCAATAGTACCTTGTTTACCTTGTATACCCTGTGCACCAATTGTACCTTGTGTACCAATTGTACCCTGTGTACCAATTGTACCCTGTGTACCTTGTACTCCTTGTAGTGATAAATTAGTTCTGTATCTTATATCTCCACTAGTGTTAGTTACTAATACTCTTGTTTCTGTAGTACCTACAGGAATTCCACTAGCTGTGATTGAATTTATTATTAAGTCCCCACTTGCACTTATATTATTTGATCCTGTTATATTTCCATTAAGGAAAATTCCAATATCTTTATTACTACTATAACCAAGTGATATAAAATCATTATCATTAACACCTAAATGTAATTGTCTTGTATTAGGACCAGCATCTCCATAAATATATCCTACATTTTCTGTTGTAGTATCTCCAGGTCCTGCAAAATAAAGTGAAGCATCTTGCTGAGTAGCATTTGATGATGATGGTATTATTACAAATTGAGTATTTAAATTACTACTACTTATAATTGATGCTGTTATACTTCCAATATTTGCTGTTGAAGATATTAAAGCACCACTTGCACTAAAATTACCTGATGAAGTAATATTACCTGATGAACCTGATATGGTTACAGAATAAGGACCTACATGTACGTTTTCAGTTTTTATTTCTCTAGCAAATAATGTATCTTTTGCTGGACTATATGAAAAGAATGGTATACCTGATGTCCCTGATGCATCAGGATCCTGTCCTAATTCAGCTGCATTAGTAACATCATCATGACTAGTTACAAATGGTACTCGATAAAAATCAGCTGAATTGTCATCAAATACTCTAATTACTCCATCTGTACCTTGTTTTCCTTGAGTACCTTGTTTTCCTTGAGTACCTTGAATACCTTGAGTACCAATTGTACCCTGTTTACCTTGTATACCTTGAGTACCTTGAATACCTTGTCTTCCTTGAGTACCCTGTAAACCTGTTTTACCAATTATACCTTGTTTACCTTGTATACCTTGTGTACCAATTGTTCCTTGTGAACCTTGAATACCTTGAGCACCAATTTCCCCTTCTACACCCTGTCTTCCTTGTATACCTTGTCTTCCTTGTATACCTGTAGTACCTTGTTTTCCTTGTATACCTTGAGCACCAGTTTCCCCAGCTATACCTTGTCTTCCTTGTCTTCCTTGAACACCTTGTTTTCCTCTAATACCTTGAAGACCAATTTCTCCAGTTGTACCCTGTCTTCCTTGTATACCTTGAGAACCTGTAATACCCTGAGTACCTTGTTTTCCTTGAATACCTTGTATACCTTGAGAACCTATAGTACCCTGAATACCTTGTGAACCAATTGTACCCTGTATACCTTGTTTACCCTGTATACCCTGAGAACCTATAGTACCCTGTATACCTTGTTTACCTTGAATACCTTGTGAACCAATTGTACCCTGTATACCTTGAGAACCTATAGTACCCTGTATACCTTGTTTACCTTGAATACCTTGTGAACCAATTGTACCCTGTATACCTTGTTTTCCTTGTATACCTTGAGAACCTATAGTACCCTGTATACCTTGTTTACCTTGTATACCCTGAGAACCTATAGTACCCTGTATACCTTGAGAACCTATTGTACCCTGTATACCTTGTTTACCTTGAATACCTTGAGTACCAATTGTACCCTGTATACCTTGTTTTCCTTGTATACCTTGAGAACCTATAGTACCCTGTATACCTTGTTTACCTTGTATACCCTGAGAACCTATAGTACCCTGTATACCTTGAGAACCTATTGTACCCTGTATACCTTGTTTACCTTGAATACCTTGAGTACCAATTGTACCTTGTATACCTTGTGAACCAATTGTACCTTGTATACCTTGTTTTCCTTGAATACCTTGCGAACCAATTGTACCCTGTATACCTTGTTTTCCTTGTATACCTTGAGAACCTATAGTACCCTGTATACCTTGTTTACCTTGAATACCTTGAGTACCAATTGTACCTTGTGTACCTTGAGAACCTGTAATACCTTGAATACCTTGTTTTCCTTGAATACCTTGTGTACCAATAGTACCTTGTTTTCCTTGTGTACCTTGAGAACCTGTAATACCTTGAGTTCCTTGTTTTCCTTGAATACCTTGAGAACCTGTAATACCCTGATTACCTTGTTTTCCTTGTATACCTTGAGAACCTGTAATACCTTGAGTACCTTGTTTACCTTGTATACCTTGAGAACCTGTAATACCCTGTATACCCTGTCTACCTTGAATACCTTGAGTACCTTGTTTTCCTTGAATGCCTTGTTTTCCTTGAATACCTTGAGAACCTATAGTACCTTGTATACCTTGCTTACCCTGTCTTCCTTGAATACCTTGTATACCTTGAATACCTTGAGAACCTATAGTACCTTGTATACCTTGTATACCTTGTATACCCTGTCTTCCTTGTATTCCTTGAATACCTTGAGAACCTATAGTACCCTGTATACCTTGAGTACCTTGTCTACCTTGAATACCTTGAGTTCCTTGTTTTCCTTGTATACCTTGAGAACCTATAGTACCTTGTATACCTTGTATACCTTGTTTACCTTGTATTCCTTGAGTACCTTGTTTTCCTTGTATACCTTGAGAACCTATAGTACCCTGTATACCTTGTATACCTTGTCTACCTTGAATACCTTGAGTTCCTTGTTTTCCTTGTATACCTTGAGAACCTATAGTACCTTGTATACCTTGTATACCTTGTATACCCTGTCTTCCTTGTATTCCTTGAATACCTTGAGAACCTATAGTACCTTGTATACCTTGTATACCTTGTCTACCTTGAATACCTTGAGTTCCTTGTTTTCCTTGAATACCTTGAGAACCTATAGTACCTTGTATACCTTGTATACCTTGTATACCCTGTCTTCCTTGTATTCCTTGAATACCTTGAGAACCTATAGTACCCTGTATACCTTGTATACCTTGTATACCTTGTATACCCTGTCTTCCTTGTATTCCTTGAATACCTTGAGAACCTATAGTACCCTGTATACCTTGTATACCTTGTCTACCTTGAATACCTTGAGTTCCTTGTTTTCCTTGAATACCTTGAGAACCTATAGTACCTTGTATACCTTGTATACCTTGTTTACCTTGTATTCCTTGAGTACCTTGTTTTCCTTGTATACCTTGAGAACCTATAGTACCTTGTAAACCTTGAGTACCTTGTTTTCCTTGAATGCCTTGAGTACCTTGTTTTCCTTGAATACCTTGAGAACCTATAGTACCCTGTATACCTTGAATACCTTGTCTTCCTTGAATACCTTGAATACCTTGTACACCTTGAGTACCTGCACCTGTAATACCTTGTATACCTTGTATACCTTGAGCTCCTCGATCACCTTGATTACCATTAGTAACAAAACAAATAAGTAAATCGTCAGTATCTACAAAAGGATTTGCTGCTGAGAAGGCTTGGTTAATTATAGTAAGTGTCCAGTAATTATTTCCAGAATCTGCTAATGCTGAAATTTGGAATAATAAGAATTTTGTTGGATCTAATCTTTCAGTTATTCTTACAAAACCTTTAATTGCAGAGGTAACAGAATCTATAGCATTTAAAAATGAATTAATATCATTACCATCATCATCTAAATCATTGATAAAAAATTGGGTTGAAGTATTTTGAGCTGCAGGTTGATTTAATCTTGTTTTACCTTGACCAGAAGTCATTGCAGGAGGAGTTAAGGGATCATTTTCTATTGAAAAAGTATAATCAAAACAAGCACCACCAAAATTACCATCTGTACCTTGTTTACCTTGAATACCTTGAGTACCAATTGTACCTTGTATACCTTGAATACCTTGTATACCCTGTCTTCCTTGAATACCTTGTTTTCCTTGAATACCTTGAGTACCCTGTCTACCTTGTATACCTTGAATACCTTGTATTCCTTGGTTACCTGTTATACCTTGTATACCTTGAGTACCTATAGTACCCTGTATACCTTGTATACCTTGTATACCTTGAATACCTTGAATACCCTGAGTACCCGCACCTGTAATACCTTGTATACCTTGCTTACCTTGAATACCTTGTATTCCTTGGTTACCTGTTATACCTTGTATACCTTGTGCACCTTGTAAACCTTTATCACCTTTAGCACCAGGGCGATTAACTTCAACTATTTTAGTATTAGCTAATTCTATGTTTACATTATTGCAATTAGTATTAATTTGTAAAGATCTACAATTACCACCACAATTATTACCACATTTATTACAAGCCATTTATTGTTTTTTTTTTATCTTATATTATACTTAAAAAGGTTGACCTGTTGTTACTTCATCAGATAATCTAACTTGACCCATAAGTAATCTAGTTACAGTCATACAATTACCACTTCCAGACATTAATTCCAAATCATAATATCCTTCATTAAAGGTTAATTGAGATGAGGAAAATGCTGATATATAAACTCCTATAGATCCTGACGTTAGGGGTTTTGGATAACCTTGGGCAGAAACTGAACCACTTAAATTTAAACCTGTACCACAAGGTCCTAAACTACTACTTAAAGTAATATATAATTGACTATCTCTATTTTGAGATTGTCTAATAGACATTCTAGCTTGATAGCCATCTAAATCTATAGGAGTACAATCCCCAGCATTATATACTACTTCAAAATCTACAGTTGCACCTTGCTCTATTATAAAAGAATACCTACCTGCCGCCATAATTTTTGTTATAAATATTATAGAAAGGAACTAAATTAATGGTATCCATTCAATAATTCTAATAAGTCATCAATTGCATCATGTCTGTGATTATCTTGTAAAACACATTTATAAACATATTGGGAATTTATTAATTTTGCCATATCATGATATGCAGAATAGTTTTTATCTTTTAAATCCATTTGATATGAATCCCCACAAAATAACATTTTAGAATCTTTACCTAATCTACCAATGGCCATTGCTAATTGGGAACGTGTTAAATTTTGAAATTCATCTACAATAACAATAGCATTATCAAATGTTCTACCTCTAAAATGGGCTAAAGAAACTAATTCAATAGATTCATCTTTTTCCATTTTTTCTAATATCATTGGTTTATTATAAATTTTTCTCATATTAGAACGAATTGGTACTAACCATGGTTCCATTTTTTCTCTTTCAGATCCTGGAAGGAAACCATTATCTTCTGTAGATATAGTAGGTCTTGTAATTATAATTTTATTACATTGTCTTTTAAAAAATTGATCTAATGCTATTTGCACAGCTAATAAAGTTTTACCTGATCCTGCTTTACCTACTATAAAATTAAAGGGATGTTTTAATATTTCAGTTTTTGCTTTCTTTTGTTCTTCAGATAAACTCAATGAAAATCTGATTGATCCTTTAGGTGGAGTTTTTGATATATTAGTTTTGGGCATAATTTATTTTAATTAATTTATCTAATCCTGCATTAACGTGCATTGTTTCTTTTAATAATAATTCAAATTGGTACCTACTATCTATAGGTAGAACTAAATCTACTTGTGACCCCCATCTTATTAAACTAAATCTTTCATTTTGAGTACATAAATCACCTTGTTGTTTAAAGGGTGCTATTACATTTACATCCTCATCTGCAATTTGTACTATATAATATGTGTAATCTAATGATGCGTTATAAATTGTATTGAGTACTCTTTCATTGTATTTTAAATAATCCATATTGTTAGGATTAATTACTTTATTTAGAATATCTTTTTCAACTGCTAACATAGGTTTATTAGTTGACTCTATAGGTTCTAAACGATTGTATTTTATTGTTCCGCTATAAGGAATTCTATTTATATGAACATCATAAAATGACATAAATATTCCTATAACTAAAGATGGTTTATTATAATCTTTATCACCCATTACATCTTGTAATGTGTAGTTTTTACCTTTTATTTCAACGATACTCTCACAACAAGGTGCTCCTGGCATTACTAATTTTTGATATAAGATGGTCCCATCAGCAGGACTATAGAAATGTTCACTATCAATATAAGTTGGTCTTAATGGATCCCTAAAGAAAAATGTATTACTTAATTCACCAACAGGAAGTTTAGATAATTCTGCAACTTCACCATTTAACCAATCTTCTAATGTTTCAGCCATTAAATAAGTGTTTTAAAATGATCTACTCTATTTAAATGCATTACCATACAAGATAACATAGCTCCTGATTTCATATATTCTGATAGATTAAATATTACAGGTTCCATTCCTTCGTCTGAACATATTTTTTCTAACGAGTTAATTTTATGTTTTTCACCTTCATAAAATTCATCTGTTCTTTTTAATTCTGAAATATTAGATGCACATAAAATCATATTTCCTAATCTAACTGAATTTGCCATTCCATAAGTTGAATCATCTACATTTATGTCTACTATATCAGTATAGCGTGATATATTGGCTAACTCTTCTTTATCATATAATTCAGTACAAACCATAGATTTATTATTATTTAACGGAAAAATACTGCAATCTAGATGGTACATATATTCATCTGTCATTTTAACTTTGATAATTTTCATATCAAAATTTTCTTCCATCCATTCATAAGTTTTGATATCAGATCTAATACCATATCCCCCAATATAAACATTATCTTTTAAGTATTTTATGTCAGCTTCACCCTCCCATTTGTAAGGTGATATATGAGTTTTATAACCCATTTGATTAAAGAATTTTTCACCAACATACTCTTCACCTTGTCTTGGAGGTGATGTATAATTAGATAATAATATATGATTTTCTTTACAAATATGAGATAAATGTAATCCTAAATTTGCAACATAAACTAAATCTTGAAAATTGCCTTCTGATGGTAGTAGATGTACTAATGATTGACCCGCCATAAAATTATAAAGATCCATAAATTGCTTATATGCTTTAGGACGATTTATAGATAGTTCTTCTTCAGACATTTCTTTCATCCAAATATTATTAGGATCATTTGTTGAAAAAGTAAACGGAAAGTTCATTAAATAACTTTGAATTGGTAACTGTGATGGTGTTTCTTTCATATTAAAACTTATTATTTTTATTTTGTTATAAATATACAACTCATTTATTAAATAAACAAGTAATCATAAAAAAAGCCCCGCTAATGCGGGGCTTCTTTAAAAATATATTAGACTATTATTAAATAGTATCTAATCCAGCTACTTTGATTAAACCATAGTATTCTGGTCTTAACATTTTCTTAGCGTAACGAGTCAATAGACCTTTACGTGGAGTGAAAGTGTTAGGATCGTATACCATTGGAGTCATAATTAATGGAATGTATGGAGCAAATACTGCACCAGCTTCCAAGAATTGTGAACCTCTGTATCCTAGTAAGATTTGGTTTTCAGTCATATAAGGATTCTTATATACTTGGTATCTACCATTTAACTGACCAACTTTCTGTACACCAAATGCGTAAGAAGCTTTAGCAGCATCACCATCAGAAGTAGAAGCAAATCCTGGGATTGATTCTAATACAGTTCCTATAGTTGGAGAACATACTAAGAAGCTAGCTCCACCTCTAAGAGTTTTCTGGTGAATAATGTTAGATAATTTCTGGATTTTAGTTCCTAAAGTTTGGAACCACTGTCCTTGAGAGTTGTAGAATCCTAATGAAGTTTCAGTTCCATTAGCATCTTGAGCAATTGACTGGTTGTTAACTGCTGACCATACTTCAGTACCTGCGTTAGCAGACTCAATTAGCATATCAAGAATTTCTAAGTCAATTTCTAATGAAATGTACTCACTCATGATTGAAGTCAATTCAGCTTCAGCATCTAAAGAATGGTAAGCGTTAAGATCTTGAGCAAACTCAGGAGTCCAAACAGCTTTCAATTTTTTAGTTTTAGCTACAATAGCTTCACTTGACATTTGAACATTAACTTGAGGAATACTGATAGGGTTGTTATCATTATTCAAGTTAGTGTTTCCATCTTCAAAATCACCTCTATCAGCATCAGTTGGCTGTAGTGATTGAGAAACTACAACACCTTCTGTAGCACCTGGAGTTGTGTTAGAAGCAAGTACTAAGAATTCAATGTTTGTACCATTAATCTTAGTATAAGCTGGTAAAGTAACATCAGTTCCATCAACAAATAATGAGAATGATCTAACTGCTTCAGCATCATAGTTAGAATCTAAACTAGTAAGAGGTAATTGTAATACTCTATATGCAGCAGAAGTACCAGTACCACCAAATGAAGATGAAATAGCACCATCATAGTTAGATGAACTCCAAGATGCAGTAATCTGAGTTGCTGTACCTGCAGATGCAGTTAATTGAGTAGAGTATGAATATCTACCCGCACCATAAAGACCACCAGTGTTTGTGTTACCAAACGAACCAGCTGGGTCAGTAGTACCATACATAGAATCACCAGCAGTAAATGGTGCTTTAGTAGTACCATACTGGAAATCTAGGAAAAATACTAGACCTGAAGGAAGGTTCATAGGCTGAACCGAAACAAATTCTTTTGCTGCGATTTGACCAAATACCTTTCTAACTAATGGAAGAGCAACGCCCGCCCACTGTGCTCCTGTACCAGGAGTAAATGTACCAGCACCTGCACCTCCACCTGTAGTAGAAGTTTCAGTTACTAGTTGTTTAGCTTGGTTTTCAAGTAACAATGACATATTGTTGCTATCAACCTCACTTAAACCTTCAAGTAAGCCTGTTTTAGACCACTTGGAAGCTAATCTTGCTGCATCACTTTGTAGTGACTTGTAAGGATTAGCGCTTTCTAATAAAGTGTTTAATTGTGACATTTTTTTAAATTTTAAATATCGTTAATAATTAATTTCGTTTCTAAATTATACCTGCAAGTTTCTTAAATCTATCTACCATTTGATTAGATTCAACAATTGGTTTAGCTTCAACTTTCTTTGGACCAACACCAACTGATTTAGAAGCCATACTTATACTTTCATTAACTGTTTTCTTAACTTTTTTCTCAGTTAATCCATCTTTTAATGTTTCGTATATTAATTTTGCTTCTTTAACAGTTTCTGCTTTATCAAAAGAAGTTAAAACTTTAACTTTATTGTGCTCTGTTAAGTTTTTAGATTTAAAAATCTTATTAGTATATAATAGTTTTGCATTAAGTAAATTGATTTCATTTAACTCATTTCTAAGAGTTTCAACAGTAGCATAAGCTTCTTTTAGTTCATCCTCTTTTTCTTCAAGTTTAATTGAGTCAATTTCCTTTTTAGCATCCGCTTTAGCGTCTTTGATACCATCTTTGTACCCTTCTTCTTCAGCGTCAGTTCTTGCGTCTTCATCGATTGTTACGTCTTCATCTACTTTTTCTTCTTCAGAAATTTCAACATCAACATCATCCTCAACTTCAACTTCATCTTCAACTTCAAATTCTTCGCCTGCTTCTAATTCACCAGCAGCGACCATATCTGAAATTACGTCTTCGATAAACTTTTTAAGATCATCATCTGTCATGTCTTCAAGATCAATTTCTTCATCGTCCATATCAGCTTTCTCGTCCTCCATACCGTCAAGATATCCTTCTTCTTCAGCATCAGTACGTTCGTCTTCTTCTAAGTCGATTTTTTTAATCTCTTTTTCCATGTCATCCTTAGCGTCTTCGATACCATCTTTGTATCCTTCTTCTTCGGCGTCAGTTCTCTTATTTTCATCTAATTCGTCTTTTAATTCTGCTAAAACTTCATCCAAGTTAGAATCATCTTCCTCTTTAATCTTACGCATTTTTTCAGTTTCAGTCTCAGCCTTATTATCAGACTTACGATCGTCACCTTCACGTTTTTCTTTAGCGGTCATGTATTCTTTCTTTTCTTCCATTTTTTTAGAATCTTTTGCTTCATCCATTTCATCGTAGCCTTCTTCCATTTCTTCTTTTTCCATTTCTTCTAGCTTAGCTGAAAGAACTGTTTTAAGATGTGGTGTGAAAGACTCCTCTAAAGCAGCTTTAGCATTTGCAATTGCAGTTTCTTTAACAGCTTTTGCATCGGCGATAGCCTCTTTTAAAAATTCTCTGTTCATTTTTCCTAAAATTTGTTTGGGAAGTACGTTTATTTAGAAACGTAATAGTAATTAATACGAGTTTTAATGCTATATAGGTTGTTGCGATAGCATATTTACGATTATACGTATATTAGGATTCTTGAAAATTACCAGATTGGACAATTTCCTTTAGAGCAAAGTATTTCTGTAATAATAGAATTTACTTTAGTGTATGTGTTTGTTGTGTCTACATTAAGTCCTTCTTTAACTAGATGCATAAAGGATCCTGGGTTGGATGGTGTTGAGACGAAATCCCAACATAATAATTGAAAATCATCTTGTACTTCTTGTACTTCACCCATTGGTTTAAGTGAACCCATTCCACGAGAAGAAACACCCACTGTAATACCACTTTCAATAAGTGCTTTTAAAATATTTCCTGATGGGGTAGGTAAAACTTCTATTTTACCCATTATATTATCTCCATCCCACCAATAATCAGTAATATTGTGGGATACATTTTTTAAATTAACTACTGAGTCTTCAGGGTGGTCTAATTCTCCAACTGCTCTATTTTCATCAATTAATTCCTTATATTTTTCCATTTCTCTTTCCCATAATTCTCTAGAATAGTAACGTCCATTACCATTTTTAACTTCACAAGTTGCTAGTATACCTTCAACTATAGGAAATCCTCTTTTTGATTTTAAACCTTCAGTAAATGAAAGTTGTTGGGGTTTAAATAAGGCAGTTTCAATTAGTACCTGTTTCATAACTTAGTCGTTTAGTAAATCGTTAAATGAAATCTTAGATTCTTTAACTTCTACAAACTCATCGTTTGCTTCTTTTTTAGTAGCATCACCATACCCACTTTCAGCGTATTTACCTTTTATTTCTGTAGGTTTAAGACCTGGTGTGTCTTCTGTATAGCCTATTCCTTCTTGCCCAAATGCAGCATTTTCAACATAATGCAAAGGATTAGCAGCTAAGTTTTTAGCAACAGTTTTTCTAGCTTTATCTAAATACTCACCCATATTTTCACTAGTAAGCAATTCAGCTACTTTAGACATTTCAAAATTAATACCTAATCTAAATTCTTCACCATTCATGTTATCTATATTCTTCTTATCTTCATAATCATAGCTATTTTTATTTAATTCTTCTTCAGCTATAATATTCATATTTTCGTCAAAAATAGAAAACCAATCTGGTTTTTTGCCTAAATTTTTAGCTACACCACCTAACATATGTTCTTGAATAATTGAGCGTTGTTTTAATATAGTAGTAGCTTGATCATAAGTTAGAACATTACTAATCAAGTTAGGATAACGTGATTTAGCTTCTTTTAGAAATACATCTTTATGTCCTTTACCTTCTGTAATTAGATTATATTGTTCTTGTAATGTTTTCATTATTTTACTTTTAATAATTTTTCTATGTCTGTTAGATAATCCATAACTAAATCTGTAGGTTTAACTACTTTAAATGAATCAGGATTATCTTTATAATATTCTATTGTTTCATTTTTAGCATTAGATATCATGGTATAAATATCATTTAATTTTTTCTCAACACCATCAAATGCTTCTATTCTCTTCAATTGGAAGTTTTTTTTTGAATCATCTTCAAATAATTGCTTCACTATTGTACCTGCTCCTTTTATTTTTTTAGGAACTAGTTTATATTTAAATTGCTTTACATAAGCATTTTTAGTAACACCATCAGGACCTGCTTTAGGACCTGGTCCTAAATTAGCACCTACTCCTTCTTGTAATTGAGCCATTTTAGACTTTACAATATTTTTAAATTCTTCTGCTGCTTCTTTACCAAAGTTACGATCAACAATTCTAAACATTTTACGATATTGTCTCATCATATCTTCAGCATATATTTTAGCATTTAATGATGGTGATTCATTTTCTTTAACTGCTTTATATCCTATTTCTTTATAAGCTTTATCATCTGCTTTTTGTCCTTTTTTTCTAAAAGCAAATGGTGTAGCATACTGAGCTCCAGTTCCTGGTGTAAATGAAGCAGCTCCAGCTCCTCCTCCTGTTGTAGATATTTCACTAGTCATTTCAGCACCATCTAAATAATTAAAAGCACTTTGTAAATAATCATGAGCTTTAGTTATTTTAGCTTGCCACCAACCAGGAAAATCTACTTCACGACCAGTATCATATTTATCTACTTTTTTATAAAGCATAACAGCCATTTTAGCTGCTCTAGCTAAATCACTTTTAGTCATTTTAGGTTCATTATCTTGATGTCCAACATCATAATCTTCATCTATTCTTCCTGAAATTCTTTGAAAATCAGCTGGATATTCTTTTCTAATATGTGTGCGAATTTTATTTCTTAATTTTCTAGCATCATCATATATTTCTCTAAACTTAGGATCATCTTTAGCTTTTACAGCTACTGATTTAGTTACATCAAATAAATCATTTATAGCATCAAATAATTGAGTTAAATTAGGTAGATAATCAATATCCCAAGCAACTCTTCCTGTTTCTTTATCTATACCAGTAACAGTATATTTAACACCTTGAGAAACTTTAGTGTCTCCTACTTCAAATTCTTCTCCAGGTTCAACTGTTGGAACTTCATTAAGTTTATATTTGTACTGGCTCATATGTTGATTTTAATTCTTCTAAAAGACTACAATATTGTAATAAATCAACTAAATTTTCGTTGTTGATTTTTTTATTTTTACCTATTTCAACAATAAACTTATTTACCTCTACTAATTTAATTTTAGTAGCTTCATCTTTTACAGATTTAATTTCTTCAGATAAACTTTTTTTAATTTCTTGAATTTTAGAGTTATAAAATTCTTTTAATTTACTAGTACTATCAATATGTTCAATAAATTCTCTTAATATTGATTTTTGGGCATCTGATAAATGGGAATATTTATCATTAAATTTTTCTAATATTACTCTGTATGTAAGAAGTCTTACATCTTTATCTTCAGATTTAAATTCTTCTAATAAAGTATTTTTAACATCATCCTTACTAATTTCTTTTGATGTTAAATGTTCTAATAATACTAGTTTATTATCAACAATTTGATTAGGATTAGTAATTTCTTGTGTGTTGTATACTTCAAATAATGTGTATAAAGCAGCTAAAGATTTATAATTAGAAATATTTGTTTTAAATAAATCTTCTACATTATAATGTTCTCTTAATTCTTTTACAAGATTATATTTTTCACGTTTAAGAGTTTTTCTATTAAGTTTTTTAGATGATTCTAAAATAGTAGTTAATATAGTATTAGCTTTACCTTCTGTTAAATTTTTAGACTTGAATAAAGTCTCATATAATTTATATTCTTTTCCTAATTCTGTGTTTACAAAATACTTTTTTAGAATATTTACAGATGGAGACTCAGTTCCCGCTAATGTATCTGCTGTTATTTTTCTTACTAGCAATTCAAATAGGATACCAGTATTTTTAAATTTTGAATGTTTTATATACATCAATACTTATTTTATTATAAATACGTTAAGATTTCTTATTATTACCGTTAATTACGTTTCCTTTGTATTTTTTGTCAATTTTTTCTTCAGAAAGCAATACATTTTTATTAACTGGTATATCTTTTAACATATCCTCATACTTAGATAATATTTTATTTGATTCTAATTCAGATAGAGGTGATGAAGTATCATTATAATCTTTTTTCATACCTTTTCTTCCTAATCTATCTTTACCAAAATTACCTTCTTGTTTATCTCTATTAGTAGGATTTTCAACTGGTCTTCCTAATGGTTCTTTATCAGTTGTTCCTTCATCATATCCATTAGGTAAATTAGAAGGATCAGAGTACATTCTACCTTTACCATATAAAGCAGCTAAATCATGAGGTGTACCATATGATTTACCTGATGATAGAGGATCATTTCCTTCTGCCTCAATTTGTGATAATCTAAACTGACGTTTAGTATCTTGATTAACTAGATCTCTATATTCTTCATATTGATCTTGACTAAAGTGGAATATATTTTCATAAATCCAATCTGATGGAATTAATTTACTATCCATCATAGCTTGGGCTAATGTCATTTTTTCAGTCATTAAAGCTACTTTTTCTTGATCATATATAATGGAAGGAGTAGTTAATGAAATTTCAAAATTAGTTAAATCACCATCTCTATAACCTTGAGTGTATAGATGAATTAATGCTATTTTATATAATTCTGATGTAAATATTCTTTGTATACGTTCTACTGTTCTAGCAAATCTAATATCTTGAGCTGCTAATGTAGCTTTACCATCTGTATTTTCATCATAACCCATAAATGCCTTAGGAACTTTAAGAGCTGCGAATAATTTATCTCTTAAATATTCAACATCAGCAATTCCATCCCACTGTAAACCTGCCAAATTATCTATTTTTGTTGTTGAATCATTTCCTCTGATTGGTATGTAAAAATCTTCAAGCATATTCTGCATGTTATATTTTAAATTATACTCACCAGTTTTTTCATCCATATATGGAGTACGTTTAAGTTTAGAAATAGTTTTTTCCATAAACGCATCTACTTCATTTGGAGGAATAGCTCCAACATTCATATAATAAATTCTTTTTTCAGGAGCACGAACAATTCTATGAATTAACATAGCATCTTCCATTAAAACATATTGTTTAAATAGCTTACGAGCTGGTTCAATGTAACTTCTACCATAAGGTAAGAAATTCATATCCGTTAATAAACGGAAATGTGCCATTTCATAATTATCGAATATAATGGAATTTGCTTGATTCCCTGAGTTAGGGACTGAAAAATAACCTGAGTCGGCTCCTGATATACCATCTGGATCAAATCTATATTTTACTTCTGTAGGGTTAATTGGATTTCCATCTTGGTCTATTCCCATTCCCCCTTCAATTCTTTCAATATGGTATGCTGTATAAGGTATAACATTATATACACCAAATTTTTCTGCAATTTCTAATTTTAAGAAGAAATCACCATATTTACACATATTACGGATCCAAGGCCATAAATTAAATTCAATGTTTAAAACATCATAAAATAAATTATATAATATCTGTTGAATATTTTCATCAGTAGATCTAATTTGTAAAACTTCTCCCATATCATTTTTAAGAGTAGATTCATCTGCTACAATATCTAATGCTGATGCTACAATAGCATCTGTATCCATTGCATCATACTCTGAATATAGGTAAGGTCTTAATGTTTGATAGTTAAAATTTTGTTGTTGACCATATAATGAATTAGGAGAATTTGTATAAACTCTATTAAATCTATCTACTAAAGAATTTGTTTCTAATTCACCAGTCATTTGGATCTGATTAACATCCATGACTTTTAATTGATTACCACCTACATTACGTATCAATACATCTGTAGAAAATAATCGTTTTAATCGTGAAAATAAGCCTTTATCTGCCATTTTGTTTTATTTATAAATATGTTATAATAGCCATTTAATGTCCTCATCCTTTCCTCCTATTTTCATTGTATAAGGATTTTGAACACTGTTAGCACTATATCCTCCACTATGTGAGGTTTTTGATTTTTGTATATTACCTAATGCTGCACGAGCTCCGTCTAAACTTTGTTGTTGAAACTTCAATGAAGTATCACGTAGGAACATACCAATCCCAAATGACATAACCAAGTCATCGTTATAACCACTTTGAGCTTCTGGTCTTCCATTTCTCCAAATGAATACTTTCATCTCTTCTAATAAACGTTTTGATTGAATAGTTACTGATCTATCACCAACAAATTCTCTAAATTTATTAATACAAAGAGGTCTTGTTCTCATTGACATTGTAAAACCAGGAACCATTTCAGAGTTGCCTTCATATACTCTTAAATATGATTCTGCTGTTAATTGATCTGATTTTGGTGATTGATATAAATTTCTATATCCTCTTTCTCTAATTGCATCTAAAGCAGCCCATCCTATATTAGCATTTTCAACTACTAACATAGCATTATTAAATTCTGTAGCTAGCCCAGTTAAAAAATAACCAAATTCTTTAGGTGGTAATTGTCCTTTATATTCTGCTACTTGAGTATTTGTCTCAATGTCCATTACATGACATGCTGAAAAGTCTTTTCCATCACCTCTTGCAACGTCAGCTACAACCATATACTCTCTAGAATAATCTGCATTTTCCCAAATCCATAAATTTTGATCTACACCTCTTCTTTCTATTGGATCTTTAATAGTAGTTTGTTGGAGAAATTCAATCCATTCAGAGTAAAACACTATATCACCAGAAGTACTAAAATCACAATCACACTCTTGAGCTGCTATCCTAGGATCACCTAATAATTCATCTTGTCTATCTCTCCATTCTTGATTTCGTTCTGGGTGCACATACCAAGGTAATTTAATAGGTAAAAATTCATTTTCTTGTGATTCTGCTCTTGTCCAGGTTTGATGAAACCAATTACCAGTACCATAAGGTGTACTTAAAGCAATACATCCACCTCCAGTTGCTAATGTTTGTTGAGCTGAAGCCCAAATCTCTCCAATATTATCAATAAAAGCTGCCTCATCAATTAATAGAAGAGATACTGCTTCTGATCTACCAGCATCACTACTTGCAGATGTTGCTTTAATTTGAGATCCATTATTAAGCCGCAATGTTAATTTATTATTCTCCATTGCATCAACTTTTAACCATGAAGGTAAATTTTCATACATGAATTTTACCTTTGTAACCATGTTTTTAGCTGTGTCTTGTTTAGTTGCAATACAAAGTATATTTCTATCTTTATGGAATGTCATCATCCATAAAGAATAACCTGCAGTTAATGTTGAAATACCTAACTGTCTTGATTTAAGAATTATTGAGTAAGGATTGTCTTTAAATAGACCTAATACTTTTTCTTGAAATGGATACAAACTAAATTGAATTCTACCTCGTTGTGGGTGTTGAATGTAGCAGTATTTTTTCATAAAATGAACAGGATCTTTTGCACATTTTATATATTCTTGTCTTATTATTTTCTTTAAATCTGCCATTATTTAGGTAAAGAATAATCTATTACATGAATCATTAGTATTGTAGTTGCTGCTCCACCTACAAATCCAACCCAAGGTTTATGATACCATCTATCTACAACTTTTAATCTATCTAAATGTAAATCTATTTGTTGTTTTTGTAGAATAAATTGTTGTTTTTGAAACTCAATTAATAAACTATCTTGGTTAGATAATAATTTATAATTTAATACTTGTGTTTCTAAATCTTTAATTAAAATATCCTTAATAGAATCTTGATATTCTAATGTATCAAGAGCTAAAAAAAATCCTTCTAATTCTACTTCTGGTATTTCTACTATCTTATCTTGTGCAAATAAATTAGAAACAAATAACCAAAAAATAATAACAAATATATAAGCTATTTTTTGTTTCATTATTTATTTTTTCTGTATTTTTTCTTAAAATCAGATGTTGTTTTTTTAGCTGACTTAGTAGATTTAATTTTAGATTTAGTTGTAGCTACTTTTTTAGAAGTTTTTTTAATGTTAGCTTTAGTTTTAGCTTTAGCTTTTTCTACTTTTGATTTTTTTTCTTCTACTTCCTTTAATTTAGCTTTATTATCTTTTAAATCTTTTTTATAATTTGATTTTTTCTTACTAGATACTAGTAACATACCCCCAATGATTCCACCAATTGCAAGTAACAATTTCCATAATTTATTCATAACAATAGTTTTATAACATTGATTCTAACTCTTTTTTAATATTAGTTAGTTTCAATAATTTATCTCTTAATTTTTGTTTTTCTTCACCTTCTGATGTTTTCCACTTATTAACAGTAGATTTCATTTCTTTAGCTGTTTGTTGTAACTTATTAGCTATAGTAGCTATTGAGTCTTTAGAAGCTCCTTTTAATTGAGATTTAGTAGGTTCTTCATCTTCAGCCATTATATCATCTTGAAGTTCCTTAGTTTTTTCTAATTCATCATTTAATTCTTTTTGTGCTGCTATGTCTTCGGGAGTTGCCTCAGATAATATTTCAATTATTTCTTCTTTAATAGATAATTTTAAGTCTGATTTTTTCATTATAAAATATTTTATTATAAATATTACGAAAAAATTGCTTGTTTAACTTGTTTTATACGTTCTTCAGTTGTACCACTAATAGTAATTACTTTTTTATTTCCATGCATTTGTATAATTGATTTTATTTCTTTATCAATTGCCATCCTATACTCAGCATCTGTTTCTCTAACACCATTATCTTCTATTTCTACACCTTTAGGAGATACATAAAATAAAATATCATATTCATTCATTAAAGGTTGAATAGTAGCTCCTAAATAAAATTTTTCTCCATCAGTCATAGATGTAGATAATTTAGCAAAGGCTAAAACATCAATAATAGTTCTATCAGTAATTATTTTTTCTTGCATTAATTCAGTAGCTCTTTCAGCTGCAAATACTAATTGACCTTTTAAAGTTGAATCTGTATTTAAAGGTATACCCATTTCCATAAGATATTTTGAACGTTCTGTTCTAGAAACATAATCTTTAAATTCAGGTAAATCTTTTAATGCATTTACTAGTGTAGTTTTTCCTACACTCATTGTACCACAAAATCCTATTTTCATAACTAATTTTTATTATAATATACGAATTAATTTCTATGAGTCATACCTTTAGGAGCAGGTTTTTTATACCAAGGTAAACCTTCTCTTCCTTTTCTAATTTCATTCCACGTCTCATAGTCATATTGAATACCATTTAGATAATATTCTTTTCTTTTTTGTTCAACATTAATCAATGCTGGTTCTTCTATGCTATGAAGTTTATTCATCCCATTACATTCTAAACACAACATAGTAGTAATAGATCCATCTTCTTCTTTTTTACGATATTTTTTATTTTTAATATGTTCGTTTATATTTACTTTTGGTTTCGCCATTTTTATTTGTTTATTTTATTTTGAAATTTTATAAATGATTTTTCTTTATCATTAGTTAAACCTCCTACAGTATGAATTTTATTATCTTCTTCAGACCAAGATCCTGGTTTATCGGCATGTTCTAAAAAATCTTGAACATCTGGGTTATCTTCCCATGATAATTCATCTTCCATACATTGTAATATCCATTCTGCAACATAATTACCTTGTGCTCCTGAAACTGTAATACCACGAGCTGATAGGGCGTCTCCTACAAAATGTACATTATTATAATCGATTAATGCTAATGTATCATAATCTACAAGTGGTTCAGGAGATAAATATTTTACTTCTGGTATATAAATACCCCAATCATCTTCAAGAGTTGGAAATATTTTTTTCATATCATTAATAAAATCTTCAATGTATTTATAATAACCTTGAAATGCTTCTTTAACGATTTCTAAATCATCAATTTTAATAGCTGATACGTTGTCTCCTTCTGATGTTGTAGATGGATTTCTTGTAGGGCTATAAAATAAACCAGTACTATCTTTTTGTACTTTAGATACTAATTCACGAGACCAAGTAAATGGGTTATCAATACCTCTTACTTCCATTAATATGCCAAAATTAGTCATGTCATTTCTATATGACATATCTTTTTTAGCATGACCATTATAACTATGATCACCATATGTTTCTTCTACAGCTACATAAGCAGCATTATTATTAGTACAAAATGATCTTAATGATACACCTTCATCTTCAAATTTACGATATAATTTAAAATCATAACTTACATCAATTAATTTTTGGAAATGTTTTTGTGGTGCTTCAAAACGTACTCCAATTTGTACTGGTTTTGACTCAGTTGGTAATTCATATTTTTCAGCTAATTGTTTACCAAAATCAATTCCTGATTTACCTACACCAAAAATAAGTGTATCATATTCTAGTACATTATTATTTACCCAACTTAAATCCTCTGGTAATCCAGCACTATCCATTTCTGCTACTTTAGGATAATATACTTTATTATTATCAAAATCTATATCTGATACTTTAGTTTCCCATATAAATTCCACACCTTTATCTACTAAATAATCATACCAATTTTTACCAATTTCATGTAAATAGTCTGTACCAACGTGCCACACAGGAAATAATCGTAAACCAAAATATGGTTTAATAAAATCTGGTTCTGCAACTGGATTAGAACACTGTACTTCTTCTGGTTTAGGATGGAATCGTTTAAAATTTTCAATTACTTGATCCATCAATTCCATTGCTTTTTCATCACCAGTATATTTAGTTAAGTGACCTCCAATTGCTGTATGATATGTTAACTTACCATCAGACCAACCACCTGCTCCTAAAAAACCTGTCATTACTTCTTCAGGTAATCTATCATATGGATTTTTACCCATATCAATAATAGTGATTTCACCATCAAAATTATTGTCTACTAATTTAGTTGCTGCATTTACACCTGCAACTCCTGCTCCTACAATTACTACTTTTTTACTCATTTTTTACTTAAGTTTATATGTTATAATATACGAAAAAAAAACTGTGGCTCCAAATATTGGGCCACAGCTCCTTAAAAAATTTTAATCAATCGTCTGGCTATGAATCAGACTATACTTTTATTTTACTAACAATCGCAACAAGCGCATTTGCAACTTGTTCCACATTTACATTCTTGACAATTACACATAATTTTTAATTTTAATTAATTTAACTTACGTCCATAGCAGCATCGTGGTCTGCATCAATTCCTTTTTCTTTTAACTCATCTACAATTTTATCTAATACATCAGTATCATATCTTCTTGGTATTTCAGTATCAATACCTAAATCTTTAAGATATTCATCTACATCTTTAATAAAACTAATTTTATTAATTCTTTTACCATCTTTATAAAGATACATACCATAAAAACGAAATCCTGGATCTGTATAAGATATTTCAATTTTATCTACATCACTAGCTAATGCTTCAGCTATGTATTGTTTTTTATAAAAAGAATGTAAATTAAAATTATCCATTTATTTTTATTTTTAAATTAGTTGTACCTTTTATAATACGATGTATCTCTCCTTCGGGTATAAATATACGATCTCCTATTTTCATATCCACAGGTACATTATTATCTCTTTGAAATTTCCACCCTTCTCCTTCTAATACCTCAACTAATCTATCTTCTTTATCTTGATGCCAAACTAGTTCTATAGGATCAATATCTTGACCAAATTCTCTGATAATGTATTTGTCTGTAGTTTCGAGATTAGTGTATGGATGCATTAGTAAGTTTTTAATAGAGTAAATAACTTAGAATAAATAGAACTTAAATCAGTTGGACCACTACCCCATTCTGCTTCAACTGTTAAAGTATTACTTATTGTAGTATCAAAAGTTGTATTATTAACATCACTAAAAATTTCAGTTATAACATTACCTGATGAATCTGTTCTAAATTGTATTGTGCCTGCAGTTGCTATTTCAGCAGTTCCAGTCCCACCAATTTCTCTAATAGAGAAATCAACATCCATTCTCCATCTTTTATTGCCAGTAATCCCAGGCATAGATATTACTCCAGTATCTGCTAAAATTACACTATCAGTCTTAATTGTAATTTGAAGTGTTTTATTATTTTCAGCATTTAATACTCCTGAAAAAGTAGCTTGGTATGCATCTCCTTTAGTAAAGCCATTGGCGGGAACCGATAGTGTTCCAACTCCTCCTCCAATTAAATTACCTGAAACGTGGGTGCTACCTGATATAGGTGCTGATGAACCTGTTTGGTTAAATAAACCATAATTGGAGGTAGTGCTAGTATTAATTGCGTTTAAGGTAGTGTATTTGGTTACACCATCTTGCACAATAGCAAATAATTCGGTTCCGTCTAATGCGCTCCCTGCTGGTAATCCTGAAATTGGTAAATTTGGCATTGTTATGTTATTATGTTATTATAATTTTATCTCCTGTTTCTTGTAGTAAGTCAAATAAATTTTCCTGTAATAAAAATCCCTCTTCTACTGGTGGGGTAGGAGTAGTTTCAACTTTAGGTCCTTTTTTATGTCCTTCTAACCAATGTAAATAAACATTACGTTCATACGTAAGTTCATTTATATAAAGATTATATTTTTTTACTTGTTCATTTAAAAGTAAAAGTTTAATTTCTGGTAGGCGTCTAAATTTTTGCCATGGTATTTCATTAAATATGTCAATTTTAAATCTAAACATTTTACCAGAATGTATTCATATTAGCCCCTAAACCTAGTTGCTTAGCATATCTAGGCAAGTTACAAGACCAATATCCTGCTTTTGTTCTATCTTTTTTCTTATCGCAATTATGTCTTTTTGCAAAAGCATTTCTAGCATCTTTGTTTTTAATTTTAGCTCTTAATCCACCTGAACCAAATGATACTTTTTTAATTTTTTTAGTTTTAGGATCTCTAACATAAACATAGTATGCTTTAGAACCACCTCTTTTAGGTTTATTTAAAGATACTTCTTTACCTCTAAATTCTGCTTCTTTTAATTTAAACCCTCTAATTTCATCATCTGTAAGTTTTCTACCTAAAGCTTTTTCAAATGCTTTAATCATACTTACTTCAGTACTAGCCCCTCTTTTAAGTTGCTTAATAACTCTGATTAGTTCTTCTTTTGAAAAATCATAATCAACCATAGCTTCTTTTACAGAAACAAATTGTTTACCTTTTTTACTACCTCTTACTTTTTTAGCTACAGTAGCTTTACGCTCTGCTTTAGTCATTGCTTGAGCTTTTTTCTTAGGAAGACATCTTGTAGTAGCTTTACCTTTTTTCATTGTACCACAAGCACCCGTTATATTACCTGATGTGTTAATTCTTACCCAATTTTCTTTTTCAAACCAATCTTTTAATGACTCAGCTATTTTATCTATATCTAATACTTTATATCCTGATCCATAAGGTGCAGCTTTACCATCATGGTTAGGAGCTATATTTTCATTTTTATATGATTTTTTCTTTTTACCACCTGCTCCTTTTATTGAACCTTTACAAACTTTAACTGCTCTACCTGATAGATAAGCTGATGATTTTTCACCTGCTCTTTTTCTTGCAGCTATATAATCTCTACCTCTTTTACAAAGTTTAGATTTTTCCTTTTTTTCATTTAATTGATTTTCTTCAAATGGTAATTTTTCTTCTTCCATATAACCATTTGCTATTAACCAATCTCTAACAAAAGCTTCATCATCTTTCATTAATTGCATTTGTAACATTCTAAATGTTCTAGGACCAAAATCTAATTCAATTTGATCTCTATTTTTATTTAAAAAATCACCTGTGTCAATATTTTCATTTAATTTATTTTTTACTAAAGAAGCATTTTTACCTGTCATGTATTTTAATTCCATACCATATTTGGCAGCAATTTGGGCAAGTTGTTTTATTTCGTTAGGATATAATGTATAATCTAATTCAACTCGTAAGCTACCATCATATGAAGAAATAAATATATCATCTATCCAACTAATACCTGGTCTTAATGCTTCAAGTTCTTGTTTGATTTTTGATAATTTATCCTCATTTTCATCTATTCTATTCATGTCTCTATCAGACACCCAATATGAGGCTATTTGTCCAGGTGTAGCTCCTGAGTTTTTAACTCGTTTAATATATTCTTCAGCTTCTTCTTTTGAAAATATTCTTGGTTCTTCATAATCAGATTCAGCTGATCTTACTAATGATTTACCAATTTTAGGTCCACGATTAACAGTTACATAATATTCTTCTTCTTCATTTATCATAGGAATATCTAGTGGTACTCTTTTACCTTCAAACATACCAAAACTACCAACATGAGTTTCTGTTAAAAAATATTTATCTGCTTCATTTACATCTAATTTACCACGAGAATATAATGATCTAGCTTCAGTGTATAATTTCATATATTCTTTGGAACCAATACGATATATATTTTCACTTAACGGTATTTGATTGTCTATATGATATTTTAACCCCTCCGATATAGGAGTATGTATAAATTTACTTTCCTTAAGTACTAACGTAGTACTTTTGGTTTCACAGCTATTACATCCACATTTACACATATTAATTTAATTTTGCTCTAAATACATTACCTAATCCTAGTTTACTGTTAATAATAATTTCCCCATTTTCTACTGCTTTTGGAATATCATCAACAACATATACTTTATATGTACCTAAATTTGGCACACCTAACCATAAATATTCCCATCCTTCAGCTTTTGAATAAGCAACTAATTGAGCTGTAAACATAGCTTTATTTAATTCATTTTGATTTGTTATTACATCTTTAGTAACAAATCTTTTGACCTCATTTTGGGATACATCTTTATTATAAAAATCAAATAAAATATTTAATATAGCTTGGTGAATATCATCTAAATTTACTCCTTGGTTTATAGCTCGTTGTACATTTTTTATTAAAATAGAATCTAAAGCTGTATCTCCTTTTACAAGTGTTTTTCTTTTACCTTGTTCATCTGGTTCAGACATTTTTTGAAATGCTCCTATATAGGGATTATCCATTATTTTACTAAATTCTCTATCAATTGATTTTTGACCAATTTTAAATCCAGTACTATTTAAAATACCATCTTTTTGTCCCCAAATTTTAGCATTATTTCCTTTTACTTCAATTTCAGTTCCATCTTTTAATCCAGCATCACCTGATGGAGGATTAATAGTATTATCAAACATAAAAATAATAAATTCTTCCATCCTACCCACTCCTAAAATATCATCACCTGCTCCTATGGTATATTGATATAACCAAAGTAAAAAATCCTCTGATATTCCAGACCCATTAAATAAAGTTAAAATACTTCCTTCTCCAGCTTCTTCAAATTTTGGTTTTGAAGATTTAATATAACTAATTAAAGATGGAAGTTCACCCATTTGAGATGCTTTATTAAAAATAGCCTTTTGTGATTTTACAGATAAACCTTTTGATTGAGTATAATTATAAAAATCTTCTTCATATTTAAAACCACTAACTAAATTTTTAATTCTTTTTATTTCATCATTACTTAATTCATCATCACCTATTATATCTAATATTTGATTTTTAGTTGATTTGTCTACTTTATCTAAATCAACTCCAGTTTTATCTTTTATTTTTACAGTAAGTTTATCTAATTCTTCATCTGAAAATAAATTCAATTGTTGTTCTATAAGTTCAAATAACATAGTTTTATCCTTAGGATCATTCATATCAGGATACCCTTTAGGAAATTTATATGCTATATTATTTAAATATTTAGTAATTGGATCCATTATACTTCTACGTCTGTTGTATCGTCAACATCTACATCTACGTTGTCTTCGACATCTACATTAATATCTTCTTCTCCTCCTTCACTAGCTTCAGCTCCATCACCAGGTGCTCCATATCTTAAAATTCTAGCTATATGTTGAACACAATTTTCTTCTTCTGGTAAGTTAAGTAAATAATATTTTTTACCTTCTACTTGTGCAATCCAACTTCTTTGCATCCAAATAAGATAGAAATTTTCATCATTTCTTAAATTAATTCTAAATGTAGTAGGACGAGGTGCAACCCAATCAATTGATGCTAAAAATGAATCAAACTCATGAGTTAATAAATCTATAATAACTGCTTTTAATTCAGGAAATTTAGTTAATTCATCATACTCAACAGCAGCTGCTTCAGCTTCTTTTGTATTTGAGTATACTTGTTTTACAAGTAATCTAATTCTTTCTTTAAAATCAGCTTTATTCATTATTTTCTGGATTATATACTGGTCTTGGTTTAGATGGGGAGTTATTTAAAACATCATTCATAGTTGTTTGTATAGTACTTGGGGCATCATTTAAATTACCAACAAATCCTGGTTTTCTAATTGATACTAATGTTATGTCTCCATCACTATCTACTGTATATGATCCTCCTTCATAAGCGCGATCATTTATATCTATATCAAAAGAACCTTCTTCTAATCCTCTTGATACCTTTATATCATCTTCAGGTTGTTCTAGCTTGATTGCTGCTACGACTTTTCTTGCAGCTTTTTCAGTGTCTTCTATTGTTGCGGGACCGCTTGCTTCTTTAAGACTTTTTTTTTTACCTACTCCAAATTCTTTCTTGAAATAGCCTTTAGGTAAACCTTCTTTAATTCCTTCACCAAATGCGGCTCTAATTGAACCACATACTCTAGCAGCTCCTTTTTTACCGTATTTAGGTTCATTATCATCAAGACATTGATCAAATGGATATGCTTTTTCATTTATAGATCTCATTTGCTTAATAGTCTCTTTAATGTCTTTTAAAGATACACTTCCAATACCTCTTTTTCTTCTTTTAGTATCATCTGATGAATCCATAACTTTATTACCTTTTCTATCATATCCTGCTACTTCATTGATATCATAATCTCTCATTATAGCACTAAAATATAATTTAGCATCATCAGTAGACATTGCTCTAACTATTGCATCAACAACAGCTTCAGCACCCATTGTTGCTACCATTCTATCAGCCATTGCAAAAACTTCATCATCCAAAGTTTCTTTCATCATTGCTTTTTCAATAGCTTTTCCTCTGGTTTTTTCGTAGTCAGATAATTTGCCATCTTTATTTAAATCTGCTTTTTCAGGATTTGTGAGTGCGTCTTTAATTAACTCACTTAGTCTATCATTTTTCATAGATTCTGCTTGTTTTTTAGCCATATTAGTTGCACGCCCATACATTACAGCTTCAGCATCTTTACCATATTTGTCAACAAGCGCACGCTTGTTTTTTTTCATTTTCATTATGATATCTTCTCTTTTATCGAGTTCTGCTTTAGTAAGCTTTTTTTCGTTGAGCATTAAAATTATTTTTTATCTTCAGCTACAGATGCTTTTCTATATTCTGAAATTAGCTTTTTTATATTACCTAGTGCTTTTCTTGCACGGCCATGAGCTGCTTTAGAAGTTCCAGCATGTTCTGCTTTGAATGTTTCATAAAGCACTTCAATTTTATCAAAAATTTCTTGTGTCATTACTTTTATTTTATTATTATTAATTTGCTTTTACTACGTGTGCTCTAGTATAATATGTGATAGTATTTCCTATTTGATCTAATAGTTTTTCATCACCCATTTTTTCTGCTCTTTCTTGAGCTTTAGTTAAAAGACCTAATATAGCTGATACATCAGATGATTCTCCAGGTACTGTAGATTTAACTTCAATATCTGATTCTGAAGATTCGTCATCAATATCGATATCTTTTTCAACATCAATATTAATATCTTCATTATCTTCAACTTCTACATCTTCTTGCTCATCCATTTTATCTATTTCTTCATCCATGTCTTCCATTTCTTCAACAGTAGATTTACCTACTTTATGAGGTTGTGGGTTAACAGGACCGCCATCAGCATCCATAGTATATGAAGGAGAATTTTGTCTTCTAAATGAAACAGCATCAGCTTCATCTAAATCATCCGACATTTCAGCTAAAATTCTTTCTTTAATTTGAGCTTTAAATTCTGATAGTTTCATCTTAGATGATTTTTTATCTGCTTTCATTTCTTCATCCATGTCCTTTTTATATCCTTCGTCCATGTCTTTTTTATACTCTTCTTTAACTTCCTCATCTTTTTTGGCTTCAGCTAAAAGTGGGTTGTTTTTTAAGTAATTTCTGTAGTTAAATTCGTTTGCCATTTTAGTGTTTATTTTGTTATAAATATATAAAAATTTATTATTATTATTATTTTTTTAATGAGTTAAATATTTTTTCTTTTAGTTCCATTAAATTTGGACCTGCTGGTTTAGATCTTGGTTCTCCATCTGGTGTATAACCACAAGAACCTTCATCCATTGCTATTGCCTGATTGTAAGTCATTTCTTTTCTACCTGTTAATTTAGCAATTTTGCTATCAATACGATTTAATTTAGCACCATACATATCAGCAATAGGTCCACCTTCTGGTTCAGCTTCTTGCTCCATATCTCGCATTAATTGTTCTCTTTCTTTTTGCAACATACCTATTTGCTTAATCATATCAAGAGATTTTCTATCTGCTTTTGGGTTCATTCTTTTGATATTATCTATTTCTTTGTCAGCTTTTTTATTTGCTGATTTAGCTGCTCTCATTTTTACTAAAACAGGATCATTCATATCTATTTCTTGTAAATTACCTGGTAGGCCAAAATCCCCAAATTCATCACCTTTCATGTCTATAAAATCATCTGACACTGCAAATAATCTTACTTTACCATTCTCTAAATCTGTAACTTCAATATCTTCTATATCATATTTATTTTGAAGCATAACAGCTATATTATTCATTATTAGCCGAGCTCTTTCTGAACTTAATCTTCTAATTTGACCTGTCATTGTTTCTTTACCAAATGCCATAGTAGCACCTCCAGGACCGATATCATAATCTATAAATACATTTAAAAAATTAGGATTATTTTTGTCTTTTTTAGCTCTAGGTGCAGATACTCTTCTATAATCTTCAATACTTTTTTCATTTAAGTAAGGTTGTTCACCATCTTCATCATATGCTGTGAAAGTAGAACTACGCATAGCGCTAGTTTCTTTTTGAGCATTACTTTTAAATTCATTAATATATTGCTCTCTAAAATATTTAGTTAATGAAAAGTCCTTAGCCATGTTATTCTAATGTTAATTTTATTATAAATATATAAAGACTATATAAAATGTGCGAGTTTTATTTTTTTAAGTTTTCTAAGTATTCTACTGTTTTTTCTAAACTTTCTAATACTCTTTCTTTATCATAACCACCAACCCACTTTTCAACATCCCCTTGCTCTGTTATATAAGATTCATTAGATACCGTTAATTGATCTTCAACAAAATCTTTAAAATCTTTAATAAAAACATCTAAATCTGAATTGTGAATATTTTTTTCATATACTTCCCAAGCTCCCATTCTTTTTAAGTCTGTAGCAAATTTTAAAAAACAGTCATAACATTTTTTATGAATTTTATAATAACTAGGATCAAATTTATGTTTCATTTGTTTACTACAATTAGGACAAAATAAAGGCATTTTAATTGCTTTTTTTATTTCATCATATTTTGTAATATTTTGTTTAATACCATCTCTAATAGTCCATTTACGACCATTTTCTTCCCAAATATCACCTTCTTTATAAAATGTATCTTTTTTTGAATAACCTATTCCTTCAGTAGTTCTATCACTAGTTTTTCCTTGTACTAAGTTTCTAACACGTTGTACATCTTTTTTAGAAAACTCTTTTCTTAAAACATTATCTTGACTCATAAACCTAATTCTTTTAACTTATTTATTGTTGAAACTGTATCAGTATGTAATATACCAATTCCTCCAGCTTTAATCCATTGATCTACATTTGATTCTCTATCATCAATTAATATACTATCTGGATCTGCATAATTCTGCTTATTTGCAGCTTGTGCTAATATTAATTTAGTTGAAGGTAAATTTCTTTTTCTCCATATTCTTTTACCCATTCTAGAATAATTAGATCTTGAAGGTGATGATAGTAATGTAGGATTATATTCTTTAATATAATTCCACAATTGTTTACCATCAGACATCCAATCCATTCCAACCCAAAATCTAACTCCTACACCATCAACTAATTCCCAAAATTTATCTTTACCGAACTTTTGTTCATATTCTGTTGGAGGTATTCCATCTGAAAATCTTTTAAATCTTTTATCAAAATCAACTAATACCCCATCCATATCAGAATAAATAGTATAATTTCCATTAATATTTTCTTTTATTTTTTTCTTTTGTACTTGCAACCTTTTAGTTTTTTCTTTAGATGCTTCTTTACGTTTTTTAATATAGCTAAAAGCAGTTTGTAATTTCTTTTTTTTCTTAGGATCTTTAGTTCTACCTAATGCTGCCCTTACTCTCTGATGTATTAAATTAATAATCTGAGATTGTCTAGCATGTGATTTATTTTTAAATGATGTTTTATTTAAAGTATCAACTATATCTTGCCTAGTTGAAAATTTAATACCTACTGTATCAGAAGGATCTTCATCAGTATATAATCTACGTCCTGATCCTTTAGGTTTTTTACCCGTGCCTTTTTTAGGATCAGATTCATTAATATTAGTTGTTGTTTTTAATGTTTTAGCTAATTGTAATGCTTTATAATATTTTTGATTTTTATCACCTAATTGAGCACCCTTTTTATCAGGATCTTTATCCATTTTCTTTAAACGAGCAATTTCTTTATTAATTAAGGATAATGGAATTTTTTTATCTTTAGAAATACCTAATCTTTTTCTAACAGTACCTTGTTTTAAACTACCTGCTTTTTTCCCTTTAGCAGCCATTTTTTCATAAGTATCTCCTTCTTCTAATCCTCGAGCTAATTCAAGAGCATAAGCATTTAAACCAAATGGATCTTTATTTTTCTTTTCTTTTATATTATCAGTCCAATTTCTAAATGTCATTGTACCTACTAAATTAGCTTCTTGTTCAATCTTATCTAAATTATCATCTTCAGTAGTATTAGTTGTTTGAACATCACCTAATCTATCTTCTAAAAATTGGGTATGATGAACCATTTCATGAGAAAATGATCTAACTATATCCTTAGGATGTCTACCTTCGGTATATAAAACTATAGTTTGAGTATTAGGATCATAATATGCTGTTTTACCAAAAAAATCTTTTGCATTTTCTGAATCACCATCTACAAATTCTACTTTAGGTAATGGTTCTATATTTCTACCTTTTTTTATCATATAATCAGTTAGATCTTGAATCATCTGTTTATAATCTATATTCTGGGAATATGTAGCGTTTTCTTTTAATACAGGAGAAACTATGTCAAATACTTTACTTTTATCTTCTTTTGATAATTTTTTAGGTAAGAATGGGGTAAAATATAATTTACCTTTTTTAGCTGCTTCCCTAGAATTTCTACCTCTCATACTTTCATCTTGGGTAGTAATAACTTTTAAATCTAAATTATTATATTTTTCAGGATTCTTTTTTAGTGCTTTTGCTCTATCAATTATATCTTTATTATCATCATCAGCACCTTCTCTTCTACCAATTATCCAATAAATAATATCTTGAGGATTATTTTTAGCAAAACTATAAATATCACCAATTGGCATTTTTGATGGTTGAATTTTAACTTTTGGTGGTAAATAATCTTGATAAATTTCCCATATTAAAATAGCTTCAGCTTGTGAAATACCATTTCTTTCTCCACCTCCTACTAATATAATTAATTCATCAATTTCAGGATATTGTTTTAAAGCTTCATCTACTACTTCAAAATGTCCTCCAATTGGTGGTTTAAAACCTCCACCATAAAGAGCAACTACTTTTTTATCTTCTTCTAATAATCCTTCTAATAAAGATCTTGTTAAATGGTTCATTTACCTAAAAATTGTTTTATTTTTGATTGTGCTTCTTCAGCTGATACTGAATTATCTATTATGTTTTTTACTCCATCATCAGCTAATAGAGCTTTAATTTGCGCATTTATCTCAGCTTTTCTTTTATCTGATCTAGCTTGTGCTTTAGCATCTTTTGGTTTTGTTCCTTGTGGTTTAAAAGGATCTAAATATTTTTTTACTATTGATTCTAAATCTTTTAGTTTTTCATCTTTTAATAAATTTGAAACAGATACAAAATTATTACCAAAAGCATTTTTATATTCATCGTAATTTTTAGTAACATCATTCCACGTACGCATCACAATAGCAGGAGCTAAACTTCTATCTTCACCCCCAGATTTATCAAATCTATCTTGGTTTTGTTTTAATGAACGTTCTAAATCTGTATAAACATAAAGCATAAATACTTCATACCCTGCCTTTTCTAATTCATCCTTTAATTTAAGAGTAGCTTTTAATGATGCTGCTGTTCCATCTAATATAAATGATTCTCTACTAGCTATTGCTTTAGGTAAATCTTCATCTTTTAATTTAGATGCAGCTTGTCTCATTAATTTAGCTGCCTGGCTTCTTTCTTCAGGTGTAGCATTTTTTAAATCTAAACTTACACCTGCTTTTTTTAATAAAGGAACAAAATCTAAATCTAAATTATATGTAGTTAATCCTGAAAGATCTAATCCTCTTAAGATAAATCCTTTACCTGCTCCAGGCGCACCTGCTAATATAATAGCTTTAGGTTTACCAACAGCTTCATTTAAAATTTCAACTAAACTTATCATATATTTTTATTATAAATATTATAAGTTTCTCTTCACTGTAGTTTTAAATTCTGTAAATGTTGGGGAATGTTTTGGGTTTTCTAAATCAAATAATTTTTTAACAGTATTAAAAATATCAATATTTTCTTCTTGTGTACGTTTTGATTCATACATTTCCCACCCTTTGCCCTGCATTTTATCTTGGGATTTTTTTCTTTTAGATGATTTTAACCATAATACCCCATAATGGTCTGCTGTTTTACCATAACATTCCTCATACATTTTACCATAAACAGCAGTTTGTAAATCATAAGTAGTTTGAAGATGATTAGAGGTTTTAAAATCTATAATCCATAATTTACCATCAATTTCACAAACCATATCACAGGTACCTGCTACTTTTAATTCATCTGAAAATAAATGTACTTCGGTTTCAATTAATGTTGGTTTGTATTCTTCCCAAAAGTCAACAAATTTTAAAAACATTTGCCAAATATCAGGATTATACATTGGGGTACCATTTTGAAGAAAATTTAATTCTTCTCCATTTAAATAATCTTCAATCATTTCATGTACCTGTGTACCTTCTTCTCCTGCTTTTTTAACAATCCAATCAGCTGAGTATCCTACTTTTTTAAGCCAATCTTGGAAGTGTTTTCCTTTTGGGTAATAACTTAATACGTAAGTTACAGATGGATAATATTTACCATTTCTTCTATAATATCTAGCATCAGGTAAAGTTATTTGTTTTGCATCTTCACTAATTTCTAAAATCCTATTATAAGATTTTTTTATATTTCTCTTTTTCATATTGATTGTAATTTCCTTTCCATTAATTGGTAGGAGGTTAAGGGGAATGTATTTTGAATTAATTTTGTAAAATCATGAAACCCCATTTCACTAGGATCTTTTTCTTTAAGATCAATTAAATAAACTTCTTTTCCTTCATTTATAAATTCTTCTGCGAATTTGACTGCTTGTTTCATAGCATCTGTATCTAATGCTATGTATATTTTTTCAATAGTAGATGTTACTATTTTTTTCATTAATTCAGATTGTATATTTTTACCTAATAAAGGTATAGCATTACGTTTAATAGCTATAGAATCAAACATACCTTCACATATAACTAAAGGTAAATTCCAATTAATTAAATGTTCATTTGGTATTATATTTCTTGATGCCTCTGGATTTTTGTATTTTATATATGGATCTTTTTCAAATGATCTTCCAGTATAATAATTTAATTGACCATTTTTATCATAAGATGGAATAATAATCATTTTAGCATATCTACCATATTCACAATATCCTATATTGTACTTTTCAATGTCTTCAATAGTTATACCTCTATTTTTTAAATAAGACCACGCTTGTCTTCCTATTATATTTTTATCATTAGTAGTTATAGGAATAAATTCTTCTGGTAGTTTTAAGTCATATTTAATTACTTCTACATCTTTAACTTGATAACCAGTCTTTACTAATGATTTTAATTCTGTAAATACTTCAGGTGATGCCTTTACTTTTTTAAATAATGTATTTAAAAATTTTCCTTTTTCATTGCAAACCCAACAATGCCAAGGATGGTGACCTTTTTTATTATCAGTAAAATTAATTTCTAATTTAGGTTTATGATGATTACATAAAGGACAATGAAATGCTCTATTACCACGAGCAGTCATTTTTCCTTCGCCTAATACTCTACTTACTAAGCTTACTAGTAGTTCATTTATCATATGGGGAATATACGACTATTATTTTGTGTCTCCAAAGTCACGTGAAAAAAACTTACCTAAAATATTATCATTAATATGAGCACTATATTTATTTTCTAATACTTCATTTAAAAATAAATGTTTTGTTTCATAATAAGTAAGCAATTTTTTATTGGGTACAAATTCTAATATACGTTTTTCCCAATTTTTTCCATCGTTATCTTTTTTAGATAAATCTAATATTTCTTTTTGAGATCCAAAATAATATTTCCAATCAGATTCAGTTATTATTTTTTGTTTTAAGGGAGTACGACCTTTAAGACCTTGTTTAGATCTTTCTTCTTTTAAAGCTTGTAATGCTTTTTTACCTAATTTTTTATTTCTTTCAAAATAAAGAACTTTTTTACCTATGTATCTTATATCAGTAGGTTTATACCTAACTTCATAGATAAATCCATAAGTTCCCTCAGGCATATCTTTTATTGATGTTATAACCCTTCCCTGGTATATCCAGGTAGCGGTTGTTGGCATGTTTATCATTTAGGATTATTAATATAATTAATTTGTATCAAATGCTACTTGAATTTCTAAGTCAGCATTCATCGGTACTTTTGTTGGTACTGATAGTTTTCCAACAGCTAATAAATTTTGATCATTATCATATAATCCTACTGTTGTAATGTAAGGACTAAAATAAGATCCTGTTGCAAAATCTTTATAAACATAATTTGTACCTAATAAAGGTGCTTCAGATTGGCTTCCTGATAGTAATGATGGGTTTAAAGAGTAACCAAATTCATTTTCTCTTACAACACATTTATACTGATGTTCATATAATGTAACTGACGATGAAAATCCTACAGTAAGATTTTGTAATAAATTTACCCCATTATAACCATCTTGTCCTTTTAGTACAAAGACACCAAGCCCAGTAAACTGTGATGTTGGGGTGGCATATGGATTACCAGCAGATGCACTTACAGGGGTTATAATTATATTTCCATGTTCATAAATTACATTACCACAATACTGATTAATAATTGGGGTTGTGGGTTCTGAAACAAATAAATTTCCATTTCCATCATCATGGGCTGTGTATGTAAGTCCACTTGAAATATATTTTATACTTGTACTTTGGGGTTCAATATTATTGCCCCATAATTTTGAAGGAATTGAGATTAATGATATAAAATTATTATTAGGTTGATTAGCTATAAGAACATCTTCTCCTAATAATGCTGTTCTAGTTTGAATAATAGTACTTGATAAATAATTATTATATTGAGGACTTTTTACAGCTCCAATAGGTATATTATTTGATCCACTAAGACCGATATCAATGTTATTATTTTCAGCAAATGTATTATTTTGAGGGCCTTCTAAACCATATAATAAACTTGAAGTAGCAACTAAACTACCAGATTGACTTCCAAAATAATTAGAGTAATAAAGTTGCATTACACTTGAATAAACAGAATTAGTATTCAATTTATTTACAAATCCTGTAAAATTTTGAGATCCTGAAACTGTAGATCCAAAATTACCATACCATATAGATTGTTGGGAAGTTTCAAATATTAATTTATTAGCTGGGGGTTGGGTGCCAAAATAAACTTCAATTCCTACATTAGATGCCGTCATGGCATTTCCAGTAAAACTAAATCCTTTATTAGCAGAAAAAGGAGTTATTACAATGTCCTTTGTAGTAAATTGTTTGTAAGCCGACATACATTTTAGTAATCTAATTTAACTCTAACAAGTAATTCTTTTGTAAAATCTTTAACTAATGGTCTACTTAATTTTGCTGTAGCACATAATTCATTTGAATCATTATATAAACCAACTGTTGTAATAAATGTTTGAGGATTATTTTGCATTGAAGGCCATAATAATTGACCTGTTGAACCTGAAACAAATGATGGGTTTGAAGAATAATTAAAGTCTGCATTTTGAGCTCTTACAAAGTAAAAATCAGATGCTAATGTTTCTTGAGAATTTAATCTAAAAGAATCATCATTAACCATTATACTTGAAGATAATCTACTAAATAATTTACTCATATTAGCATCATTAGTATTTGAGTTTCTTCCTGTAGCTAATGCAATCCCACCATTAACTATAGATAAATCTAAAGCTTCACCATTTAATAAAATCAAACCTACATCAGGTAGATATAAACCATATGATCCTTTAGTTGCAGTCCAACCGTTAGCATTAGTACCAGTATATACATTTCCTTCAGATCCTGATACTACTTGATAAACCCTTCCAGCATTTCCAAAAACATTACCTGTACTTATATTACTATTATCAGTTAAATGTAAATTATTATTACCAGCTGCAGTACCATCATTTAATATTAATGCCATTGTACCTAAAGCTAACGATTCTTTATATCTAGCTCTTTCAACTGATAAAGCATAAAAATATGATGATGAAGCATTACCAAATACAAAATCCTCTGTATCATCACCTAATGCTATATTTTGATATTGACCATATATTGTAGATGAAGGTGATTTACCATCAACTAAAGCATTATAAAGTAAACTACCACTACCAACTTCATCAGCATAAGCAATGTCAAATTGAACTGCTGCTGTAGTTTCTGTGGATGAAGTTTGGTATACATGAACATAATATTGTCCTGAATTAGATGCATTTTGAACCGATGATGTGTATACTTCTGTAAGTCTAGGAGCATTACCACTCCATACAGTTCCTGTTATAGAATCTACACTATTAATAATATCACTTGGTTGAAATTGAGTAAAAGCTCCGTTAGCCATGTTTTTTTGTTTTTATGTTTTATTGCATTCCTGCTGATTTTCTTAATTCTACTGGAACTTGTAATCTAGCTCCTGTACTTCTACCTACTAGAGTTAATGTAGCGTATAAAACAGTTGCTGTACCAAATACATTTATTGATGTTGCATTTAATGTAAATGTATTACCTGTAACAGTTTTAGATACGTTTGTTCCTAAAGTTTGTTGTGTATTTAAAGTACTATTAGATGCAGCACCTGCTCCTATAATATTAGCATAAGTAATATTTGACATAGTAGCAGTATAACCATTTGATTCTGCATTAGTTCCTTCAAAAGTTTGGGTTTGGGGAGTTATTAATTGGGACTCACCTGTTACTAATTGAATTACATTTGTCCCAACAGTTAAAGTAGGCATTACTGCTGTTGATCTAGGTAAAGTAACTAATTTATACTTCATAGTTTGAAGTTCATTAGGAAATGCTTCTAGTACTGGCATATTTTCAATTGCTTCTCCATAATATGCTGATCCCGATGGATGGTTAGGATTATATAAAGAATAATCTACTTCATCATCTGATAAAGAAAATTGTGTTATATTAAAAGCATTACCACCTTGAGCTAGTAATTCTCTTCCTTTTTTAGTTAAGATAGCATCTACTGTTACTACTTGATTATTTAAATATCCCATTTTTATTAGTATTTTATTATAAATATATGTATTTTTTATTTTTATTCCAAATTATAATTTAAATTAAATATTATCTAACATCATTAGGTGTATTTTGTTGGAATACATTTTCTGACTGTAATTTATTTATTATTTTTTGAACATTTCTTTGTTGTATATTAGTTAAATCATTAGGAATTAAATATCCATCTCCTGATAAAGTTAAAACACCTTGTGATCCTGATGGTTGGTTTACATTTAATACAACCCTATCATCAGCTTCTTGTCTTTTTCTTAAAGTCATAGCGTATATTTTTCCATTTATAATAGGAATATCTAAATCAGCTGGGTTTGGGGTTACTTTTAATCTATTAAAAAGATATCCTGGGTCTAATACCTGATTAAACCCCTCTTCATCTTGGATCATTGGGTTTACTGATGATGACATAAATACAGGGGTTGTAAGTGGAAAACCTGATCCATCTCTTGCAGACATAGGAAATTGATTACTTTGTAAATCTTGTATTATGTAATTACTACCAAACATAGTACCATAAGCTTCACCTAGGTTAAAGTCATCAGCACCACCTACTTGATTAAACCAAGATGCAGTAATACCAATTATTCCAGTTCCATTTACTTCACTATGTGAACTAACACCTACTATAGAACCACTAGCAAACACACCATCACCACCATTTTGGTTAACCCCCGCCCAATACATAGTAACATTATTATACATTGCTGCTTGATATTTTTCTTTAAGTGAAGAAAAACTATAATAACCCGTAGCAGGAAGTGGATTGATAAATGTTGTTGTAGTATTAGCACTTGCTGCGTATCCAACAACTTTATAACATGCTATTTCAAATCTTACATCACCATAACCACCGTGTGCTGATGGATCTAAATTACTTGTCCATAATAATGGAGGATATTGATCATACCCTAATACTGTAAAATCTTGATAGGTTTTATTTGTAATTGTACTATTACTAGAATTTGGAAAATAAGCATATGATACTCTTATTTCATCTCCTCTTTCTATTAATATTTTTTGATCATCTATATTTCTATATTCTAATAGGTTTGATCCTGATATATTCCATCTGAAGAAATTATCTTCAAATTCTAAATCTTGTTGTGTTAATATAGGTAAAGAACCTTTACCCCAAAGTGTTTGCGGTTGAGAATTTGCAGGTTGAAAGAAATTAGGTATTACTTGAGATGAAGGTATAAGTGGAAATGATACTAATGGGCTAGAATCATTTGATATCCCAGAATCACCAAGTGGATCACCCCCTGCAGGAAGAGGAATTGTAATATTATCTGCGTATTGTTGTGAAGGATTTGTACCTACATATTCATCTTTATTTATGTCTCCTAAAGATATTAAATTATTAATAGAATTAAATAATAATAAAGATTGACCTTGTAATATTAAAGCAATATTGTTTGAGGTACCAGATGCAAATGCTATTCCTGGAATGTTTCCAACATTTGGACCTCTTAAATCAATTAACCCAACATCTTGATTATTACTATTTTTTATACTTCCCGTGTAGGCCATAACAACAGCAGGTGATTTGGTATAAAATTCAGTCCTGCCAGGTTTTGTAGCTACTACAAGACCATTAGAAACATTTGATAAATCATTTTGTAATTCTAATTCAACTTGATTTACTCCATTACTTTGAGAAAATATTGATGAAGTTAAATGAATTGAAGCAGAATTAAATGTATCTGCAATAGCATTATTTTTTTGATTAATATTTGCTAAACCCTTAGTATAAGAATACCATTTAGGAAGATTATAAAATTGATCAGTTGTTAATACATCTAATGCTCTTTCATTTGATTGGTATGCTATAAATTCTATTCCCCCAGCATTTATAACTTGTGATCCTACACCTAAATTTGTATATGTAATTATAGTTCCTCCTATATTATTAAAAGTTTTTGTACTTTGGTTATATACAATTGTTGCTTCTCTTCCAGGCATAAAAGTAGATGACATAGGAATTAAATTCTCATTACTACCATTTATTAGGGATGAAGTTATAATTGGTGATTGTTCACTTAAAATTTCTTCAAATGGAACTTGAATTAATTGATCTATATTAAAAGTAGTAGTATTATAATATTCTTTACTTTCTAAGGATGATTTAAAATGAGCAAAGAAAATTGGATTACGATCAATTACTGCTGTCTTACCATATGAAATATCACCACCCCAACTACCAGTTTCACCATTAATATATCTAACTTTATTTTGAGTTAATAAAAATGGAGGATTAGCTAATCCTGTAATTCCTGTATCTTTAGATCTTGCTGTAAATAAACTTTCTGATGGTACACCTGTGTAAAAATTATAATCTGCACTTTGCAATGTAGTTCCTACATATCTTGGATTAATAATTGCTTTAGTTGTGTAATTACTATCAGGTACTTCAGCATATTCTAATAAATTATTCGCTGTTGGATTTGCTCCATTCCAACCTAATTGAGATGCAGAAACTAATAGTGTATAATCAGATGGTATTCCTTCTTTAAGTTCAGATCCTGGATTTACAGGATCAAAATCCATATCATAGTAAAATGAACTTTCTCTACTACCACTTACATTATTAATAAGGGGATTATAAGGAGAATTTGAAAATAGAAGACTTGATGAAAAATTTGTAGTATTATTAGTTAAAATAGTAAATCCATCTTTAGGGAAATAATATTTTCCTCTATTATCAAATATTCTATAAGGATTATATTGAGCAGGAATCATTGGTACATTACTACCACTAAACTCACCATTATAAAATTCTGTTTGATGATCATTTACTTTCCATTCACCTGTAAAATCATCTATATACCAATTAACTTGTTGTGAAGCTAAAGGTTCGGGTTTGGTAAATTCAACAGATTCTCCAAATTGGAAAATATAAGCATTCATAGTTACTATTTGATCCGTTGAACCTACCCTCCAATATATTCTTTCATCAGGATATATTTCTATAAAATTATTTGATATTTGTGCTGGTGGGGATGCTGTTGATGTACCATAAGGGAATTCAGTTGAAAATATACCTTCTCTTTTACTTGATGTTGCCTCTAATCTTATGGATGTTGGGTTTCCTGGTGCCCCAGTAAAACTAGGTTTCCATCTAAGTTGAGATCTAAATGCTACTTCTGACTGTTGGAAGACTTTTCCTTCTGAATCTAAAGCTGTAGTTATTTTTATATTTAAAGCAGGATTAGCAGGTGGTAGTGTAGTATATAAATCAAACATTAATCCTGCTGGTAAGACTTTAAATGTACTACTTACATTTTTATAAAATTGTCCTTCATTAGTTATTATATTATATTTATTAACACTTCCACCAGCACTTCCTGTTAAAGAACCTACTGCAATGCTTGAAGTAATTAATAAATTTCTTTGTGATATTACACTATTAAATCCTGTTTGATCAGTATACCCATAAACATCAGAGCCGGTTTCAGGCGTCTTAGCTATAGGAGTATTTATATTAATACCAGGTACTGTAGTTGCTTTGTTTCGCTCTAATAGATGTTGTTTTACAATAATTCCCGTGCTTAAACTTGTACGAGCAGGTACATAATTTTTAATTGCTTTAAATAATGATGTTTCATAGAATTTTATTAATCTATTATAATCATATTCTTTTTCAATTATAGTAGGTAATCCACCATTATAAGTGGGATCAGTGATAGTAACTCCTTGATATTTTTTAAAATAATCTTCTGCAATACGAGTTAATTCAGGATATCTATCTGAACTTTCGGATATAAATCTAGGATCAGCTATTGCATCCGATACAACACCATGTCCAAATGTAGCAATTATATCATCATTTATTTCATTTTGGAATGAAAATCCAACTTCTAATGAATTTAAATCTTCAGTATAACTTCCGCTTTGTTCAAATTCTTGTTGTATACTTCTAAAAGGTGATAAAATAGTACCATATTCATTACCATCAATTACTTGTATTTTATTTTTAATTCTATTCCTAATACCAGCTGCAGGCTGGTCCATATAATTTATTTCTGTATTAGGTGCTAAATATGATGCTGTAATTGCTGGTGTGTCTGTTCCATCCCATCCTTGATATACAATGGCATAACCACTTCCTGTGTTATAATTATTCATATAAAGGAATGATGAAGTATATAATGATCCTTTTTTATTAACTAAAGAAGGATGAACTGAACCTAATGCATTAGAACCAAATTCTGGAGAAGTAGGTGTTCCCCCGAATTTTAAAATTCCAACTGCTTTTGTGTTTTCGGTAGTTGTTAAAAAACCAGCAGAACCCGACACATTAACATATTCTAATTCATTCCCTAAGGGTAATCTATAGGATAATAAATCATAAGAACTACCCTTTCCGGTATTTGAATCTGAATGCCCTTGTATGGATTCAGGATTCATTACATAATCATTAAATTGAGATGATGATAATGCTCTTCTATAATATCTAAATTCTTGAAAAGATCCTGAGAATCCTGTTCCTAGGCTTCTTCCCCCAGCTCCCCCAATTATAGTATTATAAAGCCCCTGATTTGAAGGGTACGTCATATATCCTCCTAATATAACTCCTTGCGCTGATGGGAGTGCAGAAGATTCTTTAAATTTATTCCAAGCTTCATTTATAGATGGTTTTGGACCCCCCGGCATTGTAATTGATGTTGATCCTTGAAATCCTATTTGATTTCCATCATAACCATCATATATATTATTTGCTACCTTTAATTCATATACATTTGCATTATTATCTTCGTTTGATGCAGATAAATGAATATTTCTTTGCAATTGAACAGACCACCAACCCCCATCAAAAAATGGTAAAGAAATAGGATCACTTTCAAAATATCCTGGTGCAATAGCTCCTTCAGCTACATCCCCTCCAATAATAAATTGCATAGTCCCATATTGATAATCTAAAGGTAAAGCAGATCCTGAAAATGATCCAGAATTTGATCCTGAATATTGTAATACAATACCAAAATCACTATAATTTATAGCATTTTCAGAATTTTTTACTAATAAAGAACAAGTAAATAGAGAATCGGGATGTCCGGGTTCTTGGCTTATAGGTCTATTATTTTTAAATCTAAATTGTATACAATCTGGAACTGCTATATCTGGAATTGTTGCTGTTTCTACATAATTAGAAGTTAAAGGAGTCCAAGGAATTCTTATAGATCCACTAGGTAATAATGCTCCTTCTTTATAATTATATGTAGTTAAAGTATTACTGTAACGATTCATCCATAAATCATAATCGTTTTCATCATCTTTATTTTTTCCTCCAAATTCACTTATACGAAGCATTGTACTAGGAACACCCCACACATTAATTAATTGTCTTAATCCTGTTATAGTTCCTTTTCTTTTTACTAAAGAAACCATATTATGGAATATTCTTTTATAAATTTCTTGGGCCGAATTTTCAATAGGATATGGGAAAGAAGGATCTGCTAATGCTATAACATACCCCAATGTTGATTGTTGTTGGTCATAATAATTAACTACTGATCCGGATGCTATATCAACATAACGTGTTATATATTCTAAGCCAGATCCATCAGCAGGAAATACACCCACCCCATTAGGATTAAAACCTATAGAATTAAAATCATTCCCATAAGTATCAAAACCTAATGATTCTATTACCTCATCAGCTAATCCTAGAGGTAAAACAGATCCAGTTAAACCTGAGTTTGTGTTTCTTACTTGTTCTACACCTTCAGTATAAATATATATTTCATCAAAGGTTTGACCAACCATATTTACAAACTTAATATATTGATCATTACTTGAATTTTCTGTAATGAAAGGAGGAATTAAATAATATAAATAATCTTGATTATTATTATCATATCTTGAAGCAGAATAAATTTGATTTTTTCCTGAGTTATAATAAACACTATTTTCATTAGTACTACCAAACCAATTTAATGCTTCAGAACTTGTAACAGAATAATTTATATAGGGATAAGTTGTTGTACGTTTAGGCCATGCTTCTGATCCCGTTATATAATAAAGATAATATTCATAACTATCAAATTTACTAATTATTTTATTTATATTATTTGTTATATTATTATAACTAGAGGAATAAGTAGAGGATCCAGGAGTACCACCTCCTATTGTTCCTAAAGATGTTAACTCAGCTTCATAATCTTCAATTGAAATTAGTTTATCCTTAAAATTCTTTAGTCTTTGTTCAGCTGATGAATATTTAATAAATTCATTCCAATCTCCCCAATTTTTTCTTAAAATAATACCTTTTTGATTTTTTAAAGAATTAAATTGATAATAAGATTGTGAACTATTAGTATTAATTAAATCATTTAAATTTTTAAAATTTGTAGAATTATTTATTTTATCTTTAACATCTATATTATAATTAGGACCTTTTAATTGTAATAAATTATCTATAAATTCTAAATTAGGTTGAAAGTCTACTGAGAAGACTTGTGTTTCTCCTACTTTTGAAATTATTTGTAATTGTTGTTCAACCTCAAATTCTAGAGGTAGGGGTTTATATAATTTAACTAATATTGATGCTGCTGTGTTTGATCCTGATGATGGTAATTCTAATTGGCTATTTACCCCTATAAAATTTCTATTATTTTCAAATGAAACATAAAATTCATCTGCATTTTCTCTAGCATTAATTTTATTTATAAATTGCTGATAGTAGGATTCTATTTGAGTTGTAGATAAAAAATTATTTTGAATTCTTAATTCTGTTCTATCTCCAGATATATCTTTTATAAAATAAGGATGACCATTATAGTCTTCAGAATTATCGATTTTATCAAATTCAGATCCTAACTCATAATCTACAAAATTATATAAAGCATAATAATTACCAGAAGAATATCCTTGATTGTAAATATCTTCAATTGGATTTAATTCAAATTGATTATAACTTGAACTTGAATTAGAAATAGTAGTTCCGGATTCAGGAAGAAGAAATGAACCATTAGCATTATAATTTAAATTTTCATATAAAAGAGTTTTTGCATAATTATATATGTAAAATTGTGTTTTACTAGTAGTTTGAGAAAAAGAACCTGTTAATTCAATTGATGGAACAATAGCATCTAAACTTAATTCATATCCTTCTTGAATAAAAACTTCAGCATTTAGTTGATTAATTGATGCAGAAACTGGTATAGCCATTTTTTATTATTTATCTAATTGTTGTTTCAACTTGTACTTCTTCAATATTATTAAGATTTTGTTTTCCAACACCACTAAATAATACATTATTGTCATTAGGATCAATTGCATCTTTTAAATTGGTAGCTTCTTGTACTAACTCTAAATTTTCTCTTCTTAATTCAGCAATTTCATCTAATAATGCTTGTATTTCACTATTAATAGTAGCAAAATCAGCATACTCACCACTAGTTTTAGCAAGATACTGATGGGATTCTACTTCTCCAAGTTTTGGTATAATGTAAAAGAATTTATCATAAAGATACCAAAAATCACTTAATACCGCTAAGTCTCTATCAAAAAAAGAAGGATCAGGTACATTAACTAATTGAGTAAATTTCTTATCTACTGTTTCATTAAATTTATCTTTATTAAATCTTTGTGCTTTTAATGTAATCTTTTGCATTATCCATTTATTACTTTAAACATTATATCTTCATCAAATACTTTTGTAGTACCATCAATTGTAGTTTTTAATAAAATTGTATAGTATCTTTCTGGTTCTAATCCTCCCATATAAATATCAAAATAACTAGAAGTTGTATCAGCACTTACTTGAGTATAAGTAGAATCAAAATTAATTATATATTCATTTGTTTCTGAGTCTTTTATAGCATAATATGAATTTTTAGGCAGATAATAATTAGTTAAATATCCAGATTGAGTTTGGAATATTTTTTTAGGATATTGAGGTACAGCTGCTATTCTAAATCTTTGAATACTTTCTGAAAAATATACCCCATCATTATTGTATGAAGAAATAAAAGCTTCAGGTTGGTATAAATTTTGCATTTGTGATGAAGTACCATAATAAAAATCATCAAATTTAAAATCTAATTGAGGAGGATAAATAGTATTAGTATCTACTGAATAGTATCTAAATGTGGTTGCTTGAGATTGTGATGGAATTAATTCAACTGAAGATGTTTGTTTTATTATAAATCCTTCATTTGGTATATCTCCTCCACTAATTCCTTTGGATTGACTTATCCAAATATCTACAGTATTAGTTACATCAACATTTAAATCTATAGGATTTGAATAGGTAAATGTTTGGGTTTGAACTATATCTTTTAATGTAGTTGATCCTGTGTACCATGTTCCTCCTCCTGGAATTGTACCCTGATTTTGAGAATAAGATCCTGTAGTTCTAGGGTTAAAACCCCCTCCAAATACAGTTTCCCAATTAAAACCCTCTTTTTTTTCTCTCCAACTACACCCATTAGTAGTAACAGGTGAATTTCCAAATCTACCTGTTCCCATATCCCAACTTTGAGAAATAGGATAAACCTTTAAGTATGAAGTTGAATTTAAATTTGTTACAACTGCTGCGTAATTTCTTAAATTTGTTTGAAAATTTCTATTTTCAAAATTATTACTAGCTAATGTTAAAGAAGCTGTTGTTAGTTTATTATTAGTTCTAACTAAATTAGATAATTTAAATTGATCACCAATTCTATAATTTTTACCTCTATTATTAATTATAACCGAGGTTATAGTATTTCCTGATACTGTTATATCTACTACTCCTCCTACTCCATTACTTTGTGATATTGTTAAAGGAAGAGAATATGTACTATTTTTTAAATCTGTTGGATTTTGTGTTAAGTCTCCAATTATATCAAATGAGGTTCTTAAATAACTTATTCCAGATCCTGACACATATGTATCATATGCCCCATTAATTTCATTTTGGGAAAATTTTATTAAATATCTACTAGTTTGGGCAGCATCATCTAATATATAAGTAGATGCTTCTAGTATTTCATCTAACCCAGTATTCATTGTAATATTTTGAGTATATAACGTAGCGTCTTTTTCAGGAAATAGTTTATAAATTGCCATTTATTTATATATTAAATTGTTTTATATCATTAAGTTTAGGTCCAATATCACTAGGAATTATACTTTGATCAATAGATGTAGGTACACCACCAGTGCCTGGTTGTTGATTTAATCCACCTCCTATAACTTCTTCAATTTCATTACTAGGGTCTGCAAGGACATCTAAATATGTCCTATTAGGGGTATATTGTTGTAATGTCATTGTTTCTAAAGTTCCTCCATCTTCAGTATCAATATTTGTATCTATAAATTTTGCTTTTGTAGGATATCTTAATACTTTATAATTTCCTCCATCTAAAAATGAAGATTTTTCTCCATTTGCTGCTGATGTTCTATTTGGACCTCCACTTCCTCCTTGTCTAATTCCTGCTTCTGGGTTTTCTACATCTAATGCTGTTACTTTAAGTGATTGGTTTAAAGGATTATTCATAGTAGCTCTAACCTCTCCTTCTTTTGTTGTATAATAAGGATTTTTAGCATTATAAATTTGTTCAAATCCAGATGCAGGATCATTTGTTGAGCCTCCATCTATAGATGTCCCATCTAAAGGTTGATTTTCTCTAACTTCTTCATATTCTGCTTCTATAGGTGATTTTACTGGGGGTATAGGACCAGGATTATTACTAAGATATTTTCCTGGTTCTCCAGGACCTGCAATACCTTCGTCATTTCTAGTAGTAAATAATTTTCTATATCTTTCTAATAAATCCATATTTTTTTATTTATAAAGGTACTACTCTTCCTACAATATCAACTTGTGGATATTTTAATTCAAAAATCATAGGATCAACTGATGGATAAATAACTCCTTGGTTTGTTGCTGCTATTGTATCATATGAATAATCACTATATCCTTTACTAGCACCTGATATATTTTTTATTTCTACTTTAGTAACGGTTTGAACACCTTCAACCTTATCTAAAAGTATACTTATATCTTTTAATAATATAGGTTGGTTTATATTCCAATTATCAATACTAAAATAATTTGTTAACGATTCTATACAACGTAAAATTACATCATTATTATTAAAATTAGGTAATACAATTATATCAAAATTACATGTTATGTTAATAATATATGCATCTTTAATCTTTATAGAATCATTTATCATTCTATATTCAGATAAATAAGTTTTTAAATTTTGTTTTAATGTTGAAGAAGCTGTTCTTAATTGTTTTTGAGAATTATAAGATAATACATACATATCTAAAATAGTAGGCAATTCACCTAATTGATATTCTGCTACTTTAGTTGGTTGGATATAAGCTTTAGCTATAGTACCTATATTAGCAGGCATACTTAAGGCTCTAATTAAATAATCCTGTTGAGTAACAGTTCTTAATTGGTTTTGAAAATTACCTAAAGCATTTTGTCTTATTTCTTCTATAGTATCAGCTCCTTGACCTCCATCTGCTGCTAAAATATTATTTACAGCTACAGAATCAAAAATAGTATTTGCTAATGTATTATTTGTTATATTAGGATTAGTAAAAAGTATTCCTGTTGAATTAAAATTAGTTAAAGTCCCTGACGCTACATTAGATGCTAATCCTCCTCCTGTTAAATATCTTATTGTTAATGTTGTATCAGCAGGTGCTATACCATAAGTATCAGTAAACATAAAATTTAAAGGAGAATAAGCTGTAGTTAATTTATCTTTTGAAAATGCTAGTCCTGTTCCTACATTATCAGGATTAGGTATTAAATTTTCATCGTTATCACTTACAGTTCCAGCTCCAAAACCTATTTGTAAAGTAGTATTATTTAAGAATCTTGATGTAAATCTTCTTTGAACTTGTTTTAAATTTAGTAAATTAGGAGCATCATCTTGTACAGCATTTGGATCTGTATAACTTGCATTTATTTTTGTAGTAAATACTGTATCTTGTGCTAAATTTAATACTTCATACCATTGATTTCCATTACTATCAAATACATCTAGTATATTTATAATATTAGAGGCATTTATATCAACTGTTGCATATTTTGATGGTGTTGTAAAAGTTGCTGTTGTTGTATTTATAGTTCCTGATATTGCTTTTCTTGTCTTTTTTAATAAAAATCTATCAGGATCTGTACCACTTAAAGAATAAATAGAAATATCAGTGGGATCCTGTGATGATGAAATTGAAAAATCACAAACATCTTCTGTTATGAATTTAATAGATGAATTTTCATTAGAAGTTATTTGAAAATTAGATGGAATTTTTAAAGCATAGTCAAAATCAGGTACATATGTTCCTCCTACATTTTTTGATGGAAGTTGTTGGTATAATGCAACGTCTACTGTTGCCGCTGTAGTTACTTTAGGTTTATAACCTAACATATAAGCTAAATCAAATAGATTTTTTTCCTGCCTTGCATATTGTATAAAAGTTTCTTGAATTTGGTTATCTAAATAAAAAGATAAAACATCCCCAACATATGAAGCCATTTCAATAAATAACATTCCTGTTGAATCTGAAGTAAAATCATTATAAGTGTTAGGAAAATAAGTTTTAGAATAATTTATAAGAGCATTTCTAAATGTATTAAAATCTCTATTTGTATATGTTATATTTCTATTTAAATTTGCCATTATGATAATGCTATATTAATTTGATCTTCAGTTCCTATATTACGAACTACGTAATCTAAAATAAAATTTACAGTATTTTGATCTGGTTGATTATTAAAATTTATTTTTTTTACTTCTATTAGAGGAAATTGTGAATTGATATTATCCCTTATTCTTGCTTCTAAAGCTGAAGTTGTACCATCATTAATACCTTCCCAAAGTAAAGCTCTTAAATCTGCTCCAAAATTTGGTCTAAATACTCTTTCTCCTTTATTAGTTAATAAATAATTAATTAAATTAGTTTTAACTACTTCTTTAGTAGTATATGTAGGATTAAATACTGCTCTTCCTGATAGAGGAAAACTAAACCCTAGGGCAGCACTACCACTATTAATAGTTGGAAAAGCATTATTTATTATTCTAGCCATTATTTACTATTCATTAAATTCATTATTTGATCCATACCTACATTTCCTTCAGGTAATGTTCCATTAGCTACATCCATTCCTGGATTTGGTCTAAAAGTTTGAACATTATTAGTATTAAAAGAAGCAGCTGTTTCACCTAAAATATTTTTATATGCATCCCTTTTATCCTGAGCTGACATTACAGGTGTAGTTGGAGATGGTGTTGGTATTGATGGTTTAAAAGACTCCATAACAGGAGCTTGGGTTACTACTTTTGGTGTTTTTACCGCTTCTAAAAGTATATCTTTTAATTCCTCTTGTATTACTTCTCTAACAGTTTCTTTTAATACTTTTTTTAATTCTGTTAATTTCATTTTTAGTTTTATTATAAATATTAGTAATTTATGTTTTTATGTCAATTATGATCCAGTAGGTACGGGTAAACCATTTCTGCCAAATTCAAAATACCATTTATCAGCTGTTGTTAAACCTGCATTTGGATTATTTTGATTATATGAACTTGAATTTGGATTTCCTCCTCCAGGTGCCCAGAATGGTAATTCAGAAGCTGCTTGAGCATTTGCATTGTACCAATTTATTCCTAATACATTTTTAAGTTTTTTAAGAATTTTATTTTTGGAATATGCATTTATTTGATCATATGTTAACCCATCATTAGTTTCATCGTAATTAGGGGGAATTGTATTATTAAAATAATAATCCGTAGCTATATTTATTTCTGATTGGTATATATTGTTTATTTCATCGGAAGTAATTAATTCATTAGCATTTCCACTTATTGGAATTTCATTAATAATTGGTTGATTATAACCTTGATTTTTACTTAAAAAATAATCTTTTAAAGGATCATTAAAATTAATTCCTGCACCTGCTAAAAATCTTAAATTTGCTGCTTCAAAAATAGCTTGGAAAAATGGTTTTCGTTTAGCCATTTCTGGTCTTAAACTTATAAAATCGTTTCCAATAGTAGCATCATTAAATAAATTTTCTGCTGTTAAAGCTAATCTTTCTGAATATGGATATAATCTTCCATCGCTAGCAGATCCAAATGCCCCATCACTATTCCATCTTTTTGATGTAGGGTTATAACTACCACCTATATTATTTGCCTTATTAAGTATATTTCTAGCAGTAGTTCTTATTAAACTAATTTGACCTGCTATTACTTGATCCGTACCCTCAAAATCTGCTAAGAATAATCTTTTAATAGTTGAATCTAATACTCTGTCACCTTGTTGCCACTCATACCCTTCATTAGCAACTGCTTGTTCTAAAATAGTTCTTGAATTATCAAATGCTTCTTGAACCAATGTTGGATAGTATGATTTATTTGGTCCCTTATTTTGGGACAATTCCCAAGCTAATTCATATAATTCTTCAGCTTCTTCTCTATTAGCACCAAAAAGACTCATTAGTATAATAATTTGGTTTTCTCTATAAATAGCTTTAAGTGGATCTTCTTGAGGTTCTGGTGGTGGGAATATTAAATCTTTAGTATCAATTAACCATTTCATTTCATCAACTAAAACAACATTTGATGATGAAAAAGACTCATCTCCTAATAATTCTTCTACTTGAGCATTTTCATTATAAAAATCACCATCTATAACTGATTCTTTATTTTGTGCTATTATTTGTTTTTTAATTAATGAGGTATCTGTTGGGGGAAATGATAATCTTAAATAATAATCCCCATATAATAATCCTGGAGGTGTAGTTAATATTTCTTCTAATTCTGCTTCACTTAATACTCCCTCAAGTTCAAAAGTTGTTGCATTTAAATTATCAGAAGTTATATTGGGATCTTTTTCTATACAATCATTTAAAACAACATCAAATTCATTTAACTTAGTAATTACTTCTCCAACATCATTACTAATTAATTCTAAAGCTTCTGGTATTGATTCTAAGGATGCTTCTTCTTTATCTATTAATGTTCCTAGATTATCTAGAGCATCAGCTAAGTTATTAGTTACAGATAATGGTAACCCAACACCTGGAGGTACAGATGATGGAATTGGTAATTGTTTTATTACAGTTTTTCCAGCCTTTAAAGCTTCAACAGCTATTTCAGATCCTTGTGCAACTTTATTTAATGTAGCTATTTTTTGGTTTATCTGATTTAAAGCACCATTTATTTGGTTTTTTTGTTGAACTAAGGATTCTAATTCTTTAGTTGTAGGACAACCTCCTTTAAACCTATCTATTAAAACATCTAATGTTTTATTAAATTGGAATGTTGTTCTAGTTATACTTTGAACTATCTTTGATATAAATCCTGCTAATGCCATTATAAAGTTCTTGTTGTTTTAGATTTATAAAATTCAATTGAAGTTAACATTGTTTGAGCTTGTAATCCTACTTTAGTTGCTGTTTGAGCTACTGCTATATTAGGTACAAAAGGAATTGGTGTACCTACAGTACCCAAAGCCGATGTTAAAGTAATTACATTAGTTAATAATTTTTGAAAATCTTTTAAAAATTTATCCCCTAATATTATAGGTTCAGTTGCATTTTTACTACCTAAATAAATTTCTTTAGTATTTACTGTAAATTTATTTTTTGAATCTATATTAACAGTATCTTGGGTATTTAAATTAATAGAAGTATTTGCACCTAGTAATATTGAATCATTTTTTGCATTAAAAACTAATCTTCCTGAATTAATTAATACCTGTTCTCCTGTAAATTCATTTAAATCTTCAGGTGGAGAATCATAGGATGAATAATTAACACTTGCTCCTTTTATAGGAATTTGTTGGTTAGAAGTTAAATATATTGATGATTTATCTGTGTTAATATTTTCTACTTGAGGTATCCAGGGATCATCATTTGTTTCAGTTTGACCATTTTTTATAATAGTAATAGGTTCACCATTAACACCATTATTAGACCAGGGATTTAATGGAATACTATCATTAACAGTACTACCAAATCTTATTGTATTTCCCCATCTTCCTTCTATTAAAACATCACCTTCATACGGTTGTAAATTTCTAATTCCTACTCTTTCTTGGAATGTTAAACCTAAATTAATATCATTAATAGATTCATCAGATTGAACTTCAACACCTGCTTCAGTACTTTCATAATTTTGAGCATTAGTAGAACTATTTGCTAATGTGTTAGGTAAAGCATTATGATGAACATTATTCCAAAGATTAACCGTTTGAAAATAATAGAATTGCTTACCAGCACTAACATTTTCTGCTACTGTTGGATCAGGCATTGATATTACATAAACAATTTCGTTTACTAAAGGTAAAAATGAAATATTAGAATATAGGGGCTTTGCAAAACTTAAAGATTCTAAAGTTTGATTTCCAGGATTATCAATTTCTTCATATAATATTCCTCCCATTCCAGCATACTCCCCATATTTTTTCCAATTAAGAGGATAATCATCCCCATTTAAGGAAACAAATTTTACTCTTACAGGAATTATTTCTTGTTGTTGTGGTGTAAAAGATGTAGAGGATTTTAGTGAATTTAAACCTGTTGGAATTTTAACCATTATTTTTGTTTTCTTTATTTATTCTTTCCAGTTTATCCATTTCAGCTAATAATTCTGCTTTTTCCTCTTCTGTTATTCCAAATTCACCTTCATCATTAGTATTATTAACAGCTCTTTGTATAATAGTAGCCATTTTTATCAGTTGTTCATCATTTTTAACTCCAATTTCTAAATATTCTTTTATTAATGGTACTATTAAAGTAGCATCACCTATTTCCTGGATTAGTGGTTTTAATTCACTTATTAAAGATGAAATTTGTTCTTTTTTCTTTGTTTGATTATCATATATCTCATGAAGAATATCAGAGAATTTTTTATCACCAAATATTATTGAATCTAGTTGTCCCATAATTTTTGATTATAAATATTAATTTTCTAAGTTTTAAGACGGAAAAAAACCTTTTTCATAATACACTAAGTATTTTTCTTTAAATACTTTATGCAGTTTATTTGCTATTTTTGTAATTTTAGGAGTTTTTACATCAATCATTTCTCTTATATAGATATAAAGGGCTTTTTTATTAAATACATCTATAGCATCCCTTTTTCTAAATAATTCTAAAATACAATCTGCTATTTGAGCATCATATTCTTTAGGAAAATAATTATAGATATTTTCAGTCATATATCTTACATATAAATCAATAAAAATAGATAATCTATCCCCTTCTTTATATCCTTTATTATATAATTCATCCCCAAAATTATTATCAGATTCAATAAATTTTTGAGATGTTTGTTCTAATTTAGGATTTAAAATAAAAAAAGTATTATCACCTACATCTAAATTTTGATGTTTAGTAATATCTCCCATGTCTACAGAATCAATTCTTTTTTTATAATTTTTCTGATTATAGATTATTAACCATCTTTTTACTATAGTTCCAAAATAAGAATATGCCTTAGCACCTTTTGAAGGATCAAATAAATGAATTTTATCTAAAAGAAATACCATAATTTCATGCTGTAGATCTTCTAAATTTTCTACCCCATCTGTGTAATAAAATTTAAAAGTATGAATTATATTTTCAGTTAGTTTATAAAAAGGATAATGGATTTCTTTTGAGTATATATTACTCTTAAATTTTTTATCTTTACTTAAATTATATTTAACAATAGCATCTTCAGTTTCTTGAGTAAAATAATTTCTTTTTTGTCTTTTCTTCTTTGCAGCTTTTATTATATTATCCATTTATCACAGTTATATATCTTTAGTTTTAAATCCATTTAGTAAATCTTGTATTGTCATAACTGTTTTAAAGAAAAAACCTATTTCATCATCGCTTTTAAATCTTCCTTGAGCGTCTAATTTTTTTAATCTCATATCCGATACTTCTATTGCCTTTGAAAGCTTATTCAAGTATTTCATATACTCTACTAAAATATCTTCTTGTTGTTCATTTTTTTTCATCAAATTAAAAGTAGTAAAACCTAATACTACTACTAATGCAGATAAAATTGATATTAATATTATTTCCATATTATAAATTGTCTAACATACTTTTTAATCCTGGGCTTGATATATTACCTAATGCTTTAGATTTAGTTGTTTTTTTATTTTTAATTGTAAAGTTATCTTTTGGTTTATCTTGATCTTTTTTAAATTTAGGTAACCATTCTCTTTCAAATTCAATTCTAGCTGCCATTAAATCTGCTTGATGTAAGATAAAAGGTAATGAAGTACGTGGTTTTTGCTCTGGCATGTAAGCTTTTAGATATTTTTCATTTGCAGAATCATATAAACCATCATGTGTTTGAATTGCTATCATTTCATTAAAAGAATATTTAATATTATGATGTTGAAGTAACCATAATCCTCTATCTGGAACTGATGAAAATGGAACTTCTTTATTAAACATATAATCTTCACCTAATTTTTCTCTTCTCCATTTATCAGTCTGAGGGATGTATGATGCTTGATCCATACTACCTATTTTACCTAAATCATGATTAATAGCAGAAAATACTAATTCTTCTATAGTAAATGTAGTAATATCTGCACCTTCCTCTTTCCATAATTCATATTGTTTAAGGGCACAACGAACTACTCTATTTACATGTTCAACATACCCTCCTGGAAAGGCATTATGGTATTCCTTTTTATGAGCTGCGGGCATTAAGATAATTCTTTCCTCAAACTTTTTATAAAAATTTAATAATAATTGTTTTCTTTCTCCTGTAATATGTGTTTCAATATTATTAAGAAATATCTCCCAATTGGATTGTATTTGTTCTGCTGATAAATTCATAACCTTTATTTAATTACATTGTTTCTTGTTCACGATCTATGAATGATTTTAGATCTTGAAGTATTTCTTTTGATTGATTAATTTCATTAGTAAACTCACTAGCATCTGCTCCTGGTCTACTTAGAATAAAAAGTAAAGTTTGTAATTTACCCTCTAGCTTCTCAATTAATCTAACACACGTTTCCTTATTTCTCATAATTTAATTATTTAGTATTATTCTATGTTCATATTTAATATCTTATCTTTTTATATCTCCTAATATCTCAATATCTCTTATATTAATATTTAATGTACCTTAATACCTTTATATTAATTTATAATCAAGATATATAAAATAATTGAGGAATCCAAGTTATTCTGAAAGACTATCAAGAATTTTTTGAAGGTGAGCACATCTTTCATATTCTTCTGTTTCTATAAAAAAAGAAATGCCTAATTTTAATGCTGTATCAAGATATTCATCAGCATATACCTTTATTCCTTTTACATGTTCTTTATTTGACATATCTATTTTCTTAATATAAGACCATGCTCTATTATATGTAACAAATTCACCAGCTTCTTTTACATCACCTAAATCTAATGCTTTATCTGATTTTTGGAAAAATTTAATTATTTTTTTGTTAAAGTTTATATGGTTTAATATTAATTTTTTATACATTCCTACCCAATATGTAGGTGTATTTTTAAAATCCATATAAGTAGTACCATTATCTACTCCATCAAAATTATCATCGGGTCCAAATAAATGAAATATGTTATCTAGATTTATCATATGTTATAAATATATTAAATTATAACTAAAAATCCAAATTATCCTGTAAAGGATCCTCCACCACCGGGCTTATACGACTTGCCCTGTTAAATGCCGTTTAGCTAGGGTACCTCTTAGGCAGCCATTGCTAGTTCAACTTGTTCGCCAGTTATGCGTATGATCTTCATTATATCCTTACTTTATGTCAAATACCTGTACATCCCCGTATTTTATTGTTTATATTTAGTGGAGATGGTGGGAATCGAACCCACGTCCAAAAAAGCAGCTAATATAACTATAAACGATCAAATATAAATATTATATATTCCAATCCTCCTCAGCAATTTGTAATGCTAATAAAGGAGTTATATTTTTATTTCCTTTCATTGTTAGTAAAGCATAATACACAACTTCAATTAATTTTTGTTGTTTATTTACTCTATCTAATATTTGAGATATTTCTATTATCTCATCACTTCCTACTTTATCTAAAAACTCTTCTTGAAATTTATCCATTTTATTATTATTTATATGGTAAATATACGAAAGCTTTCTTGGGGAACCAAATGTTTTCGCTATCATCTATTTAAATCAGCATCAAAAAAGAACATTTGCCACAATCTACCAGTTTCTATACTATGTCCAAAGTATCCCATTGAACTATGAATAGATTGTCCATCAAAAATTACCATTCTATTATAAACATTCCCAAATGTATCAACATCTTCATATAAAGTTCCATCTACAAAAGTTTGTTGTTGGGGAAAATAATCAAATATATTTTCACTTTGAGATGTGTGGTATATTTTAGATTTTTTATTTGCTACAACTTTAGTTCCTGTTTCAAAGGGTGCATTTGGTGTAAGAAAAATCATAGCAGCCCATTGTTGCTCATCAGCATGGTAAACTAAAGGTGGGACATCCCCACTACAAAAACCACTTTGGAATACTCCACAAATAGAATAAATATCAGCCCAATTAGTAATATTACAACCCATTGTTTCTTCAATTTTTTCTTTCACCCCATCAAATATAAATTGTTTTCTAGTTCTCCAACCAACTCCTCCATGACCTTTATCCCAATACATTTGCCCTAAAGCATAGTTTCTAACAGCATCAGGATCTTCATAAAAGTTATCAATTATCCATGCTCTTTTATTTGCTTTTTTATTTACTTTAAATTGATTAGTTTCAATTAATCCCCAATCTGATTCATTATTAGAATCTTTTGTATATATTTTTTCCATTATTTTTTATTTTTAATTAATTTAATATCTGCTCTTAATTTTTCAACTTTATAACCATATTTTTGAAATGCTCTTAAAACTTCATCAACACTTTCTTTTGAAGTAAGTCTATTATTTTCAAATAATATTTTATCTGGGAATAAAGACGGATTAAGAATACAATTTTTTATATAATCTAATAAAATTACACAATCATGTCCTTCTGTATCTAATTTAAGATATTTTACTTTTTCTATATTATATCTTTTGATTAATTCTTTTGTATTAATAATTTCAATATCTTGAGCTTCTAATATTGCTAATTCTTTTAGTCCCTTTAAATCAAAATTTATTCTTTCAGGTCTTTTTAATCCTTTAGTAGGTTTATTTTTATTTTTATTAATAGCAAAATTAAATCTTAAATGTGAAGGGTGGGGTTTAGAAATTGTATTACATCCACGTAACCAATTAGGGAAATTATATTTTTCAATATTTTCAGGTTTAACATAAAAAATTTTATCAATTTTATTATTATCAGATATACCTAAACATACTTTTTTGACATTTTTTTTATTAGGTAAATTATCTAAATATACTTGAATTGGTTCAATACTTAACCCTTTAGTATTATCATCTGCATTTTCTATTAATGTACCAAAATCAGAAGTTCCTATTTCTATAAAATCATATTCCATTTCTTAAAAACCTAAATATTTTTTTCTTATATAATCTAAATCCCATGAAGTATAAGAATTAGAATATTCTTTATTATTAAAAGGAAATTTATAGGGATATAATCCTCTCCAATGCTCCCCCCATTTTTTATTTAAATATTCGTAATTTTTTAAATCAACCTCATCTAATTTTTCTTTTATTTGAGGTTCTTCTTTAGATGTTTGTTGACCATTTTTTTCATAATTAACACAATCAGCTATTTCTTTTCCATGTAAATAAGTATTATCTAATCCCCTACAAATTTTTGGGTCTAAATTTAAAACTCTCATTATATAATCTGTATCTTCTCCATAAGCCGGATATAAATTTTCATCAAATAATCCTACAATTCTTACCCCCATTTCAGTTATAGCAAATAAATCATATGTACCTACATTATTCTCACCAGCTCTAGGATGAATCATACTTATTTCTTTATCTTGTGCCATATTTGAAAATTCTTCTAATAAACCTGGTGAAAATGCAACATCATGATTAGAAATTACCCAATATGGTTCCATTAAAAAGGATTTAATAATTAAATTCCAAGCTGCAGGGACTCCTAAATTAGAAGGTAAATGTGTTATATGTATATTTTTAATAAATTCATTAGATATATTTTTTAATTTATCCAATTCTTCATTAATCTCTCCTCTTCCATTATTATTAATTATAAATAAATTATCTACAGGATAATCAATTGATAACATTAATCTTTTGACCCAATGAACTCCATTTACTACAGGAACCCCAATAACGGGTATACTTTTTTTATCTTCCATCTCTTTCTATTTTTTTAGGCCAATATTCATCCCCATAATATGTGCAAATTTCATCACCAATATTTATATCTTTTTGAGCTATAAAGTTAAAATGGTAGGGAATTGAAGCATCAAACCACATTGCATTATAATCATCATCATGATTATATATACAACCAAATCCTAAGGGTAATACATGTTCAACACTATTAATTTTTGGATAATTAAATATATAATCATGTAAATTGTTACTAATAGGATCACCTACTTTTATACAATAACACGTTTCTATAATCTCTCCCTTTTTAATAAACTTATTAGTAAATACCCCGTATCCCTTTTTATCAGTCCATTTTACATATAAATTATTAGGTACTTTAAGCTCCATTTTCTTTAATTAAGTGTGAAAATCCTAAATTTTCAATAATTTCCTTTATTGATGTTTTATATCTTTCATTTAAATTATTATTAGGATTATTAATTAATTCTAAAAATAAATCTGTACTTTCTTGTGTTTTCCCTATATGCCATCCTGCAAAAGCTTTATAATATAAAAATGCAAAATACCCATCATATCTATTATAATATTTAAATTTTTTATCACTTAATATATTAGAAATTCCTATACAAGCATATGAATACATTGTAAAATACTTTTCTTCAGCAGATGCAATTCTATCCCCACAAAATTCTAACCATAAACACATAGCGTTATAAGCTTCTGGTCTATGTGGTGATTGTGACATTGCTTGGAATATTTGTCCTCTTTCAAATACAGGTCTTCTACCTACCTTAGCCATACAATCCCAAGAACACAATAAACTCTCATAAACTAAATCATCATTTTTAGACAATTCAGCACATCTTAAGTAGTATGATAAAGCTGATGCATATTGTCCTATATCAAAATAACTACATGCTAATTCAAAATTACATATATCTTCTCTAGGATTAAGAACATATTTATTTAAATTTTCTTCTAATTTATAATTTCTCATATTCTATTTTTTCTAATATTATTTTTGGCATTTTAAGTATGTATGCTGCATTATCTTGAAAACCAAAGGTAATTAATAAATCATCTCCTACCTCAGTTAATCCACAATTAAATTCAATCATAGCATCCATAAATTTAAACTGTTTAGATACTTTAACTATATTCCAATCTTTATCATAAAATACAAATCTATGATGATAATGGGCATCTTTTTCATTTCCAACAGGATGATATGGGAAAAAACATTCATGTGTAATACATAATCTATAATCACCAAAAGGTATTACTTGTGATCCTCCCCTTAAATCTCCTGTTTTTAATTTTGTATTAGATATTTTTTCACTCCAATCTTTTTTTACTACAGGTTCACAATTTTTATTTTCACAATCAACTTTAACTAATTCTACAGGATCAGCATGTCTAAGAAAATGGTAGGGCATATCTAAAACTGGCATCCAATTTTTTTCAAGATATCCTTCTTTTTCGGGAACCTCTATCCTATCTCTTGTAACTTCAACAAATCCCTCATCACCCAATTCAACCTCACACATTTCCATCCTTCCAGTTCCAATTTCATCTATATCTCTTCTTACACCACAGGTATATAGTTTATTATCCCATCTAAATAGTCTTACATCTTCTTGTCCTATAAAATCCCAAAGCGGGGGTTTATCATATTTAGTAGTATTAATTTTACTTAATCGAGTTATATTCAAATCCTCATCTAAATGACATAAATAATTAACTGTTTCTAAGAATTGAAAATCTTCAGGATTCATATATTGCATGCACCCCCACATACCCCAATATTTTTGCCCAAACTCAACATGATGCATAACATATCCTACATGCCTTATATTAACTAATAATCCTTCTTTTTCATCATTATAGATAGTAGCATTGCATAATCCTGTTCCTCCTGTAAGTTTACTAGGGATTATTAAAGGTTTTATACTACCCCCATGTTTTAAAGATAATCTAACTAAATTAGTTTCTTTTGGATATAACTTTTTCCAACTCATATATTAATTTTTTATTTATTTTATGTTATTATGTGACATTCACATTATATATATTATATAACGCATAAAAACCGCAAACTACGCGGTTAAATGCGCATATATTAACAATAATCTAAGGCTAATTCAAATAATTCTTTATTAATTTTCATATCTTGTTTGAAATTTTTAATTTCTCTTGCTTTACGAGGTTTACCTCCCATTCTATATTCAAAATCACCTTCAATGAGTTTTTCTTGAACTACATTAAATACACTCCAAAGATCCTTTCCTGTATCTTCTTTTCTAACTGGTTCAATAAATGAATTCCAATCGATTTCAATTCTATTAACTTCTTTTTCTGTAAATCTAGTATTAATAGCTTCTTTAGCAAATGCAAGAATTTGTTCTTGTTCTAATTCTTTTGCTTTCATTTGATTCATTGACTCAACTGTTAATGGTAATTTTTCTACCATTTCTTTAATTAATACTTGTAAATCTTCAAATGTATAACCCATATGACGCATTTTAACATCTTCAAATTGAGTATCTGCAATTACTAATCCATTTTCACAAACTAATCTATAAAGACCTGCTTGAAAAGTAAATGCATTTTTACCATCATGAGAATTTGTTAATAATATTTGTGGAAAAACTGTATCACCATCTTTACCATTTATAACAACATCATCATTTCTGAATATTAATAAATGTTTTTGGAAACCTTTAGTTGATTTTTTTCTAGCTTTAACTTCTTTAGCTTCAATTGGTTTCCAACCTAATAATTCCATATCATCAATAACTCTTTCTGTTGGAATGTGAGTATATTTAGATGATACATCTTCACTTGGCTTTTCAGAGAATACTGATGGAGCTAAACTTCTAATATTTGCTTTACTTAAATACTTTGCTGTTTGTAATTGTTTTTCATTTAACATAACCTTGATTTTTATTTAATATTAATTTAATTGTTTTGTAACTCATTTACGGGGTAAATATACGAAAGGTCTCCTGGGTAGCCAAGTTTTTTGGTGGAAGTCTTTAATTATTTTTTAAA
>Ga0208644_1000065_pt1 | contig 61673 bp, 81 predicted proteins | sample VirMetDEL_Nov_18_FD_184517 | JGI IMG/M metagenome (GOLD analysis project Ga0208644, IMG submission 184517) | Aqueous microbial communities from the Delaware River and Bay under freshwater to marine salinity gradient to study organic matter... | ecosystem: Environmental > Aquatic > Marine >...
TCAGGTCTACCACATTTATCGGTAGTTTCGCCTCCTGCAAGTTAGCCCCCTGCAAGTCAGCCCCATACAAGTAAGCCCCCCGCAAGTAAGCCCCCCGCAAGTCAGCCCCATACAAGTCAGCCCCCCGCAAGTTAGCCCCCCGCAAGTTAGCCGTCCGCAAGTTAGCCCTCCGCAAGTCAGCCTCCTGCAAGTCAGCCCTTTGCAAGTTAGCCCCCCGCAAGTCAGCCTCCCGCAAGTCAGCCCCCCGCAAGTCAGCCCCCCGCAAGTTAGCCCCCTGCAAGTTAGCCTCCTGCAAGTCAGCCCCATACAAGTTAGCCTTCCGCAAGTAAGCCCCCCACAAGTCAGCCTTCCGCAAGTCAGCCTTCCGCAAGTCAGCCTCCTGCAAGTCAGCCCTCCGCAAGTCAGCCTCCTGCAAGTCAGCCCTCCGCAAGTCAGCCTTCCGCAAGTCAGCCTTAGGTATTATCTGATACTCGTACCCGTTAATTTCCATCATTCTCCTCTGGGTAAAGAACCCAATAAACATTTTTCTCTATCCGCCTACCTACATTCTCTATGTACTCAGTAGGCGGCTCGTATGACATAAACGATAATACCGCTATGCGTTTCTGCATCCAGTCAGGTAGGTCGTCGATGTGGTATTCACCATCCAGTTCCGGCGTAGTATCTAATGTATCAAACTTATCTACCTTAGCTTGTCTACCTGTAAACTCCACACGGTACACTCTATTCAGGGACATGTAGTATCTCCCTCAAGCCCTCTGCTTCTTCCACCGGTAAGAATACTACGTAGTGGTCTTCCACTATTCTATGTTCCGCATTGTCCATCACTCCTACACTACACGTTTTCGTAGTGCTGTATCCGTTCCCTATAGCCATAAGGTTTACGGTGTGTACTAAAGTCTGCACGCTTTGGGGTAGGGTAGACACAGAAGGTAGTCGTGCTTGCATCCCCTGCATTTGCATGTGTAGTGCTTGCCTCCCCTCCAGTCGCATGAATATATCTTCACGATTGAAAAGTTTTATTACATGTACAATAACACGTTCACCTAGGTGCGTTAGTTCTTCTTGTAGTTCTTCCTTCTTCGTGCAGTATTCATCATACATCTGTAGCACAGGGTTGTTAGAGTCTACGCTTGCTACTTGCCCCGCTTTGGATGATTCGATAAATTGCTTTACAAGCGCCGTCGTTTCAGTCCTCAATTTGTATGATGTTAGTGCCTCAACAAGCGTAACATCTAATCTTGAGTATTCGTTTTCAGATTTAGTCAACGCTTCCTCTGCGGTGTTCCGCATATCGACCACAGCTTGGTGTACTACCCCGTTGTCGTATAAGGGTTCTAAGTTACTTGCTATTGATACCGCACGCGGTATTTTTCTGGTGATAGATGCCTTTGACCACTCAACACCCCAGTCGTAGTTGTACCTATCCTTATGAATTCGGAACGACTTAATCCCGAATACCGTTTCAAAGTTCATGTCTGTACCTAGCTCTCCTATGAAACAAGTATAGTACAGAGAGTTAGGTACACGTACACCTACCTTGGTCACACAGTTATCGTGATTTACCTTTAATACATCAAACGAAACTCGATGTTTCAGGCGTTTTTTGATACCAGTTATCACTGCCGTAAAGTCAGTTGAGTATGTATGGTCTACCTCTCTTACTTCTTTTATTAAATAGCTATTTATGCTCATCATTATTCTCCTATAAAGTTACGTTAACGTATTTACCAACACTAGGGTTGGCGCTCGCATTATTCAATATGCACCACAACAGGGGTTGCGTCCATGTACCCCAGTCACCTGCAAGATACCCATCAGTCAACACCACAACAGCTTCGGCATTGATGTTCTCCTCGCGTATGTAGTTGCATACACAGTTCACATCCGTACCACCTCCACCTTGGGGTTTAGTTGACGTAACGAGTTGGTCTATCGGGGTATCCATATCCCCATACTTCTCATCACCTACTACCTCATGTCCCCAGTACAGTAGTCGTACACCGCTTGGGTTCACCGTATCGCAGATAGATTTCAGTTCGCTAAGGAACACAGCCAGTTCGGTATCGCCTATGCTACCGCTTGTATCGATAGCTACTACAAGTTCACCTACCTGTTCACTCACTGCACTCGGCATGTACATTCCCGCAGACATGAATCGTCGGTTGGGTCGGTTGTAAGTGCTATAGTCCTTACCTGTACACGTTGTGCTAACAAACTCACGCATCACCTCACGCCAATCTATCTGTGGTTGTAGTAGTTGCTCAAACCCCCGTGGTGTATCCGCGCCCATCTTGCCAGCGGTCAACGCACCTTGGCGTATTGCTTGGTCTATCTCTTGTTCCAGTTGACGTTTCTCACCGTCAGACATCTCCTGCGCTCCATCCCAGTCATGCGAGTCTAGGGTCTCACCCTCACCCTCACCCTCACCTGCACCACCTCCTTGTTCCTGCTCCTCATAGATGATGTTGAATACCTCTTGCGAGTTCATGTTTCGGAACCTATGGTCTAATAGCCCAATACGTTTACCGTTCTCATCTAGTGGCATAGTGGCAAACCCATCTGGATTCTCAGCCTCAATCTCTAGGTTAATCACGTAGTCACACGCCATATTTGCACACCTGTGGTCTTTGTCATGCAAGTGTTTCCATGTTATCAAATGGCGATACATCTTATGTTTACACTCATGCAGTACCACAAATCGTAGTTCGGCATCAGTAAGTGAATCTACAAACGCCCGTCCGTACACCTCATCGCGTCCATTGGTACACGCGGTTGGTGTTGTCTCGTCGATAGTTCGTTTACCCATCATAAGCAGTCCCGCCATCGCTACGTAGCGGGGGTTGGACATAATACTCACAACAGATTTATGTAGCCGTTGTTCGGCTGTTAGGTCTAAATTTATTGCTAACATGTTTCCTACTCCTGTTAGTTGTTATTTATCTGCGCTAAACAAAAAGTTATTAGCCAAGCACCAGTCCTGAAACTCCTTAGACTGTGTTACTACATCCTGCTTGCTATAGCCCTTGGCACGCGCACCGTTGACAAACAAGCCCTGTGCTTCCTTGTTCAACCTGTTTAGGTAAGTCATCCACTGTTTAATCCAGCTACGCTCGATAGTCGCAAGTGAACGATATACCACCATACACACCGCACCAGCGGCAGTTGGAACCTTGGCACCCATCGGGTCGTTCTTGATAGAGTCAAGTGATGGTAGTTGGTCACCCAGTGCTACGTATGCCATCAGGTCTAGTGCACCACGTTCACCTATCGTACCTATTAATGATGCGGTCAGTGTAGTCGTGTCTATCTGGTCACGTTGTTTGAGAATATTACTCGCCTTCTCAAGTGAACGAGGGGATACAAACGACGCACGCTGTGCCTGTGGATGGTTAATGTATGGATTTTCTTCCGGCTTACAATCCTTGAAACTGTGGAACAGTTGGGGAGTATCCTTAGTCCACGCTAAAATCATCGGGTCAATGTCGTTATTGATACCCCATTCTATCCACTCGGTAGCATCAGGTTTACGCATCTCCACAGTTGTTATGCGATTACGTACGTGTGCCGGTAGCATGTCACCCAGTCCCTCGGCTTGTAAGTTAGTAGTAGCCCAAAGCAAGGATTCCTCATGCAGTTTTTTTGCACCCATCTGACGTTCCAGTATAAGTCTGGTCAATGCGTTCTTAACAGTTGGCAGACATTTACCAAACTCGTCTATCATTACTATAACGGGTTTATCTAAGTGCAGTCCCAGTTCCTCGTTGGTCGCGTAGCGCACCACGCCATCGTCACCAATCGTATGGAACATCGGCACCATCAGGTCACCCATATCCTTGGTCGTACCATCAAAGTAAACCAAGATATGGTTGGGGAATTTAACCTCTAGTATTTTCTGGATACTCGTTTTACCTGTACCCGTCTCACCTTGCACCAGCACGCAGTTGTCCCTACCTACGGTTGCGATTAGTTGTGCTATCTGATTGTGGTTAAGTGCATACATTGATGTTGCAGTTGTCATAACGTGTCCTCCTAAGACATTTAGTTATATGATGTTTCATTAAGTTATACATATTATAGTGCAGTTTGTTTGTTTAAGTCAATGTAACGCACGTCCCTGTGCTCCATGAAATCGTTACCAAAAGCCGGCTTTTGGTATTTGCTCTGTTACCATCCCAGTGACGGCAAGTTGTCTATGATCTTATCCACCTCGGCTTTCGTTTTGCGTCGCATCCCGTCGCTGTTCTTGAGACTGTCGTAGGTTACCCCAGTCAGTGCATTACGCAGGTCAATGCGTACCTGTTCCATACGCGGGTCGTTTCCGACATTGCAGTGCTTCATCAGGTCGACAATCTCTAGCACGTTGTTCACCAGCGTACCTTTAAAGCCACCGTCTTTTGGTTTCCCATCGTCCCCGTAGTCCAGCCGCTTAGACATATTGAGTAGGGGGGTACGTAGTCGCTCCCATACCCCGTTCATCAGGGTCTCTTGGGCTTTGTTCGCGTTATGTGCAAACTCCTCTCTCAAGGTCTCCTGCGCCTGTTTGTGTATCTCAGACATAACCCCAGTTGACGGTAGTTGATTCCACGACGCACTCGCATTGATTTTTGAGTACAGACTATCTACCGATGGGTACAGTGATTCGTCGAACATGTAGCCAAGCCCTTCAGCATTGAGTTGCGCTCTGGTCACCCCAGCGGGATACGCGTTGATAAAGGATTGCTTGCCTGTCCCGTTAAATTCGTTAAGTAGTTGCTCTAACACGTTCTTACAGTCGATGATGCGAGTGTTGGGTATAAAGTATTGATTCACCCCCATCGGCGTACCAAAGTCACCGCGCACCGCGTATATCTCGCTTTTAAGTCCTTTCAGTGTTTTGAGTTCCGGCATGTCCAGCAGTGTCTTGATTACACCCACCTGTTTGGCGTTGGCGTTGTTATCCTGCGCCACCTGCTTACTTGCCCGCTTGTCTTGTTTCTTAAACTCCGGTAGTGATACGTGTACCTCCAGCATCACACCGTAGTCTCCCAGTGGTTTTATGTCAGGCGCAGTAGGCGCAGTTGGTGTTGGTTTGTTATGTGTTTCCGTAACATTTGTTTGCATTGCGTTGTTCATGGTTTTTCTCCGTTGTTTAAAGTTTATCTATCAGTTGTTTAATGTTGCGCTCTTTTTCGAGCAGTCTATCGTCCACTATGTATCCTTGGTCAGCGATCTTCTGCCGTACCATTTCAAGCATAGCTTCCAATTCTTCGCGGCTATATTCCATCACTCACTCCATGCCTGTACTTGCAGACAGCGGAACCCCATCTCACGCCACATGTCCACTACACACTGGCGGTCATCAAACACGCATAACGTGTTATCAGGAGTCAATCCAAGTTCGCGTACCATATCCCGCTTTACTTCGGTGTCAGGTCTGCGGTCGTTTGCTTTGCGCATACGCAGTTGTATATCCCAATCCTCCACACCAGAAACGTGTTCTTCCAGCCACCGTACGGTTTCATCACGCACCGCCTCGTTACGCCCAGACAGTATGTACAGGTCTTTGCTTGGGTAAGCACACCCGCAGCTCCCCAGCCGAAAGGTATCCACAATCTCGATGACATCATCGTGGGGCTTGTCATTTACACATTCCGCATGGAACGCGTCCCAGTCTTTCTTGCCACCTTTAATGTGGTGTAACCTGTGAGTCAGGTCAGCCAGCGTACCGTCAAGGTCGCAGATTATGTTTTGTTTATTCATGGTTTCTCTCCGTTTTCTAATGCGTTGCGTACTTTGTTAAAGTCAGTGTTGAATTCCTGTATTGGTTGCTGTTGGCGTAGTTGTTCCTGTTCCTCCCATTGGTCTAGTAGTGACAGCATTGTCTCTTTGCGTAGTGGGCTTTGCATTGCCCAGCGTAGCCATGCTCTAAAATCCTCATTTGCCATTTTCATCATTTATCTCCTGTAGTTTTTTGTTTATGTATCCACATCTCTCGCACCTGCCCTCATCCACTATCCAGTGCTCGCACTCGTCCTCATCCACTATCCAGTGCCAGCACGGGTCACAGTAACCCCAGTGACCACCGTCTACTATGGGTGCTTTGCACTTCGTGCATTTATCTTCGTTATCCTTCATCTTATCCACCTCTCTGATCGTTTTGGGTTGATTTGTTTGGCTATGTCGGTCGCGCTTTCTGGTCGGCACACCATTGGGGCTTGCTTGTGCATCTCAAGAATCGGATACCGTACTGGTTCGTCCAGCTTGTACTTTTTTGTACACTCAATGCAGTACGGGAATGCTCTTGCACGTCGTACGTCGTATAACTCGTCGCAGTAAATGCAAGGCGTATCCGATAGCATGTACTCTTTAACTTTACTCATGGTTATGCTTCCTCCACTTCAGATTCGGTTGCATGGTAGCCGTAGTTGTCTGCCCAGCTTCGCTGTGCTTTCGTCATACCCTTCCAGTTCTCTACCCAGTAGCCACGATGTGGGTGACCGACTGCCGGAATAACCGGTGTGCCTTTCGGGATTTTTGCCAGTGCGCCGTATGGCATTGAGTTGTAGTCAATCTTGTACTTGGTTATTTTCATGGTTTGTCTCCCGCCATTTTGTGTTTGTAGTATTTGGTAAGGACTTTGTTGTACTCATTACCAGTTAAGTCGTTTTTTGTACCGTCCTCAAAATGCGCGGTGACAGCGCCAACATTGTGTACGTGCATTTCCCTCACACGTTTACCAAAAAACCATGCGACTGCGTATATACGCCTGTCTGAAAGGTTGTAAAAGTCGTTTATCATGTTTTGCTCCTCTGTTAGTTTTAAAAATACACGACAAATTTGCCTGCGTCATATACTGCCACCTTGTAGCAATCCTCTCCCGCGCAGTAAGGCACAAAAGTAAACCGTTCGCCCTTGCTGAATTGCTGTTCTGCCGCTGTTAATCGGTCAGCGATAGAACATGCCTGTTCTTCGGTATAAGTATGTGTTGGGTTATATCGTATTGCTTTCATGGTTTGTCTCCTCTCTGTTATAACGTGTTATAACGGGTTGTAAGTTATTCACAATGTCATGCCGTCCAGTACGGCACAGTGGTTTTTAATACTTGCGTTTACGCCCAGCGCACGTAACCGGCTACGCGTTGTAGCAGTAGGCCAGTACCTGAATGTATCTCTGTTTGGGTTGGCGAATGGTGCTCTGTCCCATGTGTCAGGTGTAGCAGTAGCAATGTGGTTATCGTGCAGGTAAATGTAGGCGTAGTTAATGCCGTTACTACGTACTTGTACCACTTTGGTGTTGCTAGATTTCCAATCGCGTTTTTCGCGTATTGCTTGAATCATTTGTTTTTCTATCTTTCTCATGGTTGTCCTCCTTTCAGTTCTTCGATTGCGTACTCTAATTGATACTGGATTATGTCGTGCTTGCTGTGTGTATCTGGGTCACGATTAAGTGCTATCTTTGCAAGCCGTACACACTCAAGTGCCTCGCTCATTCTTTCTTTCAACTCGTATATTGCTTGTGCATGTGCGTCCTGTATGTGGATTAGCTCATGCCGTAGCTTTGTTGTTTCGCCATTCATGTTTTGCTCCTCTGTTTGTTATAACGTGTTATAACGTGTTATAACGGGTTGGTTGGGGTTGGTAAAACTTGTTTCTCTAAGTGAGCTTACATAGTCTCAAAACCGAGAGCTTAGGTCAACTAAAATAAACAAAAAAACATAAAAATAAAATAAACTATATTAAACTCAAATGTTCCGCATGTTCCTTCATGTTCCATTTTGGGTTTTTGGCTAAGTTGTTGATTCTAAAGGGATGTTCCACATGTTCCAAATGTTCCGTTATTTTTGGAGGTTTCTGTAAAAGAGGAGGGGGGAGGCGGAGGTTTAGCTAAACCAAAAAAAGTAGAAGTTTTTACAGATTTGAAAAAAGTAAGAAAAAAACAGAACATTTGGTACATTACATTATATTATATTATTATTTATTATTATTAAGTTTTATAACACAACCAAACCTAACCAAACCTATATTAAACATAACCAAACCTAACCAAACTCAAATGTTCCGTGCTAAAAAAACAAAACGGAACATCAAGGAACATGCGGAACATTTGGGTTTGATTGAGTATTGTTCAGCTTTGTTATGTGCCACAGGCGATGCGCCCCTCTGGTACTGGTATCAGGGTCGTTATAACATGTTATAACAAAGAGGATTTAGCCAAACACGTCCTGCCTAGTTATGCTCGGACTTGAATACTATGCAACAGCGTAGGCGATGCGCCCCTAAGGTACTGGTATCAGGGTCGTTATAACATGTTATAACAGCGTCAATCCTACATCCCGTACCCATCATAAAAACCACTAAGGCGATGCGCCCCTAGGGTACTGGTATCGAACGAAGTTGAACCTTAGTGAACAGAGGGAGATCAAGTGACTTGTTATAACGTGTTATAACAGGGAGGGAACAGAGCAGGGCAAAGCCGGATTTGATGCAGGTACAGGGAGGGATTGTATTTATTACAGGCGAAAAAAAACCCCGCTCTCTCGAACGGGGTTTAAGGTTAATGGATTATGCGGGAACGAAATGCTTACAAGGTATTACCTGACACCGTTCCTGTAACGTAGGGTTAAGAGTCCAATAACGTTCAACGTTCAATCCCTGCGCGATTTCGAATCCTATGTAACGATTGCACTCTTTCTTTTTGGGACATACGTTTCCATTACATACGGGGCTTTCAGTATTAAATGACATATTGTTTTTTCCTGTATTAAAAAACCCCGCTCTTTCGAACGGGGTTTAAGGTTAATGGATTATGCTTCGAATATTGCCAGCAACTCATTTACTTGTTCTAGCACATCTTCGCGATTGAAGATGATAGCGAAATCCTTTTTCTTCAGAACATTGTAAGTTGCTGTCAGGTATTCGATAACCTCGGCCTCGGCAGATTGGGCTGGTTTAGTAGTACGTGCCTTTTTTGCCTCAGTTTTTTGGGTTTCGCGCAGATTAATCGCTCTCTTTTTCGCGGCCTCTGTTTTGTATCCATTTATCTTTTCCAAAAATTCCTTTTCTTCCTTTTCTTCCTTTGCCTTTGCCGCCCTGTTATCCAGATCGCGCCGTAATGCCCCGCGATATGAACCCAAACGTCTGGTCAGCTCATTACGTCTTTCCCTCATAACAGGGGTCAGGCTGGCATGATCCGCTTTATACAGTACCAGCTCATTCTTACCCCAGCCGGTAACAAAAGCCAGATTAATGCTTTCAGTCAATTCCGCATCATAATCATCATTCGGCGCTTTCTTTGTATCGGCCAGTAACATCTTACTGGTAATGCCATCGGCGATGTAGGCGTCGATCATAGCCGAACGTCGATTGTCTGCGGTAGCATCAGCGGTTGCGCTTTTTACAGTTAGATCAAAAGTAGATGTAGATAGTTTCATGGTTTAATTTCCTATTTTAGTTAAGTTTAAAGTTACCTGTTATAACGTGTTATAACAGCGGGTCAGGATTGCCTGACTTGTGAACATAATAGCAAATTGAGTTTAATTGTCAATTGTTTATTTTCTTTCAGTATAGGGGTCTTTTATTGTGTTTTATGACTATGCTGACCCCACCTACCCCCCACCCCCCAAAAACTCTGCGAGGCTACACGCTAGTATGTAATACTATTTCACACGAATAATTTCGGTTTTCAAAGTTTTCGACCCCCCACCCCCTATTTTTTATAATTAAATCAACGACTTACCCACCCCCCTCTATATAGGAAACCCCCCACCCCTAAAGAAAAAAGGTAAAACAAAAAAATTTTTTGTAAAAATCTACAGAAACCGGTTATACTGCCTAGACGACGTAAAGTCTGCGAAGGAAACAACGATGGCAGTAGCCCTCACCCCAGAGTTCGGGATAGAAATCCCCGACGACGTAAAGTATATAGACCTTAAAGAACGCGCTGAAGCGGCGTGTAACACTGCTCTTATGCTTGGCGAACACGGTTTGGATATTGAACCGACCGATGAGGACAACGATATTGCCGCTACCTTCCTGACTGCGTATGCAAAAGACGTTGAAGAGACTTCCAAAGCACTATCCCACAACCGCACCGCCACCCTGCGTCCTGCCTCTCTCATCCAAACCAACGCCATCCTCAAAGAATTCGGTCAAATAGTAGCCACCCACGCCGCTGAAATACGTAACACAGTGGTTAATAAGCTGATACTGGAGACAGAGAACCCTGACGCACGGGTCAGAATCCGCGCTTTAGAGCTACTAGGTAAGATGACAGACGTAGGATTGTTCACAGAACGCAAAGAAATCACAGTTACACACCAGAACGCAGACGAACTACGTGAAAAATTGCGCGAAAAACTGGAAGTGCTTAAACAAAACAGCGAAGGCGTGTACGAAATAAACAAAGAATGACAGCGCAAATATCAAAAATGTCGGGAAAAGCCCAGAAAGAGGCTCAGGAAGCCCGTAAGAAGCGGATTATAGCTAAGTCTCTCGTAATGACCCCCACACCTAAGCCCTCTACAGACTTAAACACCCCTCCACCTGTCCCTGAGTTCACGCAGGAAGAGCTAGACCTGCTGTTAAACAGCCTCGATTCGTACTCTCTCGAAGAACAAGCAGAGATATACAAAATAGTCGAGGAGTTAGAGGGTAAAAAGCGGGCGGAAGCGGCTTATCTTGACTTAATAGAGTTTTGTAAGTTCATGCAGGCGGATTATAAGGTGGGTAAGCACCACAGGATACTCGCAGACCTCCTGATGGAGATCGAGATTGGCAAAGAATACGACGAGAACGGCGCAGAACTAGAAGAAACTGGAAAAGACAGGATATGTGTAAACATCCCACCGCGTCATGGTAAATCACAGTTAGTTTCTATATACTTCCCCGCTTGGTTTTTGGGGCGTAACCCCGATAAAAAAGTAATGATGGTGTCACATACCACCGACCTAGCGGTGGACTTCGGTAGGAAGGTGCGAAACCTTATATCTACCGCCGAGTATCAGTCTATATTCCCAAACGTGCAGTTAGCCTCAGACAGTAAATCTGCGGGGCGTTGGAACACTAACATGGGTGGAGAGTATTACGCCTGTGGTATAGGTAGCTCCATCGCTGGTCGTGGTGCTCACCTGCTCTTGGTTGATGACCCGCATTCAGAACAAGATGTGTTGAGTGGGAATTTTGATGTTTTTGATAAAGCGTATGAATGGTTCACATATGGTGCTCGTACTCGTCTCATGCCGGGTGGTCGTGTGGCTATTATCCAGACCCGATGGCATCTTGATGATTTGACAGGTCGCGTAACGCGGGATATGTCGCAGAACGAGCAGGCTGACCAGTACGAGGTAGTAGAGTTTCCGGCGATATTAGAGGTAGAAGACAAGAAAACTAACCAGATCGTAGAGAAACCGCTATGGCCTGAGTTTTTTAATCTTGATGCTCTTGTACGCACTAAAGCGTCTATGCCGCTGTTTCAGTGGAATGCGCAGTATCAACAGGTACCTACAGCCGAAGAAGCAGCGCTCGTTAAGCGCGAGTGGTGGAACGAGTGGCCCATAGAGAAACCACCGACGTGTGAGTATGTGATAATGTCGCTTGACGCTGCGGCAGAAAAACACAACCGTGCTGACTTTACCGCCCTGACAGTATGGGGCGTATTTAGGTATGAGGGGCAGTTTAAGGACGAGGACGGAGATACTATAGGTATACCGGACACTTATAATATAATACTATTAAACAGCATCAAGGAGCGCGTGGAGTTCCCAGAGTTAAAACAACTTGCCTTTGAGCAGTATGACGAGTGGCAACCCGACGCGTTTATAGTGGAGAAAAAGAGTAGTGGTACGCCGCTATATCAAGAACTTCGCCGAATGGGATTATTAGTACAAGAGTTTACCCCACACAGGGGTACAGGTGATAAAACAGCACGTTTAAATTCCGTTGCTGATATAGTAATGTCCGGGTTATGTTGGGTACCACAAACGCGTTGGGCAGAGGAAGTCGTGGAAGAGATTGCAGGATTTCCATTTATGAGCCATGATGACTTAGTTGACTCGACTGTAATGGCCCTAATACGGTTTAGACAGGGCGGCTTTATTACATTACCAACTGACGAGCCAGAAGACAAACTATATTTTAAACAGCGCAAGGGCGGGTACTACTGAGGATTAAGTAATGGCTATTGAACCGAGTATATATCAAGCACCAGAAGGGATGGAAGAAGAGATGATGGAAGGCTCCGAGATGGAGATAACTGTCGTTGATCCTGAGATGGTAGTACTGGATGACGGAAGTGTAGAGATAACCCTCGTACCGGGTGCGGACGCGGACGACATTATGGAAGCGCCGTTCGATGCCAACTTAGCAGAATATATAGATGAGGGAGAACTTACCTCCCTGTCTAATGAATTGCTTGGCTATGTCTCTGCCGATACTAGCTCACGTAAAGAGTGGGCGGATACGTTCGTTAAAGGCTTGGAAGTGTTGGGGTTTAAGTACGAAGAGCGAGTAGAGCCTTGGGATGATGCCTGTGGTGTGTATAGCACCGTGTTGTCCGAAGCCGCAATTCGTTTCCAAGCTGAAGCCATGAGCGAGACATTCCCTGCGGCTGGGCCTGTTAAGACTAAGATAATAGGGGAAACAACCCGCGAGAAAGAAGAAGCGGCAGAACGCGTCCGTGCGGATATGAATTATGAGTTAACTGAGGTGATGAGTGAGTATCGCCCAGAGCACGAAAGGCTTCTATATAGCCTTGGTTTAGCCGGTTCAGCGTTTAAAAAGGTGTATTTTGACCCAAATTTGGGGCGTCAGGTAGCCGTATATATCCCCGCTGAAGACGTTATTGTCCCCTACGGTGCCTCTAATATAGAGTCAGCCGAGCGCGTTACCCATGTAATGCGTAAAACTAAGAATGAATTGTCTAAACTACAGGCTGCTGGGTTCTATTTAGATACAGAACTTGGTGAGCCACAGTCGTTCTTCACAGATATTGAAGAGAAAAAAGCAGAAGAAGGTGGGTTTACCCTGACTTCTGATGACCGTTATACGCTATGTGAGGTACATGCGGATTTAATTATCGAAGGTGTGGATGAAGAAGGTGAAGATTATCCACAGATTGCTAAACCTTACGTTGTGACTATAGAGCAGGGTACAGGCGAGATACTAGCCATACGCCGTAACTGGAACCCTGACGATGAATTAATGCTTAAACGTCAGCATTTTGTGCATTACGTTTATGTACCGGGATTTGGCTTTTACGGGCTTGGTTTGATACACATCATCGGTGGATACGCTAGGGCTGGTACCTCGCTTATACGCCAGTTAGTAGATGCGGGAACCTTATCTAATTTACCGGGAGGCTTGAAATCTCGTGGGTTACGTATAAAAGGTGATGACACCCCCATTAGCCCGGGGGAGTTTCGTGACGTGGATGTCCCTAGCGGTAGCATCCGTGACAACATCATGCCCTTACCCTATAACGAGCCATCGCAGACCCTGCTGGCGTTGTTAAACCGTATCACTGAGGAAGGTCGTCGTCTGGGCGCAATTTCAGACATGAATATCAGTGATATGAGTGCCAACGCGCCAGTGGGGACTACTCTTGCTCTTTTGGAACGCACCTTAAAGCCAATGGCGGCAGTACAGGCTCGTGTCCACTATGCAATGAAACAGGAGTTTAAATTACTTCGGGCTATCATGGCTGAGTACGCCCCAGAAGAGTATGGATATGTCCCCAACCGAGGTGCCCCTCGTGCCAGACAGATGGACTATGCCGTCTCTGATGTAATCCCTGTAAGTGACCCTAACAATACTACGATGGCGCAACGTGTTGTGCAGTATCAAGCGGTGTTGCAGATGGCACAACAGGCGCCACAGATATATGACCTACCCCAGCTACATCGTCAGATGATAGAGGTGATGGGGATTAAGAACGCGGATAAACTAATCCCACTTGAGAATGACATGAAACCGGTAGACCCAGTAAGTGAGAATATGAATTCACTTAACGGTAAGCCTATGAAAGCATTCATATATCAAGACCATCAGGCGCATATCGCTACCCATCAGTCGTTCATGCAAGACCCACAGATAGCGGCAATGATTGGGCAAAACCCAGCGGCACAGCAGATCATGGCGTCTCTACAAGCCCATATCGCAGAACACATGGCGTTTGAGTATCGTAGGCAGATAGAAGAGAAGCTAGGTGCTCCGCTACCTACACCGAACGAAGAGTTACCAGAAGATATTGAAGTACTTTTGGCTCAGACTATGGCACAAGCCGGAACGCAATTAACTCAGCAGAAACAAGCACAAGCCGCACAGCAGGCTGCACAGCAGGCACAGCAAGACCCTATAGTTCAGATGCAACAGAAAGAACTACAGCTTAAAGAGGCTGAAGTACAACGCAAAGCGCAGAAAGACCAAGCGGATGCACAGATAGCGGCAGCTAAATTGCAGTTGGAAGAGAAGAAAGCTAACAATACTGCCACTCTAGAGGCAGGACGTATAGCCGCACAGACCGAACAAGCCTCTGCTAAACAGGACTTGGACGAGGCTAAAGCACTATTAGACTTGGCTAAAACTCAAGCTAAGGAGTCTGGACGTGGCTAAACAAGTCTCTAACCAAGACCTCATTCGTGAGGGTAAAAGCGTCAAAGGTACCAGCATTGGCAATGGTAAATTAAAAATGGCTTCTATGAATAAAGCCAAGAAAATGTCGTTTAAAAAGTATAGAGGGCAAGGTAGATAATGGCTAAAACCGTCTTTGACGTGCTAAGAGAAAAACTACAAGAGTCCGTAGACTCTTGCGAAGAATCATTGGTTTCTGGGGCTGCGAAAGACTACGCCCAGTACCGTGAGATTTGTGGGGTAATTCGAGGTCTAACTACCGCAATAAGAGAACTACAAGACCTCTCGCGTAACTATATGGAAGACGAAGATGACTGAACTTACTGCACTAGAGCAGAAGCGCAAGCAAAAGATAGAGGACGATAAAGCACAGGAAGTGGTTTTAAACGAGCAAATACCAAAACCTGTCGGGTATAGGGTTCTGATAGCTCTACCGAGTATTGATGAAACCTACGGTGAAAGTGGGCTTTTGAAGTCAGAACAGACCATGAGGGATGAGTATATCTTGTCTATGATTGGTGTGGTACTAGACGTGGGGGATCAAGCGTATGCAGATACAGAGCGTTTCCCAACTGGCCCGTGGTGCAAACAGGGTGATTACGTGATGTTCCGTGCTAATAGTGGTACGCGATTTAAGGTCGGCAGACAGGAATACCGTCTAATAAACGACGATTCCGTAGAAGCCGTTGTTGATGATCCGAGTAAAATTACTCGTGCGTGAGGTATAAATTATGGCTATGCAACAAGTAGAGTATGAATTCCCCAACGAAAAGGATGAATCTCTTACAGAAATAGAAATAACTGCCGAGGAAGAGGTTAACACTAGTATAGAGGTTGAACCTGCTGTTGGGCGCGATGACATCCAACAGAAGCCCAAATCTGTTAAAAATGGCGCAGAAGATACAAAAATAGAAGCTGGAGAGGTAGAAATTGAGATCGAAGACGATACTCCCGAGAAAGATAAGGGGCGCAAACCGTCAAAACCTCCTGAAGAAGTAACCGATGAGGAGTTAGAGAATTACTCTGAAAAGGTTAAAAAGCGTATTAATCATTTTAGTAAAGGGTACCATGACGAGCGTAGGGCTAAAGAACAAGCACTACGTGAGCGTGAAGCCGCAGAAGCGTACGCTAAACAGTTAATTGAAGAAAATAAACAGTTAAAACAATCAAGCACTAAAAACCAAGCTGCTTTAATTCAATCTGCTAAACGGCAGGTAGAAGCAGAACTTAATGCCGCTAAACGTGCCTATAGAGATGCGTACGAAGCAGGAGAAACAGACGCTATTGTGGAAGCACAACAGCTACTAAATACTGCACAAATACGTATGGAGAAGGTTAATACCTTTAAAGAACCTGCAATAGAGGAAGAAACCCCTTTACAACGTAGCTATAATACGGTACAACAACAAGTAGAGGCACCTTCAACGCCGCAAATTACGCGGGATGAAAAGGCTGAAGCATGGAGAGATGAAAATCCGTGGTTCGGTTCTGACGATGAAATGACCGCTTTCGCGTTGGGGTACCATAATAAACTAGTCAAAGAGGGGGTTGACCCCCAATCTGACGATTACTACGAGAAGATAAATTCTCGTATGCGAAATGTATTCCCAGATCAATTTGATGACGGGATAGATGAACCAGAGGAACCAAAGAAGAAATCTAGCAACGTGGTTGCCCCCGCTACGCGGAGCACTTCACCTAACAAGGTGCGACTTACTCAATCACAAATTGCTATCGCGAAACGTCTTAACGTACCTTTGGATGTATACGCCAAACAGGTTGCACAACTATTGAGGAACACATAATGGCTGAGAACAGAATTAACAGAGAGTTAGAATCTCGTGAGAAGAAAACCCGTAAAAGATCGTGGAGTAGGCCAGAAACATTGCCGACCCCTGATTCGCAGGACGGGTGGAGTTTCAAATGGGTGCGTGTATCTACTCGTGGAAATGCTGATCCCACCAATGTGACCTCTAAATTAAGACAAGGATGGGAGCCAGTTAAGGCTTCAGATCACCCTGAAATTGAACTTGCAGTAGTCGAAAATGACCGCTTCAAGGACAATGTAGTTATAGGTGGTTTGATGCTTTGCAAAGCTCCACAAGAACTTGTCGACGAACGTAATGGATATTATCGAGAGCAGTCTCGTAACCAGATGCACTCTGTCGACAACAACTTGATGCGAGAAAGTGATCCTAGAATGCCTATATTTAATGACAGGCGCTCTAAGGTGACTTTCGGAAAAGGTTAATCTATTAGGAGTCTATCATGGCATCTTCAGCTACACCCTACGGGCTAAAGCCCGTTAAGCGGGCTGACGGTCTTCCCTATGCGGGAGCCGTAACCCACTACAAAATTGACCCTGCTGGGGTCGCCAATAACATCTTCAATGGTTCGATTGTGCAGCTAACTGCTGCTGGTTATATCGAGCTTGCCGATGGTACTGGTAAAGACATTACAACCAATAACTTTGGTGGTTCCTCTATTGGAGCCGCTGGTGTATTTGTTGGTTGTGAATACGTAAACGATCAGGGTCAGACAGTACACTCTCAGTACTACCCTTCTGGCGCAGTGAATGCAGTAGCTTACATCGTTGACGATCCTAACGTACTGTTTCAGGCGCAGCTTGACGGTGTTAGTGGTCAGGACGATCTTGGCACTATTACCGGCTTTCCCGCCGCTCAGAACGCCCTTACTTCAGGCAATACAGCTACCGGTAACTCTACTATGGCACTTGATGCTACAGTACAAACTACCGTTGGTGGCCTGTTGATTATGGACTTCGTATCAGCTACCGATGATACGTACCCGGACGTTCTGGTTAAATTCACCACCGGCGCTCATCGTGTTACGATGAACACTGGCGTCTAAGGAGTAACTGACACATGGCTATATCAAGAGCACAACTGCTCAAGGAACTCTTACCGGGCCTAAACGCCTTGTTCGGCCTTGAGTATCAGAAATATGGTGAAGAACACGCAGAGATTTTTGAAACAGAATCTTCTGATCGTTCTTTTGAAGAAGAAACTAAGTTGTCAGGCTTTGCAGCCGCCCCCGTCAAGAACGAAGGCTCTGCCATTGCTTATGACAACGCTCAGGAAGCGTGGACTGCAAGGTACAACCACGAGACTGTTTCTATGGGCTTTTCAATCACTGAAGAAGCGATTGAAGACAACCTGTACGATTCACTGTCTTCTCGTTATACCAAAGCTCTGGCCCGCGCTATGGCTTACACCAAGCAGGTTAAAGCCGCCGCTATTTTGAACAGTGCGTTCGATAGTAGCGTCACTTACGGTGACGGTGTAGAACTTTGTTCTACTGCCCATCCTTTGGTGTCTGGTGGTACTAACTCTAACGAGCCTGCTGTGTCTGCTGACCTGAACGAAACTTCTCTGGAAGCCGCTATCATTCAGATTGCTGGTTGGACAGATGAGCGCGGTCTGTTGATTGCTGCGAAACCACGTAAATTGGTTGTCCCGGCTGATCTTCAGTTCGTTGCTGATCGTCTGCTAGAAACTGAAGGGCGCGTAGCCACTGCTGATAACGACATCAACGCTATCCGCAACATGGGTGCGATTCCTGAAGGTTACACTGTCAACCATTACCTGACAGATGTAGATGCTTGGTTCCTGCTGACAGACGTACCGAACGGACTGAAACACTTCGTTCGTACTCCGATGCAGACCTCTATGGATGCTGACTTTGATACCGGCAACAGCCGCTACAAAGCTCGTGAAAGATACTCCTTTGGTGTATCTGATCCATTAGGTATCTTCGGCTCCGAAGGAGCATAAAAGGTACTAGGGGGCGCTTGTCGCCCCCTTTCTTTTGAGATACACTAAATTTTTGGGCACCAATTAGTTTCGTAGACAGGTTTTTGCCCGCCTGACGTTGCACAGACTACGAAACCAAACCTTGTGCAAGAGGTAATTCTAATGGCTTCAACTACTTTTTCCGGGCCGGTAACAAGCACTAATGGCTTTGTCGGCGATATTAAAGTCCCCAGCTACACTGTAGCTGCACTCCCAGCGGCAGCTTCGGCAGGTGCGGGTACTGTTCTGTATGCGTCAAACGCCCTGAAGGCTTCTGAAACTACAGGTAATGGTACAGGTAACCTTGTATTTTCCGATGGTTCTAACTGGATTCGTGTAGATACTGGCGCAACTGCATCTGCTTAATGAGGTGACTTATGAGTGATAGGTTTAAAAAACCAAGCGCTGAAGAACTAGCAGCTCGTGGGTTAAATCCAGATGGTACACCCAAGAAAAAAGCTACCCCAAAAATTAAGGCTACTAAGCCGAAGGAGTAACCTATGTCAAGCTCTGATGTTTCCAGTAAGCGAGTCACAGGTACCGGTTCTCTTGGTGTAGGCCCAGCGCGTGTAAGGCAGATACAAGTTCTTACAAGCGCAGGAGCGGGTAGACTTACTGTTACTAATGGTAATGGTGGGGAAACTCTGTTGGACATAGACTTTCTAGCTTCTGATTCCCACTCAGTAAACATTCCTGATAACGGGATTAGATTTAGCAATGATGTCTATGTGACTACTGCTACCAATATAACCGCAATGACTGTGTTCTATAGCTAGGAGATTCTTATGCGTCGCTATTATAAAGCTGGCGGTAAGGTCGACAAACAAGCTATGGCTTGCAACAAGCCAAGGCGTACTCCTTCACACCCAAAAAAGTCTCATGTAGTTAAAGCATGTGAGGGTGGGAAAAAGAAGATAATACGTTTTGGCGAGCAAGGCGCAAGTACCGCCGGTAAACCTAAGAAGGGTGAATCTGCGCGTATGAAAGCAAAGCGTAAATCCTTCAAGGCCCGCCACGGACGCAACATCAAGAAAGGTAAGATGAGTGCGGCGTACTGGGCCGATAAGGTTAAGTGGTAGGCTATGCCGAGTAAAAGTAAAAAACAGCATAATCTTATGGTAGCTGTAGCTAATAACCCTAAGTTTGCTAAACAAGTTGGAATCCCACAGAGCGTGGGTAAAGACTATGAAAAGGCTGACGAAGGTAGAAAATTTAATCGAGGTGGAGAAATGTCAAATTGCGGTACTAAAAGAATGAGAAGCGGTGGTATGACCGGTTATCACAAAATGCCTGATGGTTCTATGATGAAAGATTCGGAACACAAGGCTAAAGGCTACAACGACGGCGGTAAGGTTATGTGCCGGGGTAACGGTATAGCCCGTAAACGACCTACAAGTATTAGATGAAGCGCTACTATAAAAAAGGCGGTACGGTAAAAGATGCGTGTTATCGTAAGGTAAAGGCGCAGTATAAAGTTTTCCCGTCTGCCTATGCTTCTGGCGCTATTGCTAAATGCAGGAAAAAGAAAGCCAGTGGCGGTTCGTAAAACCAAAAAGGGTGCAGCCCTTAAAAGGTGGTTTAAAGAGGACTGGAAGGACGTTCGGACAGGGAAGGCTTGCGGGCGTCAAAAGGGTGAAAAACGTGGTACGCCGTATTGTAGGCCCACTAAGAGGGTGTCTAGTAAGACCCCTAAAACAGCTTCTGAAATGACTTCAGCAGAGAAGAAGTCAAGAGTAAGTCAGAAAAAACGCTTGGGGCAGCCAGCGGGCAAACCAAGAAGAGTGCAATCGCTAAAGCGAAAGACAGCTAGGAAGAAGAAATAATGGCTACATCAGGCACTACAGCATTTAATCCAGACTTCACTGAAATAGCAGAAGAAGCGTGGGAACGTGCCGGTAGAGAGATGCGTTCTGGCTATGATTTACGTACTGCCAGACGGTCTATGAATTTGCTGACTATAGAATGGCAAAATCGTGGCATAAATATGTGGACTATTGAAGAAGGCAGTGTAGCTCTTACTTCAGGCACAGCTACTTACAATCTACCCGCTGACACCATTGACTTACTAGAACAAGTTGTGAGAACGGGTGCAGGTAGTGTAAGTACACAATCTGATCTAAATATGTCCAGAATAAGTGTTTCTACATACTCGTCTATCCCCAATAAACTATCACAAGGTCGCCCAATACAACTTAAGGTTGAGCGCGGTAGAGATAATCCCTCTGTTACTGTTTGGCCTGTACCTGACAGCAACAACTACACACTTGTTTACTGGCGTATGCGTAGGATCGAAGACGCTGGGGCGGGTGCAGAAACAGCAGATATGAACTTCAGATTCTTACCATGTTTAGTATCTGGGTTGGCGTATTATATAGCGCAAAAAGACCCAGAATTAATGCCTAGGATACCTATGTTACAGGCTGAATATGAAAGGCAGTTTGATTTGGCAGCGGGAGAGGATAGAGAAAAAGCCTCGGTAAGATTTGTCCCACGTATGTTTAGGGCTATGTAATGGCTAGATATAGTGCTGCTGTTAATGCTATTGCGATATGTGATGTGTGTGGATTTCAGTATCGTTTACGTGAACTGCATAATTTAGTGCGAAAGGGTAAGGAAACAAATATAAAGGCTTGCCCTGAGTGTTGGAACCCAGATCATCCACAGTTACATTTGGGTGAATTTGTAGTAGAAGACCCACAGGCTGTGCGTGACCCAAGACCAGATTCAGCCGAATTAGAAGTTAGTAGAGATATTCAATGGGGTTGGAACCCTGTAGGATTAAATGGTAACGATGGACTAACTCCAGATAATTTAGAAGGTTCTGGAGCCGTAGGAACTGTAACAGTATCAACAGATTAGGTGATTAAGATGAAAATAAGTAAAGTAAAGAAAATGCCGAACCAGCCTAAAGTATATAAAGTTGCTGATTGCTGTAATCAGCCGATCAATATGAAAACTTCGGGTGTTAAAACTCGTGGTAACGGAGCAGCTATTAAAGGCACTATGGCCCGTGGCCCTATGGCGTAAGAGGTAATTCTGGTGAACTACACCGAGTTAAAAACTAATATCCAAGACATTTGTGAGAACACTTTTACAGATGACCAGCTTGCTATGTTTACAGAACAAGCGGAACAGAAGATATATAACACTGTACAGATACCTGAGTTGCGTCGAAACCAGACAGGTAACGTGACTTCTGGGAATAAATATCTGATATACCCTACAGATATGTTATATGTGTTTTCTATAGCGGTAACGGATGACGACGGTAATTTTCAATACTTACTTGATAAAGATGTAAATTTTGTTCGTGAAGCCTATCCTAACCCAAGCACTACTGGACTCCCTAAACACTATGCGTTCTTTGACGATACTGCATTTATCTTAGGGCCGACACCGGATAGTAACTACGTAGTAGAGCTTCACTATGGCTACTATCCAGAGTCCATTGTTACCGCCGGTACTACTTGGTTGGGGGATGAATTTGACTCTGCCCTACTAAATGGTGCGTTGGTAGAAGCTATCAGGTTCCTCAAAGGTGAACCTGATATGGTCGCTTTGTACGATAACATGTATGCACAGTCTATTGCGCTGTTGACTAATCTTGGTAGCGGTAAGATGCGCCAAGATGCGTACCGTTCTGGTCAAGTTAGAAGGAAGGTAGCGTAATGTTAGGTAACACAGCAAACAATGAGCTTGGTGCAGATATAAAAGTTTTTACCACAAACAACCGTGGACATACACCAGAAGAGCTTGCAGAGCGGGCTATGGAGAAGTTAATTTCTGTTAGTGAAACAGCCGATCCAATGGTCAAGGCACAAGCGATGGTGTTTAAGGATCATATAAGAGAGTTAATTACTTTTTATATGAAAGAAGCGATTCGCTCAGATAGGACAACTATTTGCGCTGAGTTAGCAAAACAGGGCCACGCTGACTTGGCTCGAATTATTAGCAAAATATGAGGTAATAATCATGGCAATTACACAGGCAATGTGTACTTCTTTTAAGGTTGAAATGCTTAATGGCATTCACGCCTTTGGTACTACAGTGGCTCGTGCTGGCACAACAGCGGATACAATGAAAATTGCCCTGTTCACTAGCTCTGCTACTTTAGATGCGACCACAACGGCGTATAGCACGTCTGACGAAACGTCTGGAACAGGGTATGTTGCAGGAGGTAATACTCTTACTACTGTAGCCCCCACAAGCTCTGGAACAACTGCGTTTACTGACTTTGCGGATACTACTTGGTCTTCATCGACTATTACCGCCAGAGGCGCGTTGATCTATAACAGCACTCAGTCTGATAAGGCAGTTGCTGTACTGGACTTCGGTTCGGACAAATCATCCTCTGCGGGTGACTTTACCATTGTTTTCCCAACGGCGGATGCTAGTAACGCGATTATACGGATAGCCTAGTATGGCAGACGTAAGAGTCGTATTTGAGGGTTGGGGTCGAGGCCCGTGGGGTTTTGGCCCGTGGGGAGAAGGTAGCTACGGCACCTTCGAACTCACTACGTCTCTTGGGGAAGAATCTGTAACCACCGGCGTTAGCGTTAGTCTTACGGGTGTTCAAGGCACTACAACTCTAGGTAATGTTGTTGCTAATGCTGATGGGAATGTAGATGTATTAGGTCAAGCCGCTACAGCAGAGCTTGGGACTATAACCGTAAGCGCCGAGGCTAATGTAAGTATTACCGGTGTAGCCGGAACTACGGCGCTGGGTACGGCAACTGCGACGGGTGATGCTAATGCAAACGTCAACGGTGTTGAAGCTACCTCTGAGTTAGGTACAACTTCAGTCACCGCCGATGCTAATGTAAGTGTTACAGGGGTTGTAGGTACTAGCGCGTTAGGTACGGCTACTGTAATAACAATAACTTACGTAAATGTTACGGGAGTTGCAGCTAACAGTGCGGTTGGAGATGTAACGCTAGAGCTAGGTGCGACTGCCTTCCCAACAGGTGTAGAGGCAACTGGACAACTAAATACTGTACTAGTTTGGGGGGAAATAATCCCAAATCAAAATGCAAACTGGACGGAAATAGTCCCGAATCAAACATCGAACTGGACGGATATTGCAGCATGAAAACGGTAACAACAGCAGTTACTTTAGAAAGTGGTATAGACCCAAAACATGAAATTGAGATTTTATGCGCTAATTGTGGGTTTGACCTAGACGAATCTGAGTTAGAAGCAGATACTTGTTCTGATTGTGGGCAAACACTTAACCTACAAAAAAATTTAAAAATATACGCTACGAGCGTCCCGGTGGCAGAAGGCCATACGATGGTTTGAGGTAAAGAATAATGGCTACCTATATAAATAATTTAAGACTAAAAGAAATAACCACGGGCGATGAGGACGGTACTTGGGGTACAAGTACGAACACCAATCTTGAGCTTATTGCTGATGCTTTAGGGTACGGCACTGAAGATGGGTTTGCTACTGATGCGGATGCCACCATAACAGTCGCTGATGGGGTTGCTGACCCTACTAGGGCTTTTTATCTCAAAGTAACATCTAGCGCAACTCTCACAGCTACTAGAACACTCACAATAGCCCCTAATACAATATCTAGGGTCATGTTTATTGAGAACGCTACTACTGGCTCTCAAAGTATTCAGATTAGTCAAGGTAGTGGGTCAAATGTAACAGTCCCAAATGGCAGTTCAAAACTAGTTTATTTAGACGGCGCAGGGGCTACTGCGGCAGTAGTTGATATAACTGCCAACCTTTCTCTGGCGGCAATACCGGGGTCGTTTACAGACCTTACCGCTACTGGCACGGTTAATTTCACAGGTGCAACAGTCTCTAATTTAGGGTCGGTTACTACCGCTGACATAAACGGCGGTACGGTTGATGGTGTGACTGTGGGAGGTTCGTCGGCAGGAGCCGGTACGTTTACTACGCTGTCCGATCAAGATGGTAGTGTAAGAGCGATTCCTCCTGTTGGCACTAAAACGACCAGCTACACCCTTACAACCTCTGATGTAGGTCAATATGTACAGGTAGGTAGTGGCGGGTCTATTACCATCCCAGACGCTACTTTCTCCGAAGGCGACGCCATAAGCGTATTTAATAACACTACTGGTGGGATAACCATAACGTGTTCTATTACTACGGCGTATATTGCTGGGACAGATACAGACGTAGCTAGTATTACTTTAGATACAAGAGGCGTTGCTACTATTTTGTTTATCTCTGGTACGGTTTGTGTAATCACAGGAAACGTCGGCTAATGAGTGGTATCCATTTAGCAGTTCTAGGAGGCAGGGGCAGAACGATAGACGCCAGTATTTTAGTTATTGCTGGCGGTGGTGGTGGCGGGAGCGCCCTTGGGAGCGGTGGTAGTGGAAACGGTGATTCTCTAGCGAGCGGCAAACTTGTGCCGGGCAAAGTTTACACCGTTACCGTTGGGGCTAATGGAAACGGCGGTGTTAGCGGTACCGACGGTGGGTCTTCAAGTTTCGGTTCTATCCTTTCCGCCGCCGGTGGTGCGCGTGGCCTACCTGCCGCCGGGTCAGTTGGCGGCGATGGTGCTGGTGGCGCAAATTCCGGTTCAACTGGCGGTGTTGGTATTTCGTGGGAAGGTCAATCCGCTATTGGTGGCGGCGGTGGCGGTGGTAATGGTGGTGCCGGGACTGACGGTGGCGGTAACGGTGGTGTTGCTGGCATTGGATGGATAGTCGCACAACCGGGAACGGATGGCGAAGGTGGCGGCGGTGGCGGTGGCTCTAGCACAACGGAATCATCCGCCGGGGCGCGTGGTGGTTCTGGCGTTGTAAAACTAAAATTATTAACCGATGATTACACCGGCACTTATACCGGCTCCCCGTCTATTAGCACAGATGGGGATTACACCATTTTGGCATGGATTTCTAGTGGGAGTTATACGGCGTGAATTGTTTCGCTTTAATAGATCAAAACGATGTCGTTGTTGACGTTATAGTGGCAGATCAAGATTTCATTGATAACCACGCAAAAACGCCGGACGGGTGCGAATGGGTGGAAACAGACCGGGACGCGTGGGAAGGTGAAAGTCTACGCGAAAATCACACACCGTTGCGAAAAAACTTTGCCGGTATAGGTTTTACTTACGACGCCGCAAGGGATGCCTTTATACCGCCACAGCCTTACCCAAGCTGGACACTAAACGAAACAAGTTGTATTTGGGAACCTCCAGTACCTTACCCGACAGACGGAAAACGCTATAATTGGAATGAAGACACCCAGCAGTGGGAAATTAAAGATTAATTAGGTGCGAACATGGCTACTTACGATAATGATTTACGCTTAACAGAGCTAACTACAGGCGACGAGATCGGTAGCTGGGGTACAGTATCGAATACTAATTTAGAGCTTATTGCTGATTCACTCGGTTATGGCACCCAAGATTGCTTCTCTACCGACTCAAACTCAACAACTACGGTACCTGACGGCTCTGCTGACCCTAGTCGTGCTATGTATTTTAAGGTTACTTCCAGCGCAACCCTTACTGCTACTCGTGTACTGACAATTGCCCCCAACACAATTAGTCGTTTGATGTGGGTAGAAAACGCTACCACAGGCTCCCAAAGTATTGATATAAGCCAAGGTTCTGGCGCAAACGTCACCATAGAAAATGGTGCGACAAGGATTATTTATCTTGATGGCGCTGGTGCGGGAGCGGCAGTTATCGACGCTATGGCTAATACTCAATTACAATACAGTGATGGAGTTACATCAAATATACAAACTCAATTAAATACGAAAGCAACAGTTGATGATGCCTTGGCATTGTCTATAGCTTTAGGGTAATCATCATGGCTAATACTTTTAAAAATTACACGGGTGCCTCAATAGGAACGTCTCCCAGCACTGTATACACCGTCCCAGCGAGTACCACGGCGGTTATCATCGGGCTGAACTTGGCTAACCGTACTGCAAGTAGCGTGACTGTAGATGTACAACTAGGCTCTACGTATATTGTCAAAGCGGCACCTGTACCTTCTGGATCAGCATTAAGTGTCTTAGACGGTAAAATTATTGCAGAAACCACAGAAACTATAGTAGTTACATCTGATACGGCATCTTCAATAGATGCGATTGTGAGCGTACTGGAGCAGACCTAATGTCAGGATATATAGGAAATCAGCCGGTACCAGAGGCTACGCAAACAAGAGACAGCTTTACTGCTACCGCAAGTCAGACCACGTTTACAACGTCCCAAGGATACTCTGTGGGGTTTATCGACGTGTTTATGAACGGTGTAAGGCTAACAGGTTCAGATTTCACAGCTACTGATGGCAGTACCGTGGTTCTTGCTTCGGGTGCCGCGTCCGGTGATTTAATAGACATTATTGCCTATTCTACGTTTACCCCTTCTGACGCTGCTGGTTTGAATACTGCTAATACTTTCACCGCAGACCAGACAATTAGTGCTGAACTTATAGCCGACAGCTACAACGAGTCCTATAACGCGGTTACATCTACCTCAAACGCCACTACTGTAGATTGCGAAACAGGTAATGTTTTTAGCCACACGTTGACTGAAGCGACCACGTTTACCTTTAGCAACCCTCCTACTACTGGGACTGCCTACGCTTTCTCATTAAGGATTGTGCAGGACGCTAGTGCGTCAGGCTTTGCAGTAACATGGCCTGCTTCTGTTGACTGGCCCTCCGCTACGGCTCCCACATTGACCGCTACTGCCAGTGCTGTAGATTGGTTTGTTTTTTCTACCGTTGACGGTGGAACAACTTGGTATGGGTTTACTTCAGGACAGGCACTCGCATAAATGAGTAACTTTACCAAACTAATGCAGCAAGCAGCCTCTGGCGTTGGCGGTGGTAGCTTCTACCCGTACACGGTGGATTACTCCTGCCGGTTTAATGATGGTGACAGTCCGTATCTAACCAGAACACAGGCGACACCAACAAGTGCCGGAGTATGGACGTTCAGTACATGGATAAAACTAGTAAGCCCCAGCGATTCCGCAGAAATTTTGGCGTCAGGCCCGAATGTAAGTAACTATGAAAGGGTGACGTTTACAGGAAGCACATCTACTTTTTATTGGGATAAAACAACCTCTGGAATACAAAGGGATTTACTAGGCAATGCAAACGTATCACACCGCGACCCTTCCGGGTGGTTACACCTTCTAGTAAGGAAAAACGGAACTACAGCATCAGAAATAATAGTCAATGGCGTGTCTCTGGATACGCATACGCCTTCTGCGTTCACAAACTATATGAACGTGGCTTCAACAGAGCAAAACATTGGGAGACTTACTGCCTCATATCCCAATAACTACGGTGACTATTATCTATCACAGGTAGCTTTTGTTGATGGTCAATACCTTGATTACGATGATTTCACCGAATTTAAAAACGGTGTACTTTGCCCATCAGATTTATCAGGCATCACATGGGGAAATAACGGATTCTTGCTAGACTTTGGCAACTCTGCCGCACTCGGCACAGACGTATCAGGCAACGCAAACAATTTCACATCTTCAGGGCTGACAAGTTCTGACCAAGTCACTGATACTCCCAGTAACAACTTTGCTACGCTGAACGCTCTGCTTACTACCTCTATCTCTGACGGAAACTTATACCATACCTATATTAGTGGAACTTATGATAGTGCTGTTAGCACATTATCTGTAACTAGCGGGAAGTGGTATGCAGAATGCACAATTACTAAGAATGGTACTTATCCCGGTTTTGGAATAGTTGAAGCGGATGCAGCCATAGCAACAAACCCATCTAACGTTAATTATATCGGAAGCACTAATGGGGGTGGATATGGTTTTTACCCCGGCTTAGGCTGGTATAGAAACCAAACTCTCTTACAATCTAATACAACATCAATATCAACAGGAAGTGTAATCGGGCTTGCTTTAGATTTAGATTCATCCCCCAGAACAATAAAAGTATATGATGATGGCACGTTAATAGACACTTTAAGTAATATAGATTTACCTTCTGCTGGTTATATTTTTGGTACTAGCATTTATACTGGTAATAGTAGCGCAGCAGGTAGATGGAATTTTGGTCAAACAGCTTTTGTTCATACACCCCCAACAGACCACTTAGCCCTATCCACAGCCAACTTACCAGAACCCACTATCGGGCCTAACTCAGACATTAAACCAGAAGACTGTTTCGCCACTGTACTCTACACAGGCAACGGCACAGCGATTGGTTCTGGCGGTAAAGTAATCACAGGTGTCGGCTTTCAGCCTGATATGGTGTGGATTAAGAACAGGGATGCCGCTGACTCTTGGATGGTCTTTGATTCGGTTCGTGGTGCTACTAAGTATCTGAGTTTGAATTCCACTGCTGATGAAGCAACGAGTACAGAAAGTCTTACGAGTTTTGACGCAGATGGATTTACCCTTGGCAACCAAAACGCAGTCAATACCAATACGGAAAATTATGTTGCTTATTGTTTCAAAATCACAGCGGGGTTTTTTGACATACAAAATAATTTAGGCACAGGAGTCGCAAAAACAGTAGCGCATGATTTGGGAGTAGTCCCAGCTTTTATAATTAATAAAGCATACGACCGAGGCACAGGAAGTAACTGGCCTGTTTATTGTGAAGCATGGCCTGTACCAGACCCAGAAACGGACAATCAAATTTTGAATGGCACTCTTGCTATAATAGACGACAGCACCATGTGGAACGATACCGCGCCAACATCCTCCGTTTTTTCCGTAGGGACTAACGTCACTAATTTAAACGGTGTTAATTCGATTGTTTATTTATTCGCCAATGTTCCCAATTTCTGCAAGATTGGATATTACGAAGGGAATGGAAGTGCTGACGGGGCGTTTCAGTATTTGGGTTTTAGTCCTATCTTACACATAAATAAAAGGACTGACGCAGCTGCTAGTTGGAATATTTACGATACAAAGCGTAGCCCATACAACCCAATGGATAAACAACTGTTCCTTGATTCGCCAAATGTTGAAAACACTACATCAGGTGGTATAAAAGATGCACTATCAAATGGTGTGAAGTTGCGGGGTACAGGTTCTACTACCAACGCATCTGGCGGTGACTACATAACCCTATCAATTGGCACATCCTCTAAATACAGTAACGCAAGGTAAACGACAATGAGTTTAGCAAGAGACTTGGCTGATAGCCTATTCACAAAAGTAACAACCTTTGACTCTGGCGTTATTGAAGAATATAACGCGACAGGTACTAGTGGTGCAGTCACTATTGACTTAGACACTGGCACTAACTTCTCTACAGCTATGGCGGGTGCAGTCACCTATACTTTTAGTAACCCAGCAGCCAGTGGTAAATCTTCATCTTTTACCCTGAAGGTTGTCAATGACGGTAACGCTATCACATGGCCTACTTCAGTTGATTGGCCTGCTGCTACTGCTCCTACACTGTCAGCCAGTGGCGCAACAGACTACTTTGTTTTCATCACGCACGATGGCGGTACTACTTGGTACGGCTTTACTGCTGGACAGGCAATGGCGTAATGACTAGTTCTAAGAACTTAATACAGGCAAGTGCTGGTGTTGGCGGTGGTAGCTTCTACCCGTACACGGTGGATAATTCTGCGCGCTTTAATGACGATGATTCTGCTTATCTTAGTAGAACGCCATCTGCGGGAAACTCCAAAACATTTACAATTTCTTATTGGATGAAGGTTGCCAGTCCCACTCCAGTTGACTTTATGCTTGCCGCACGAAACAGTTCTGGCGGGGCTTTTTTTTCCATCAAGTACAACACAAACGGTGCGTTGCAAGTAAACGACTCACAAAACTCAGATGCGCTAAATTTAGTAAGTAATGCACTCCACAGAGATGTATCTTCTTGGTATCACATTGTTGTTGCTATGGATACAACACAAGCAACATCGTCTGATAGGTGTAAGATATATGTAAATGGGGTGCAAATAACAAGTTTCTCAACATCCTCATACCCCGCACAAAACGCTAACATGATTTGGAATACTGCGGTTGGACACTACATAAATTGCAGTGTTAATGCTAGCGGGACTCCAATTTTATTTTGGGATGGCTATTACTCACAAGTATCTCATGTGGACGGCACAGCACTAGACCCTACATCATTCGGTGAGGACAAGAACGGTGTCTGGGTTCCAAAGAACATATCAGGACTCACATTCGGAACCAACGGCTTCTACTTAGACTTCTCCAACTCAGCCGACCTTGGCAATGATGTTTCAGGTAACAACAACGACTTCACTTCTTCAGGGCTGACAAGTTCTGACCAGATGACAGATACTCCCACCAACAATTACCCAACCCTGCAAGCCGCTTTTTCTATTTCTGCTACAACATATTCCAACGGTAATTTAGAGGCTCAACAAGATAGCGGGGCTTTTAAACACACTCGCGCTACTTTTGGTTTGCCAACAACTGGGAAGTGGTATTGGGAAGTTCAGTTTATTGATGCAAGGGCTACCGACCCTCCAAGCACGGCTTTTGGTATAGGTGTATCAGACAATGACGGAATAGGAGACTCAGGATATTCAACTGGCGCAGTCATTGCAACTATACCCGGCAGTACAACAACCTACGCTTACGAAGATGGTGCTTATACTCCAGCAGATAACATAACTCTAAGTAACGCTGTCGTAGATGGCGATTGGTTTGGTATTGCCTACGATGCTGACACCCGCAAAATGTGGCTTTGGTCAGAAAGAGATAATACATGGCTTGCTTCTGGCGACCCTGCAAACGGGACAAACCCGTGGAAAACACTTACAGCCTTATCTGCAAGTCAGACTTATTTCCCCATTGCTTTGACTCAGACAAACGACTCTGGTAGATGGAGCAAGTTTGGAGTTAATTTTGGTCAATATGCGTTCGTTGGTTCAGCGCCTACAGACTTTTTAGAACTAAAAGCAGCCAACCTCCCAGAACCCACTATCGGGCCGAACTCAGACACTAAGCCTGATGAAGTATTTGAACCAATCCTTTATACAGGCAATGGCACAAGCCAGAGCATCAGCACTTTAGAGTTCCAGCCTGACTTCACATGGATTAAGAACAGGGATGCCGCTGACAGACATATGCTGTTTGATGCTGTTCGTGGAGCGACTAAGTACCTGTCATCCAACTCAACCAACGCTGAAGCAACAGATGCGCAATCACTATCTAGCTTTAACTCCAATGGTTTTTCTGTGGGCAACAACGTACAAGTAAATACTAATGCTGAAGACTATGTAGCATGGAACTGGAAAGAAAACTCAGAATTTTTTGACATAGTTACATGGACAGGTACTGGGGGTGCTGGGACTATATCTCATAACCTAAACGGCACACCAGATATGGGAGTAGTCAAAAGAAGGGACGCTGCGGATAGTTGGTACTTTATGTCTCCGGTAACATCAAACTATACAAACCCTGCCTACGGCTCTTTAAATACTAGCGGAGCGTTTTTAAATTCTGGTTCTGGTATTACTAACTGGAACAGTACAGATATTAGCTATGCTTCCTACTATGGAGGTTCAGGTGATAAATGGGTCTTGTATCTTTGGAAAAACTTGGACGGTATGTGCAAATGCGGAAGCTACACCGGGAATGGCTCCAGTGACGGCCCCATGATTTTCACAGGTATGCGTCCTGCTTTTGTGCTGGTTAAATCATCAACTTATGCAGGTACTTTTTGGCTAATGTCTGCTGACCCGAATGAATATAACGTGGTAGACACATATCTAGCAGCAGATTCTTCTAATGCTGAATTTAGTCCTTATACATGGATAGATTATTTATCAAATGGATTTAAATTAAGGCAGACTGGAGATTCTTTGAACAGGTCAGGACAAACATACATCTACATGGCATTCGCAGAGAACCCATTTAAATACGCAAACGCACGATAGGTAACATAATGAAATACTACAAGACAGAAACATCAACAGTGGTTAGCGAGAGGCAAGTTCTCAGAGATAACCCCAATACATCATTTGCGTTACCCTTTAGTGACGCGACACTGGCTTCTCTTAACTTGGTCAGACTGACAGACGACACCAAACCAACCTATGACGCAGCTACCGAGAAGGTTATTGAAGATGTCATAGAAGTACGCGATGGCGTGGCTTATCAGACCTACAGCGTAATAGCCCGCCCTGCCGAAGCTATAGCTAACGAACTGGCTAACAAGAAAGCTAACGTACGGGCACAGCGTAACGCACGACTGGCTGAGACTGACTGGGCCATGATGCCTGACTCTCCTCTCATCGACTACGACAAAGGCTTGATGGCAAGCTACCGTACTGCACTGCGGGATGTCCCGGCACAGGCTGGGTTCCCGAACAACGCACTGCCTGAAGGCCCAGACCAGCAGCCTTATGATTCTTGGACATACGACAGCACTAACTTTGTCTGGAATGCCCCACTGCCTAAACCAGAAGGTGAAGCGTACTGGGATGAAGATGCGTACCAAGAAGACAACACTACAGGTTGGATAACTATAGGTTAGAAAAATGATAGAGGTCATGGCGGCAGTTAGCCTTGCAAATAGTGCCTTCAATGCCCTCAAGTCAGGATTGGAAAAAGGCAAAGAACTACAGGACATGGGCGAGACTCTTGGCAAGTTTTGGGATGCTAATGAGCGTATTACGCAAGCTAGTATTGAGAACGAAACCGCCACTTATGCCCAAAAGTTACTAAATGGTAAAAGCATCGAATCGCAAGCACTAGAAATTACCATAGCAAAGACCAAAGCAAGGAAGATGGAGAACGAGCTGCGTGAATTCCTGATTTATTCTGGGCAAGGTGAGTTCTACCGCGAAATGTTGCGGGAAAGGCGGGCTATCAAGAACCAGCGTCTTCGGAAGAAAAGGGCGCAGGAACTAGCCAAAAAAGATGCGATGGACTTGGCGCTTATTGTTTTCCTTTTTGGTCTAGGTGGAGGTGTACTAGCCGTTATTGTTGCTTTAATAGCAGAAGCCCAATAATATAAGCATGTATAACTTTAAGTCGTAGAAGGAAGTAGTTATGGATTTTCAAGTATTATTTAACGTAGCACTTAGTGTAGTTATGATGCTAAGTGGCTGGATGATCCGATCCGTTTACGATGCCATTAATAAATTGAGGAGCGATCAAGTACAGTTAGAAAGGTTACTGTATGCGGATTTCGTTAAAAAAGACGATTATCGAGAAGATATACGGGAAATTAAGTCAATGCTTTCGGGCATCTTTAATAAGCTGGATAACAAAGAGGATAAAAAGTAATGGAAAAGGTAAAAGCAAAGGTAGTGGAAGGTTTGGAGAAAATCGGCAAGATTGTACACGGGGATTGCGACTCCTGTCTGGGTGTGAAAACAATCGTAGTAGCCGTCCTGATGTTACTAATTATAGTAGGGTAAGTTGTCCTTGGTACAGAGATAAGTGGGATTGGTGATGAAATTTCTAAAGATTAAGAATCTAGTTGGCGCGGTTGCGCCTACACTTGGTGCCGCAATGGGTGGGCCTCTAGGTGGTGCCGCTGGGAAAATAATTGCTGGTGTTTTAGGTTGCGAACCTTCCGCTGGGTCTATTGAAAAGGCTATGCAGGAAGTAACGCCAGACCAACTAGCTGAGATTAAACGCCAAGAGCTTGAATTCGAAGCTCAAATGAAAGAAATGGATGTAGATTTGTTTGCCCTACAGACCGCTGATATTCAGGATGCACGTAAATATTTTGCTAAAGACTGGACACCACGAATAATTGCAGTGACTTTAGTTGCTGGGTTCCTAGGTTATATATTTATGATTACTGTAGCAGACCCAGAAGAGAATCCTTTAGAAATCATAAACTTAGTGCTTGGTTGGTTAGGTGGTACTACAAGTGCAATCATAAGTTTCTATTTTGGTGCATCCAATACTAAGGACGATAAATGAGTAAGTTGACAGAAATGCTCCGAAGACATGAAGGAGTAGAGACACACGTTTACCTAGATACTGAAAATCTTGAGACTATTGGCGTAGGTAGAAACATTTCAAAAACAGGTTTAGGTTTGTCGGATGATGAGGTAAACTACCTTTTGCAGAATGATATTTCCCGCGTAATCAACGAGTTAAGCGGTGCTTTTCCTTGGTTTTCTGGGCTAAACGAAGCCCGTAAAGATGCCATGATTTCGTTAGGATTCAACCTAGGTTTACCAAGGTTGCTTAAATTTAAAAACGCTTTAGAATCAATGAGTTCTGGCGATTTTGAATCTGCATCTGAGCATTTTTTAGACAGCAGGTGGGCAACGCAAGTAAAAAATAGGGCTATTGAATTGACTGACATGATTAGGTCTGGGGAATATGCCGATACAAAAAATTCAATTTAAGCCCGGTGTAGATAGAGAAACTACTCGCTACAACGCCGAAGGCACATGGTACGAGACAGATAAAGTCCGTTTCCGCCGTGGTATGCCCCAGAAGATTGGTGGTTGGGAGCGTATCTCCTCAGACACGTTTTTGGGTGTGTGTCGGTCTATGTTCAACTGGGTTACTCTAGGTGGACAAAACTTAGTATCAGTCGGTACTAACATCAAATACTATATCGAACGTGGTGGAGCTTATTACGACTCTACCCCCTACCGCCTTATTTCCGGTGCCGGAGATGCCACATTTGCCGCTGTTAATGGTGACGCTACTATTACCGTAACTGAAGTAGCTCACGGGGCTGTGGCAGGTAGTTATGTAACCTTTTCCGATGCGGTTAGCCTAGGTGGCAACATTACTGCTGATGTACTTAATCAAAACTATATAATAGATAGTGTAGTAGATGCAGACAATTTTACGGTAGAAGCGGTTGATACTTCTGGCGCAACGGTGTTGGCTAATGTTTCTGACACTGGTAATGGTGGCGCTTCCACTGTAGCTTCTTACGAAATAGCCCCCGGAGCGGAGTATGCAGTACCTTTTTCCGGTTGGGGTGCGGGCACATGGGGGTCTAGTACTTGGGGTCTAGGAGCTACCACTACTGCAAATATACGTCTTTGGAGTCAAGCTAACTTTGGAGAAGACCTTATTTTAGCTGACCGTGGCGGGGATATTTACATTTGGGATGCTAGTGCTGGTGCTGTTGCAGGTAACAGAGCGACATTTTTAACTGAAGCGGCGGGTCAATCTGGTGTACCCACTATAGTAAATTACACTACCGTATCTGATATATTCCGTTTTGTATTTTGTTTTGGTTGCAATCCGGTAGGCTCTAGTGTCCTTGATCCTATGCTTATACGTTGGTCAGACCAAGAAGATGCAATAAATTGGACACCTCAAGCGACTAACCAAGCTGGTAGTTTACGCCTTTCTAATGGTAGTGAGATAGTTACTGCCCTTCAATCAAGGCAAGAAATGTTGGTTTGGACAGACGCCGCCCTCTACGGCATGCAGTATCTGGGTGCCCCAGAAGTGTGGGGGGCTAATTTATTAGGTAGTAACTTAACAATAGCCAGTCAGAACGCGGCTATAATTGCCAGTGATATTGCTTACTGGATGGGTAAAGATAAGTTCTACAGCTATGACGGTGTGGTTAAAACATTACCCTGTTCTATCCGTAGTTATATATTTGACGACTTTAACCAACAGCAAACCGATCAAGTTATATGTGGTACTAATGAGAGGTTTAACGAAGTGTGGTGGTTTTACTGCTCTTCAGGTTCCACTACTGTGGATAGGTACGTCATATATAATTATGGGGAAGATGCTTGGGCGTACGGTAACATGGCTAGAACCGCTTGGATTGACGCTGACTTACGAGAACTCCCATTAGCCGCTACATATAGCAACAACATAGTAAAACACGAGATAGGGTACGATGACAAAGAAACATCTTCGGTATACCCAATTACTGCTACGTTAGTATCAGCAGAGTTTGATCTAGACGACGGCGACAGAGCTATGTTTATTTCCCGCGTCTTACCTGACGTTACTTTTGCAGGGTCTACTGCATCTACACCAGCAGTAACAATGACTATATCTCCTATGGTTAACTCCGGTTCTGGATATAACACTCCACTTTCTGAAGGTGGAAACAGTTCGGCTACTGTAACGCGTACTGCTACTGTACCTATTGAAGAGTTCACAGGGCAGGCTTATGTACGTCTTAGGGGTCGGCAGATGGCATTTAAGGTCGAGTCTACTGCGGAAGGGGTGGCTTGGAAACTAGGTGCTACACGTTTTGATATGCGTCCTGATGGCAGGAGAGGGTAATGAGTGAATCCCTAATCAGCAGGACACCGCCCCCAGCCCTACCAATACCGGGCGATAATGTCGATAAGCGGTATATAGACTCACAGAATAACGTATTGAGGTTGTACTTCGGACGCGTCTCTAATGCCATAAATAACGTAACAGGTCACCTTGGTGGTAGGTTTTTAGACCAAGCTAACGCGCTTTTCTACTCTATTGTAGACCAGACAGCCGCCACTACAAACACAGGATACCCGATTCAATTTGAGAATACTTATTTAAATCATGGTGTTACAATAAACGGCGCGTCTAGCTCGCAGATAACCATAGAATACTCAGGTATATATAACTTCCAGTTTACTGGGTCTGTGTATAGTGTCTCTGCGTCGCCTAAGAATGTGTACTTCTGGATTAGGCGTAACGGTACTGATATTGGTTACTCCACTAAGCAGTACGTATTGTCCGGCTCTGGGGATGCCGTCCCGGTAACGTGGAACTTTAATATAGATATGACCACAGGACAGTATTTGGAGATGATATGGGCTACTTCCGATACGGCAGCCATTCTTGAAGCCGCCGCGCCGTCTAGCCCCCACCCCGGTATACCGTCTGCTGTTATGGCAGTTAGTCTAGTATCAGCGTTGCCTGACACGCTGCCGACTCCTCCGTAGGTGATGAGATGAAGAAATTTCAAGGTGGTGGCGGTTTATTCGGTGGCAATACAGCACTTGAGCAAGCCGCACTAGAAAGAATGTGGGGTGGCACTGTACCCCCTACTTTAGCTTCAGTTGCCCAGACTGGCCTTAACACGGTGGCGGCACAGGGGGCGCAAGGTATAGGGTCGCTATTTACTAATCCTATTAACCCCCTAAGTGTAGCATTACTTGGACAACAGCTTTACAAAGGCTATAGCGGTAGAAAGACAGCAGAACGCCAGAAGATGGACAACCTCAAACTGCTTACTGAAGATGAAATGAGAAAGGCTGGGGTAGACCCTTACGAACAATTCCCCATAGATATGTTCGACCCAAACACTAACCCTAATATGATTTCGGAGTTCTCCTCTGCTATGGAGAGTGGGGATGGTACTCTTTCCCCAGAAGAGTGGGCAGAAGAAAAACAATTGGACGCTGTAGACCGGAGTATTTGGGAGTGGCGCGAACAAAACCAAGATGTTATGCAGAAGCGCTATGACGATTTTTTAGCGTCGGGTTTGGATTACGCTGACTACAAAAAACAACTCACCGCTACCACATCAGAGGTAGCCCAAGACGTTTCAGGTACTACCAACCCACGAGACTATACCGACATAACCGGGACTATAGACGTTGCGGGCATTCCGGGGGACTTGATGGAAGGCACTTATGTAGACCCCGACGGTAGAAGGTGGGGTTATGACATGCTGGGTAGGAAATGGGTTATGTCTGAACCTACACCTCCACAAGAAGTTCCTACTGACGATTCAAGCACTAGTGGTGGTGGCGGTGGTGGTGGCGGTGCGGCTGATACGGCGGCGCAAGCGGCGGCAGATGCGGAAGCGGCTCGCATACTCCTTGAGGGTGGCCTAGAAGGGGGCAAAGACTTCAACTACGAAGACTATAAAGTTAACCCTGATTTGTATAACTACGACCCTATCGCCGGTCAGCTACACGAAGCTATATTAGGTGAGATCGACCCTACGCTACGGGAAAAACTTATTAAAGACTACGAGGGTACGTATGGTACTTACGACCCAAATAACCCACCCACCCCTACAAAGAAAACACAGGCAGAGCTAGACGCTGACGCCGCACAGAGAAAAGCCGAAAAACAAGCCGCACAAGAAGCCAACGTAACAACAGGGCAAGCTGGTACTACTGGAGGGTTAGGTACACCGAGAGTTGTTCCTGTATATGTGCCGGGGGGTAATAATGGCGTCCCCTCAGCAGACCCCAACACCGTTGATATTGTGGAAGTTCTTACAAATGGGTCAGAGGGGCCGGAGGTATCCGACGTTATTAATCTTGACCCCAACGCCAATGCAGACGGTACATGTAAAGCAGGTTACACAAAAGGTGCCAATGGCATGTGCGCATTGAACGACCCCGGTAACGGCGGTGATGGTGGGGAAGGAGAAAATGGAGAAGGTGAAGGAAACGATGGAACTGGTGAAGGAGAAAATGGAGAGGGTGAAGGGGAAAATGGAGAAGGTAAAGGAAACGATGGGACTGGTGAGGGTGATGGTGGTGATGGTGATGGTGATGGAACAGGTACCGGCGGTTACGGGCAAGGCGTAGCAGTAATTACTGGCGCACCCGGTGACGTAGTAGATTTAGATTATCTATATGATATTTCTGGGAGCAGTATATTTGCCCCACGTTTACAGGACGAAGGTGAAACAGACGATAATAGACCCTACGTTTACGCTAAAAGTGGTGGTATGATACACAATAATTACGACTTGACAGATGAGATTCTACGTCGTTTGATTAGAGGAAGGTAAGATGGCATTAACAGCGGCAGATTATGTAGCTTTGATGGACGCAGCTACTAATACAACTCCTAACAAGGTCGACGACCCAAGTTTTTTCCAGAAAGCTGGGAATTTTCTCAGTGGGGACGCGGGTAAAGCCATAGCCGCAGGTATAGGTGGATTGTTTGGACTTGCGGGCGGTGGTGGCGATACTCAAGGTTCGCAGGGTTATACCGGTGGTATTCCCGAATATACAACCCAACGAGAATTAGTACCGGGTGTTTTTGATCCTACAGGTAGACGTCCCGGTGAAGCTGGTAGAAGATATTTTACCGATACTCAGTACATTCCAAAGACAGATGCCGCAGGTATCCAGACTGTTATGGGTGGAGATTATCTAGCTCAATTAAACGCCGATGCTCTTGCCCGACAGCAGCAAGGTGAAGCCGCTAACCAAGGGTTACTACAAGCGTTAATAGCTAACCAGATGATGCGTCAAGCATCCACCACGGGCACTACACCGACTACATCACCAATAAAGGAAACATCCCTCGTACAACCAATAGATGTACTACCAAAAACAGAAATAATACCCACGCAACCAACCGCTCCAGAAGGGCTTGCAGGTGGGGCAGTAGGGGATGCGGTATATGAGCCAGCATACAATACCGTAAAGCAAATGTTAAGGACTATACGTAGTAAATACGGTAATTTAGCGAAACCTGCCGCTATACAAGAAGTTGCTGATATGATGAACCGTTTCGGGATCACTCCCGATACTATGGCTAAAATAACCGGCTACGATAGAAAGGCTATTGCCGATCAGTATGCCGCCGCTGGATACGCACAAGGTGGTATAGCTTCCCTTGGTGGGCAGGGTTACTACTTAGGCGGAACTACTGATGGTATGGCAGATAAAGTACCCGCAACTATTGATGGTAGGGAACCGGCTCGGCTTAGTGATGGTGAGTTTGTTATTCCCGCCGATGTAGTAGGTCACTTAGGCAACGGTAATTCCGATGCCGGAGCAAAACAGTTATACTCTATGATGGACAGAATACGGAAAGACCGTACTGGAACTACCCGACAAGGTAAACAAATAAACCCCAATAACTACTTAATGGGCTGAGGTTGACATGCAAAAATTTAATGTAGGTGGGACAGCAGGCGCACTTGGGCAGTCTTCGTCCCTTTCCCCGTGGGCTGGGCCTTATGTTACTGATATGCTCGGTAAGGGCGCTGCTCTTGCTAATATGCCCTATACCGCGTACCAAGGCCCACTGACTGCTGGCGCATCCGATCTACAGCAACAGGCTTTTCAAGGTTTGGCTGGTTTAGCCGTCCCTACTGCAACCACTGTGGGGTCTTTTACGGGGAGTATGCCTAGCTATAGTGGTGGGTATAATCTGGGTGGGCCTAGTGGCCCAGTTGGCGGTGGTGGATATAATCTGGGTGGGCCTAGTGGCCCAGTTGGCGGTGGCGTCGGCTACGATTCCCGTAACTATGTGCCTGAAAATATACAAAAACAATTTGAAGCTATGGAGTCAGGGGCTGATAGCTTGCGTATGCGCGGTGTAGACCAAGACCCAGAGTTTGATTCATTGGCACAAACTTGGCTGTCTAATAACCCGGACAAAGATATTTTTGACTTCACTAGAAGTACAGAATTTCAAGCGTATAAAGGTGCGCAAGGCATGCCTTCTGCAATGGGCGCCCAATCTCCCCGAATGTCACAAACACCGCAAGCACAGCAATCCGTAGCACCGCAGTCCGTAGCCCGGCAGTCCGTAGCCCAGCAGTATATGAACCCGTACGTGGATATGGCACTTCAGCCTCAAATGGAAGAGGCGCGTCGTCAGGCACAGATAGAACAGCAGAACCTTCAGAGCAGATATGGAAGAGCCGGTGCGTACGGCGGTGGACGTCAGGCCGTAGCTGAAGCTGAATTGTCAGGCGCACTACAAAGAAATCTTGCCAATATATACGGTACTGGGATGGAGAAAGCTTACGATAAAGCGGCTGACTTATTTGGTCAAGAACGTAACTATGGCTTACAAGCCTTACAGCAACAGCTTGGTGCTGGTGGTACACAGCGTGGGATAGAGTCTGAAGGTATCGCGGCGGATATTAGGCAGTTTGAACAAGAGCGTGATTACCCCTACAAACAAGTACAGTACATGCAGTCACTACTGCAAGGGTTACCAATAGAAACTCAGTCCTATCAGTATGCTGAACCTACGGGATTAGCTAATTTTGGTGGAGGCGCTAGTGCGGTCATTGGACTGCTACAGGGTTTGGGCTTTTTAGACACAGGTAAAAAATAATGGCTGGAATAGACGCACAAATAGCACAACGTATGGCGCTTGGCCCACAGGCTCTACAGCAGAGATACGCTCAGACTCAACAGCTTGTTGACTTACTTGCACTTCAGAAACTAAGTAAGGATAAAGCCGACGCTGCTAAAGCTATTCAAGCTCAGATGCAGACTAATCCCGCATCTGTAAAAGATCAGCTTGAGCAACAGCTTATAGCCGCAGAAAAGCAAGAAGTAGGGCGCGATATTGCGTCAATGATACCGGGTGTACAGCAACAGGGCCGTCAAATGGCTATGGCACAACAACGTCCTCCAATGCCGCAAGGTCAGGGGGGGCTACCTCAACTCGCCTCTCCTAATATGGCCCGCATGGCGGGTGGGGGCATTGTTGCGTTCCAAGAAGGTGGGGATGTTGCCGCCGCTAATGAATACATTCGGCTTACTGAAAAGCTCAAAGACCCTAACATTACACCTGAAGCCGCGCAAGCTATTACCATGATGTTGGAGGATATGAAACGTCAGGCACAGGATGAATCACGCTTTATGCTAGAAATCGAACGTGCCCGTGGTTTTGACCCCGCCGCTGAATACGAACGCTCAATGCAGGAACAGGGTGGCATGTACGGCGGTGGAGAAGTCCAACGCTATCAGATTGGAGGCCGTACCGGAGCGGTGGGCAGAAGAGTACCCATAGATGAGGAAGAATTGCCGGTTATACCTATAGGGAATGACTCCCCCAGTACAGAAAGCGACATCCAGCGCAGGAAAACAGCTTCAGAATTGTGGGACGATTTTCTTTACTTGTTCAGTGCCGAAGGCACCAAGGAGTCTCGTAGAAGAACAGGGGAGGTTCTTGGGAGAGAAGAGTACGCAGGTACTGGCGTTAGTTCAGTAGTTGACCCAACCGCACCGACAACCGCACCGACAACCGCACCGACAACCGCAACCACTCCTGCTGAAGAAATGTCAGATGCGGAGTTAGAAGAAATTCTTAAGATGATGGAAGACCCCGGCTCAACAAGTGAACCTGAAGTTAAAACAAGTGAACCCGAAGCTAAAAAGAAACGTGAGATCGACTGGGACTTGCTACGCGAGATGGGTGCAGGTATGGCGGGACAAACTTCTATAGGTGGTGCTTTAGGTGCTGGTGCAAGTGCTGTAGGTGAAGAACTCCGACGTCGTGAAACTATGGCTAGTGAAGAAGCCCAGCAAGCCGCTGACCGGCAGTTAAAAATGCTACTTGCCGAGTACGACTTAGACATAGCGGAACGTAAAATGCTTAATGACCTATCAAAAGTGTATACCGAAGCTCAACTTAAAATAGCGGCGGATACTTTAGCGGGGCTGGACTTAAACCCTGATTATATGGAAGCAGTAGACGAACTCGCGGATATATACAAAGGCAATCCTGATGCGTATAGAGCGGCAGTACAAGAACTAAAAGATAGGTTAGTAAGCGAAGCTGTTAGCGCTACGCTTAGAGGTGCGGGTGTTATGGGTGGTAGTGCACCAACCACAGGGAGCCAATCATTTAATAGTTTCGACACTATAGGAAGTTAACTATGCCTATCGTACGGGGTAACCTTACAGACGGAGGGTATATTGACTTTTATGTACCTGTAGGTGTAAAGGAAGACCAACTACCTATATACGGTAGCGCTGCGCTTAAAAAACAAGCCCGTGGAGAAGACCCAACCAAACCCCCCGAAACTACTATTGGTGGAGCCTTAGCTGAAATCCCTAGAGGTTTAGCTTCTGGTGCCGCCGGACTCCTAGAATCTGCCGCTACTGGTGCGGCTTTTCTTCTCCCCGAAGAACTAGAACAACAAGCGCGTGAAAAAATAGCTGAAATTGGTGCCGGTGTACAAGCTGATTTAGCTCCGCGTGCTGGGTATGAAGACACAATAACGCGTAAAGGTTCGGAAGCCCTTGGCTCAACTGCACCGTTTTTAGCTACTGCCCCCTTCGGTTTGGCAGGACTTGCCGCTGGTGTTGCTGTAGGTGGTGCCGCTGGTGCGGGCGAAGCCGCTAAACGTGCTGAAGCCGCTGGCGCTACAGAAGATCAAATAAGTCAAGCCGCTGGTCTAGGTATACTGCCGGGGCTGGGCGAGACATTAGTACCGTTTGCTATTGGTAAAACCGTAAAGGCTATGCGTGTTGCCAAAGGATTAAAAGATGTATTAGGTGAAGAAGTAGCTCAGACTACTTTAATGCGGTTACGTAGGGTAGCACAAGCGGCAGGTGGTGAAGGACTACAAGAAGCAAGTACAGAAGTAGCCCAAAATCTTATATCTCAAGGTGTATATGATCCTGAAACCGGTACTTTTGCCGGAACTGGAGAGTCACTGGGTTATGGCGCAGGGGTGGGTGGTCTACTTGCGGCATTGGCAGAATTGGCTATACCGGGACGCCCTCGGGCTAATGCGAGTGCTCAGAGAGACTTAGCTCGCATACAAGATATAGAAAAAGAACAAGCTGGGCAAATGGATTTATTTCCAGCAGAGCAAGTAGAAGCTGAAAGAGAATTCCAAGGCCCGGTTGACACACGCGCCCCCGCACCACTAGATGAAGAAACTGGGCCTGTATCTGATTTATCCCAATATGATTTATTTGATACGCGTAGGGGGCAAAAACCGATTAGCCCTAGGGACTTACCTGTAGTCGCGGAGCCAAGGATAGTAGGAACACCTGAAGGTGAACTTATACTGCCGGGTCAAGAAGCTGAAGCTAGACAGCGGGCTATAGAAGAAAGAGAGAAAGCTGTAGCTGAACGTAGGCAAGCTGTTGAAGCTGAGGGCGCTATCGAAAGCCTACCGGCTGGACAACGGGAGATGTTCCCAGATACTCGCACTCCCATACTAAGTAAAGAAGATATGCAAAATGCGGGCGTTAGTTTGAGAATCCCCGCTGTAACAAGAGCAATCGGTAAAGACTTATCCGACCCAAAAGTACGGGAATCTGTTATTTCTGACCTTACTTCGTTTACACAAAATAAAAATGCCAGTAAAGCAAACCGAGAGGCAGTTGCTAGGTTACTAAATACTAATCCTTTACTAAAAGCAATTGAAGCGGGGGAAGGACGAGTACCAGCCACAGAAACATCGCCGGGTCAGATTGATATAGAACAGCAAATCGACGCGGATGTTTTAGCTACGCAAGAACAAGAAGCTGAAGCCGCCCGTACAGCCGCTTTTGACCAGATACAGCAAGAACGTGCGCAACAGGAAATAGACGCTGAAGCTGCTAGAACAGCCGCTTTTGAAGAAGCTGAAGCCGCTAGGGAAGATCAAATAGCTGGGCAGGAAGTTTTAGCGCGTAGTGAACAAGAGTTAGCCGCGCAACCTACAGCTACAGCTTTAGCTATGCAACAAGCACAACAAGTACAGCAACGTACAGATGAACGCGGGCGGGTAATACCGGGAGAGCAACAACTAGGAATATCGGCTATACCCACGGCTGACCCGACCATACAAGAACTAAGGGGTGTGGAAGAACGCATTGCAGCCACAGAACAGGCACAGCAACAACCTACACCCGACCAACAAGAAGCCGAAGAACTACTTACAGAACAAGGTGAACTTATTGGGCCTAAAGGTGGCCCCCGTACGCGTATACCTCCACGCCCAACAACAGTAAAATCTACAAATATAGCGGGCGACATTAAAAAAATAAACCGGCTTAAGAAACGCGACCCTATGTACATTAATTTCTTTAAGGATAAGTCCCCCTTTAAAGCAATTATGCAATTGGGTAAAAAAATAAACGCAGAAGGTCTTACGAAAGCAAACGAAACCGCATACCGTTGGGTACAAGAAAACTTAAGTCCTGTGTCCAATAGGCGTTTAGGTTGGGCAATAGCCAAACATAGGGAACTTCAGGGTTTACCTCTCCCTATAGACGCAATGGTTGAAGTAGGTGTACCAGTAAGTCCCGAAGTATCTGCGGCGTTAAACAACGGTAGTTTGCAGAGGGCTTTGGAGCGCCTATTAGTAGGAGCCGATAAAGACGTAGCCCGTGTGGTGCGTGCAGTACTTAAAGGTATAGGCACTACTAGTGTCAGATTTGAAGGTGGGATAGTAAACAGGAAGGGTGAGCCTATAGCGGGTGTATTTAGACCCCGTACAAACGAAATAGTACTTAACCCAGATGTAGAACTTACTACTCACACTTTCCTACACGAAACTTTACATGCGGTAACCTCACATGAAATAGCTAGAAACACACCCGCCGCCATACAAATGCGTAACTTGTTTGAATCTGTACGAGGTAGACTCGACACAGCGTATGGTGCAACTAGTCTGGATGAGTTCGTCGCTGAAGTATTTAGTAATCCTGAACTACAAGCTAAATTAGCGAGGATTAACGAAAAGGGCGAGAAGATAGGGCTACTACAAAAATTTAATAATATCATATCCAACATTATTGCCCGGTTCCGTGGAGTCCCTACTAAAAAAGTAGAGTCGGCAAGAAACGCCGTGGATAAACTACTGGATAGTTTAATTTCTCCTGCACCTGAATACCGCGATGCCGCCGATTTGTATTCGGCTACCCTTACAGAAATGTCTGATACTGTACTTAATTCGTTAGGACGGTTTTCGAGAGGCACGGTTTCTGAAACGGATATTGCTACTGTTAGTGGGTTTTTACGTGGGGCAGGGCGGGCTATCAGGCGTTTCGCGTATTCTTTTCTACCCCTAAACGCTATAGTAAATGTATCGAAACTGGATTTCCCCGGAATAAGCAAGGATGCAGGCATCCTGTTTAAACTTATCCAAGAAAAGAACGGTGCTCGATCAGCCGAAATGTCTAAAGTAAAAGATACGGCAAGAGAAATAAGTGATTTGTTTAAGGGTAAGTCCGAACAATTACGTAAGGTGTTTAATTTTGTAGTGGCGGAAAGTACGTTACTAAAAGTTGATCCTACTAAACCCCGCAGTGACTACGCCGCTGACCCAGTTAAACAAAATGAGTGGGATGTCTTGAACGCAAAGATACGCGAACTGTCTCCTAGTGAACAGCAAGCGTTTAAAAAAGCCTATACTGATTTGCGGGATTCCTACCGTAAAGTTTACGACGACCTTATAGAAACTTTAGAAACAAGATTAAACAATATAGAAATGGAAGAAGGTGCTCGTAGAACTATTAAAGACAAATTACTACAACAACTTACTAAGGATAGTATAGAACCATATTTCCCGTTATACCGTAAGGGCACGCACTGGCTCACATACCGATCAGTAGACCCACGCACCGGAAACAAGGAATTTTATAAAGAATTGTTTGAATCCGAAGCACAGCGTAGTAAAGCTAGAGCTATGTTGCCCGAGGACGCCACCAACATAAGTACGTTTGAACGCAATAAGAACGGGGGCATAACCAACTTTGGTGCGGTAGACGCGCAGTGGGCTTACGGTATATTTCAAGATTTGCAAGCCGCAGGTGTAGATCAAAATGCTCAAGACATAGTATTGCAAGCGCTACTTGACGCTATGCCGGAACGTTCTGCCCTTAACGCTTTCCGCAAACGTAAAAATGTATTAGGTTTTCAACTAGACGCTTTAAAAGTATTTCGGGAGCGTATGCCTAATTTTGTACAGCAAAAAGTAAATCTACAGTATGACTTACCTTTCTCGCAAATTAGTGCCGATATTAAAAAATCTGCTGATGAATATATAAGTACAGATAAACAAAACCATGCGAATGATTTAGCGCAACTCTTACAGGAATACATTACGTTTGCACGTAACCCGCAATTAGCTACATGGAGCAGGGCGCTTAAGTCTGCTGGATTCGGGATGACGCTTGGACTCAACGTATCCTCTGTAGTGGTTAATGCGACCAACTTACCTATCGTGGTGCTACCATACTTGGGGGGTAAATTTGGGTTTAGAAAATCAGCGAAGGCTATGGAAGACGCCCGTAAAATATACATGAGTACGGGTATGCGGCGCACCAGAAAAGACTTTCTCGATCGAGAAGGCGGTACAGAGGTTGACGGCCCTAACCTTAGTAATTTAGATTTTAACAACCCCGATAGCTTACCCAAGGGTGCAGAAGACCTAGGCCCGTTAATGGAGCTTCTCGAAATACGGGGGCAGTCAAACGCTTCTACTATTGCCGATGCACTTGATTATGACAACCCTTCGAATGGCTGGTGGACTAAGACGAATGCAATTATGGGGTACATGTTCCACCAAGGGGAACGCGCTAACAGGCAGATTACTGCAATAGCAAGTTATAAGCTAGAACTAGATGCTATGGCTAAAAAGAAAAAAGTGCCTGTATCCGAACTTACCGAACAAGACCGCGATATGGCCGCCGAGTTAGCTCTTGAGACCACAGAACTTACTAACAGTGGCGCAATGACCGAAACAGGCCCAAGAATAGCGCAGAGTAACTGGGGTAGCTGGCTTATGATGTACAAACGATTTGGTATATCTATACTCTATCTACAAGCTAAGATGGGTCGACAGGTGTTAAAAGGGGTAAAAGACAAAGGGGAACGTGCCGAAGCAGTTAGACAAATATCTGGATTGTTTGCGATGTCCGGTCTATTTGCGGGGGTGCAAGGGTTACCTCTGTACGGCATAATCTCAATGATAGCAGATACAGTATTCTTGGACGACGAAGATGAAAACTTCGATAGTATAGCGGCTAGTTTCTTTGGTGAGGGGTTCTATTCAGGTGCGCTTAATAGTATTTTTGGGGTAGATGTAGCCCCACGTATCGGTATGACTAACCTTGTGTATCGTACGCTACCCAACCGAGAGCAAGATAGTATGATATTACAAGCTATGGAGACCGTAGGTGGGCCTGTATTCGGTATCGTAAGTAGGATGGAAGACGGCGTTAGTCTCATAGGAGAAGGAGAAATCCTTCGGGGTTTGGAAAAAATGCTTCCTTCTGCTATCTCGAATGGTATGCGTGGTGCACGGTTCGGTATAGAGGGCGCTACTACACTACGCGGAGACCCCGTGGTCGAGGATTTGAACGCGTGGAACGTATTGGCTCAAACGCTAGGTTTTGCCCCTGCTAGTTATATGCAGATGATCGAAATGAATGCGAAAGATAAACGTATAGACCGAGAAATAAGCGAAAGCAAACGTAAACTATTGCGTCAGTTTCACTTAGCACGCCGAGTTGGGGATACCGATGAGATGCGAGAGTTAGTCAAAGAATTCCAAGGCTTCAATAAGAGGCATCCAGAAGTAGCTATCACTCCCGAAACTTTTATACGTTCTATGAATTCACATAGTTTGACGGATGAGATAGCAAGACAGTTTAGTGGTATTACGATTAACCGCCGTCGTATACCCACTGTACTGCGCCAACGTCTAGAAGATATTACATAAAAAAAGCCCCCAATGAAGGGGGCTAAGTATCTCTCAAGGAGAATGATGAGCCTATATGGTATCAAATCTTACGGGATACTACTACATGTAGGGTTTAAATAGTTGTCTAATCCCATCCAATCCCATCCAACCCCGTATTATTTCATCCTCCATACTCTAACTCCATATTTACCATTTTCTATACCAACACGTTTAGTTATGTCCTCCTTGTCGATTCTAGCGGCTTTGAGTAAGTGATCCACCGCTTTATTCGTGTTTATAGCGGGGATAAATACGGATGTTCCGGGTAAAAACTTACTCCAATCTATAACTATCCGCACCCCGTCCGGCGATATATCAGTCAGCATCACCCTCGTCATTTCTATCTCCAGCGTCTGCCCAATACAATTCGATTACATTCATAGAGTCTACTTTAAGTTTAGTCCCCCTACCGAAGCGTATCTTATTTGGCTTACCCCGCATTTCTTTGAAAACTAATTGACGTATTGCGTGGTAGTGATGCCCCCGCCTAACACACCACTCTTTAAGTTTAGAAGGCAGTATGTAGAGCTTATCAATGTCGTACTCGTGCCTAGCAACCCACTGGAACATAGGCGTACTATCAGCGGGTAGTATATTCTGCATGTCCTCATCCATACCGGCATCGCTTCTAATTCGTAAGATACCGCGTGGGTGGTCAGCGTAAAACTGAGATATAAGATCGCGTATATCTATAGTCATATCTGTTAAACCCTCTCGTGTAGCTTTTAATTTTTCCAAAATCCAAGAATATAATCCGTCTAAGTCCCAATCTATCAAGCCTATCTGTTTGGCTATCAATAACCCAGTGTAAGTTGTAGAAGCCATAGCCGCGTGGTGCCTATGCTGGGCTTCTAGTCCTGCCTTTACAATTATCTCCTTTCGTACCTTAGTTAGAAGTTTCTGTACCGTAACGTAGTTCTGTAGGACATGTTGTATGTAAACTTCCCCAGCATGTCCGTAGTTGCTAGATAAATCTTCGTTTAGGGTATTCGCTTGTAATGCACCTTCGGAACCAAAAAGCCTCTGCTCTATGTTAGCTTCTATAACACGCCCTGCTTCCCCTTTCGGGTTTTCCCTGAACTGACTTATTGTCTCTAACAGTCCTCCGTTTCCAGAGGTACCACAATTTAAACTCCACTCCTCACCTCTGTAACGCTCAAGGTTTTCCCCTTTCGAACTTAGTCGATTACGTTGCTCACCATCAGATATAGCATAGACAAAATCACTAGCATCAGCGGCTTTGTAGTTTGAAACCTCGTCGATATACAGGACTATATTTTTGTATATTTCCGCACGGTTCCACGCAGAATTAGGAGTGTCTTTACCGTGCAACACGAGCCTCTTATGGTTCCCCCATACGGAAGCGCCACCCCACATACCCGTTGTCTTACCATGACCTGTTTCACTACTCATTGCGTGAAATATACCACCAGCTACATTGGGTATCATATCCATCAGTGGAGAGCCAAAACTTAAACCAAACATAAACTGATGTTCTTCAAACCCCGGCTTATCATAAAACTTAATTACTTTCTTCCAACCTTCGAGTGTCCCAGCTTTCTCAAAATGAGGAAAATACTGTGCAGTACGCCCACCGGGGGGATTCGGCTCTATCTTATCGGCAAATACTTCTCTGTCCCCGATAACAAAAGATTTTCGCTTCTCTGTCCACCCGAATTGGGTTCTAACGTGTATGAAGGGTACTGACTTCCTCATTTTTTCTAGCCATACAGCTATATATTGCATAAGTTCGTCCGCCTGTTTGCTTAATACGAATATATCGTTCATAGCCATAACCTTACGGAATTCTTCTTTACCAGATAGTTGTACGTTACTAGCTACAAACGTCGCCACACCCTCCCGTGCAGTGTGGTGTTCAAACTCATAACAGGGGCCGGAGATAGGGTCTCGCATACGTTTTACCGGGTAGAGGTCTCTTTGGTATATTAAAATCTCATCCGTATTGCCGTCTTTATCAGTAACGCGTCTCCACACCCCACCGTTAACACCGCGAAAATACGGGTGCGGGTACTCCGGTATGTTTATGGTTTTAGTTGATACGGGTTCCTCTACCGCCGCTTCTTCCCCTTCAGCCATTGGTTTCGGGGCTTCTACCGGCACCTCTACCGTATTGGATTCGGCTTCCTTTGCTTCCATACATAACTTAATGGGTGTTCGTATCTTCCCTTTATGGGGGCACCCTTCACAACCGCTTGGGTTGTCTTTCTCAAACGTCATACATAGATGGGGGGTATCAATAGATGATGCTATCTTTTCCGTTTCTACTGGGTCGTAGCCGGTGTACCCCTTTGACACTACGTGTATAGCTTGCGCTCCATCCTCACAATGTTTCGCTATGGACAGTACATGTAGCCAATCCCCATAAGAAACCGAATCGGGTTCAAGGAATGCCCTACGTATTTGTTTGCATCCTCCCCCACTGAGAGAGGCTTTAGCGACTTTTAAGAATACCTTCCTGTATTTTTCTTCCCCCAACGCCGCCGCCATATCCTTACTATCTTCATCAGTAAAGGTGCGGGCAGAGGGTACTGGTATCAATGTTTCAGGTAGATTTGCGGCAAAGCTGTCTAGGTCTACATGTTGCTCTGCCATTCTTAAGACTTTAACGTCTAATGCAGGTTCCGATTTAAAATTATGTGTGTTCGGTACGCGTAGTATTCGTGCGGCATCAGCGGTGACAACTGGGTCAGCCTCAAGTCCGTATTCGATACAAGCCGCTTTTAATCGTTCCGCTACTGGAAGCCAATCCTCTCTAGAGTAGGGGCGAGTCAACGTCCAATATACATGTATACCACGTCCAGAGTTTACTACGCTGGTTGGTTTTGGGAGGTCATACTTCTTATAGAATCCCCGTAGGGCTATAAGAGCATCGTGTTGGGTTGCGTATGGCTTACCTGTTCCACAGTCTAGGTCGAGAAACAATGCTTTTAGTTGTTGTACGTTATCGGCCTTTCGGCTAGTACACTCAACAAACGTACCTAAAGCAAAGTATGCGTCGTATCCTTCTGTATCTAAGTTAACTGCTGATTCCGCCAGAGATTCTAGCGAGTCGTAGAATTTTTGTACTGTCTTATTATTCTTTATTCCTACTACGCAGTAATAGCCTTCATCACTCAACACGTTACTGAGAAATTGCTTAGTTTCCATATCTCATCCACGTATTTGAGAGATACGGGCGCCACTAGGACGCCCATACCAAATTTTAATTAATCGTCGAACTCATCCAGTAAACTAGCGAGATCAACTTGAGGGGCTGATTCAGCCTTCGCCTTTTTAGATTTCTTTACTACTGGCTCCTCAATAGGCTCATCCACCTTATCTTCTTCCTCAGCATCAGGCTGGGGGAATAACGGGGTGGGGGTTGCCACTTTATCACTACTTAGTTGTGGAACGCTAGTATCTTGTTTCGGTTTTACTGACATTGTTACCAACTTAAGTACTTCTGTATCTTTTTGGAGGTCTAATGTCATCTTCAATTCATCCTGTGTTACAGGACGGACAGGTTTGAAACACAGTTTAGGCGTACTGCTATCTGTATCAAAACGTATCTCTGTAATAACCGATGCAAGTGGGGCTTTCTGAGAGTTTAAGAATCGCGCATAACTCTGAAGTCCTAGCTTTTTCTTATCGTCCCCGAATACGCTGGTGGCTGGTAGGATAAGCTGAAATACCTCATTGTTTTTAACCGTACCATCCTGATCGGCAATAAGTACCGCAAGACGTTGGTTATATCTACACGCACGGCTCTCACCCATGCCAGAACCTTTTATGTTCTGAGGACAATCAAAACAAGTAGCTGACTGACGGTCACTTGCTGCAACCTCATCCGAAGGCTTCCCAGTGCTAGTGTCACCTGACCAACAGGTAGGGGGAGAATTCTGACCGGCAACGTACTGACCAGCGTAGTACGTTCTAGAAATAGGGGCGGTCTTAACGATAATCACGTTAATGCTACGCTGTTCTAATTCGGCAACTTCCTGCCCGCTTACTACTTTGCGGAACACACCACCACGAATACTTAGTCGTTTAATACCGCCGGTACTAGGGCTACCGGTATTCTCAGGTTCTAGTTGCGCCAGAAGGTCTTTATATTCATCAGGCATACTGTCAAATAAAGTTACATCGGTAGTCATAGGTCATCATCCTCATCAAAGTCAAAGTTTAGTTGTTCTGTTAATGGTTCTGTTACGGCATCTTCAAACTCATCTACTATATCTTTAATATCGTCACTGATTGAGTTCTCAACTTTTTCCCCTTTCAGGCCAGCTACTACAGCAGGTATGTTGAAACGGTATGTACTCCCAACCTTTATGTAGGTGTTCTCTGGAATATATCGTTTCTGAACCCACGATCTTACGGTACTAACCTTCACACAAAGGTGTTTTGCTAAGTCGTCTATAGGTACATAGGCGTCGTTCATTTTTTTCTCCTTACGGTTACAGTGTATTCGCTATCCACGTTTAACCCCGGCGGTAGCAATTCGGGATTTTCTTCTAAAAATGTGCGCATGTTACCCTGATGGAGACGTTTTTCCATTAGGTCAACGGCGTCATGTTTGACTATAAACTTACTCATAGCCTCCCAGTCACCAGTCCAGTACTTAGTTCTGGTCGAGCGGTAGAAGGTGCCAGCTTCTGTACGGACGGATTCGACATTACCTTCCTTACAGTGTTCTAGCAGGGCACTACTTATAAGTTTTAATTTGGTGTCCAGTTCCTCTATCTTGCTATTGAGTTCACCGGTTATTTCAGCTTTCTTATCCCGTATCTTTAGGTACACGGAGACAAGTTTATTTAAGTCTGGTTTAGTATCAGACATATCATCACTCCTTGGTATTATTGGTTTGTTTATGTTTTTTGTAATATAGTGCAGTTTAGTTTATATTTCAAGTATATCGTTATATAAATCTATCATTTTTGAATGTACGTCTATTCTTCCATCAAGAAGAGCGTATATCCGTTTCTCTACTGCCGATCCTTGTAATTGAATTACAGTACATGGATGTTTCTGTCCCGAACGGTGAACCCTAGCGTTAGCCTGTGCGTATGTTTCTAATGAAGATGTTGGCCCCCACCATACGATAGTATTTGCGGCAGTGAGCGTTACACCATGCGACGCTGATTGTGGTTGTATGATTAGCACTTGAGGGTCTTCAGTGTCTTGAAACTTTTTAAATATCTCAGTACGTTTTCCAGCAGATACATCCCCTCGGATGATTGCGTTAGATACCCCGTCTTTGTTTAGCTTGTCGGCTAATATATCTATAACGTGCCTAAACGGTACAAATATAAGTACTTTCTGACTGGACTCGTCGATTACTTCTTTCAGTACCTTGTATCGGTTCTTTATATCAAACTCTACTGTCTCCCCTGTATCCGTATACACAGCACCACAGGAAATCTGTAATAGTTTGTTCATGTTAACAGCCGCGTTAACTGCGGTTATCTGCTCCCCAGCCGCGACGGATACCATTTCATTCTTCAACTCTTTATAGTATTTCTTTTGTTGAGGACTTAATTCTATTTCCCGCTTTGAGTATGTCATTTCGGGTAGGTCTAAGCATTGCTCTTTAGTAAAACGTATTGCAGGTTGTAGGCAATTAAACACTATGTCTGTGGCATTAGCTTTGGGTGCCCATTTAAAGTTAGTCACTTTGTACATAACCATCTCACGGAAAGCCCCAAAGAATCTCGGCACTGATTTTGGGTTTACCAACTTGGCTATACCAAATGCGTCTACGGGGGATTGCGCAGCCGGTGTACCCGTCATCATCCATAACCACGTATCAGGAGTTAGGATAGCGTTTAAAGTCTTCCAACGTTTGGATTGCGCGTTCTTATAATGATTAGCCTCATCGACAATTATTAAATCGAACCCACCATTTATTATTTCTTCCCGTACTATCTCAACACCATCATAGTTAATGATTACATATTCAGCACCGCCACTAATTATTTCGGCTCGTTTCTTACGGGCACCATAGGCTATGTCTACTGAGCGGTGCATAGCGAAGTTAAATAAGTCGTTACGCCATGCCGAATCCATAATAGATAGTGGGCATATAACAAGTACTCTGCGTATTAACTTCTCTTTTATTAAAAAGTCAGATGCCCAGATAGCTGAACCTGTTTTACCAGTGCCCTGCTCATTAAAGCAGAACGCTCTACGGTTCATCGTTAAGAAGGAAGCGGTTGTTTTCTGATGGTCGAACGGCTCATATTTACCAGCCCAGTCATACTTACCCAATATTGGTGATGGTACGTCGCGTACATTTAAATTCCGCAGTACTCGGGACTCATCTACACCCCACTTAACAAGGACGTTGTTATCGCCTAGATTCTTACTGTTGGGTATAGCGGTTGTGATTTTGTTAGGGTCACGTACCCTCAGAAGTAAACCTCTGTTATCTACTACTCTCATATCTGTTTAAACTCTTCTAAAGGGATGTAGACACAAGTCTCTACATCGTACGGGTTATTCCTGTCATACCTACCACCTTTTCCAGTGGGGTATTCGGGTTTTAGTTTTGTCGCATAAACACCGTCGGTAAACCCTACAAACAGTAGTGCCGGTATGTTTTGCGGGGTAGATATGTCGATAAGATTACGGTGCTTGTTAGCACTTAACATGTAAGTGGGGTACCGGTTGTGGGGATTATTACGTTTCTTTACCTCGACAAGTGCCCCACGGGAACCGTCTCCATATAGTAAATACCCATCCGCGTAAGACAATTGCTCACACCTTTCTACCGTACACTTATACTTTTTAGTTATAGTGCCGAAAACCCCTGATTCGTTTGCACGATCAGCTTCCGTTTCATATATCATCATTCTCTCTCTACACTACTTTTTAGTAGTTTTTCTTTTCTTATAGTTTCTTGCGCGATTCTTACTACTACTTTCTATTGTGTACCCGTTTTTGTTACTTCCACCTTTACTCAAGGCTTTCTTGTGGCTGATGTCTTTACCTTCGCGTTTGTCAGCCTTGCCGTTCTTGTTCTTGTCTACACCCTTCTTATCTACTGCGCGTCTAGCACGCTGGCGTTCCATACGGGCTTCAAATTCTCTACTCCCTACGGGTTTGTTTTTTTGTTTAGGTCTATCAGCTTTGTTCTTGTAAGGCATCGTTGTTCTCCACTCTAAATTTCATATTATCGTGGATAGTTCGTATCCACCAATAAAACAAATCTTCTGTAAGCTCGTGTTTCATAATGTTTACTCTATACGCTACCAACTGCACGTTGTTTTGATTGTACGGATCGTGCGGGATTATCCTATCTATACTAGCGTTAAAGTCTTTTTTACCACTCCCATCAACATGATGAGTAAGTACTATACCAGACAGTGCACATCTACCTTCCTGTCTCTCCCACACTTTAACCAAATCTTCTACGGTTATATTAAACTCCGCTTTTATATGCCCTTTGTTACTTTTCCTATTTGTATGCGTATACTTCATTTGAGAGTACACCCTTTTTATATAGGGGATGTAACCTTTTGACGTTGCTATCTTACGTTTAGCTTGCGTACATATATTGCATATAACTCTATCTTCTGGGAAGTTAGCTAAAGGGAACAAGTTTTTACATTCCCTACACTTTTTACGCTTTGGTTTATTATCGCCTACCATTGTGAGGGCACTCTAAGATTATGCAATGCGCCCTACATAACCCAGTAGGACGTGGATTCCATACATTATTTTCGTATGCTTTCTCTATTTTACCGTATTCGGTCAACCATTTACGCCAAAGTTCGGACTCTTGTTTTATCTCGTATGTCTCTTTTATGAACGCGTTACATACTACAAACAACAACCCACCCCTGACTGTATGTATCTCTGGGAAGTGTTTAAATATAGCCAATGCCATCAACTCTAACTGCCCTTTGTCTGCGTACTTAGCAGACTTACCAGTTTTATAGTCTATGACTTTAGCTACACCCGTTTCCCTATCTAGTATAGCTAAATCAACAACACCTCTGAACCACACGTTGCCATCGAAAAAATTGCAAGGATCGAGATTAGAAGTAAGCCCCATCCTGTGTTCACACAACTTCTCACCTTTCATACCCTTAAGTTTATCTAACGCGCTTTTAGCGTAGTCGAACCTAGGGTCTAACTCCTCCACATCACCTCTTATATATAACTCGGCGGCAGTGTGAAACTCGTTACCATATAGAATAGCGTCAGTGTTAAAATCTTCTTTGTAATCTTTTGCAACTTTTAAGTGGTAGTATTTCTTTGGGCATTGGTCAAACGTTTTTATACTACTGAATGACCAAGCTGGCTTTGTGTCGATTCCCATGCTTTACAGTTCCCATAGTCTTTACCTACTTCCACGTCTCCACGAACGGGGAGTCCTTCTGCCCATTCTGGTACGTAACGCATGCACTCAGCGACATAAGCGGATGCTTCGTCTACTTCTGAGTCCCTTACACAGCATATCACAGAATCGTGTACTGTCAGTAGGACTCTATATCTTTTTGAAATACGTAGCATTTGTTCTGCCATAACGCATCTAGCGATACCTTGACAAACATTCTCGGTAACCTTACCACCATAGATGTTGACTCGACCTCGACGGGTCTTGTAAGAAAACTGTAATCCTTTCTCGCCCTCTTTAGCTTTAAGGTCTTCATACCGCATTAGTAAACCGGATGGTAACCGTATTGCGTTTTCTTGGTGTACTACGCCTAACACACCCTTTTTACCTATTACCGTATTCTCGCCTTGGTACATATTAGATAATGCACTTTGCGCCTGTCTCCACAATGCAGTGATAGAACCATTTGTTTCTCTGTACACTCTTATAATTCTTTTGCACTCTTCTTCACTTACATCGACCCCGAACGTCCTCAACTGCTCACGGAACCTTACCGCACCCATACCGTAGCCAGCACCGAGTATTGTGGTTTTACCGATGAACCTTTCTTCTGGAGAAACAAGTTCCTCCTTCTTACCATAGATGGCAGCCGCCATCTTTTTGTATACATCTTCGCCACGCTCAAAAGCTGATACCAGTACCCGCTCTTCGGCAAGCCACGCTAATACTCGGGCTTCGATCTGTGCTGAGTCGGACTCCACTAAGGTATATCCTTCAGGTGCAGTAATGCAGGATTTTAGTACCTTTGCGTTATCCCCCCGGGATGGTAGGTTTTGTAGGTTAACCTTATCGGAGCCACCCCACCTACCAGTGTGAGCCGCGTAATACCTAATAGGTACAGGTAACGCACCTCTAGTCCCGATACCTATAAACCTTTCAGTACGTGTTTCTTCAAGTGTACTCTTTAGACCTATACGTGCGGCAACTAATGCCTGTACTTTAGGGTCTTCATGTTCTTGTAGGGCTTTAAACGCCTCATCGCTTTTGGCGAAAGCGTAGGCTTCTTTGCCCGTACGTAGACTGGTTTTCATAGGGGGTTCTACCCTCAACTTGCGTAGGGCTTCGGCAAACTTATTGTTAGACATTAGTTCTTCTTTTTCGATACCACACTCTTGAAGGAGGGTATCCTTCTCCTGTTGTAGTAGGTCAAGATGTTCCTCTAACTTATCTAAGTTTAACTCTAGTGTGGGGTCTACAAACATCCTTAAGGTCATGTCTATAACTTTAAGTTCTTTCTTCGGGAACCCTTTACCCATAAATATATTGAACAACTTGTGGGTAAGCTCTACATCGTTTATGCAGTAGTCACCGTATCTAGATAGTTCTTCTTCACTGAAGTCTTCGAGCTTCTTACCTAACGCGTTAAGTACCTCATCACCTTTCTCCCCAATCGCGTACATTTCAGCAACTCGTTTAAGTGACCCCGACACTTCGACCCCGTGTAAAGCCCTAGCCATACACAAAGTATCAAGCCATAGCTTAGGATGTATATCAAAAAGCCAAGAGAGAATAGCACCATCGAACATAGTATTGTGAGCCAGAACCGCAGAGTTCTCCCAATCGTAGTTATCTTGCATATAGGTTTTGAGCGCATTGAACCCTCCACTTAACCAAGCAGTTTCGTCGTCATTTACTTTTATACCTACCCCAATTACTTGAAACTCGGGACTGCGTATGTACTCTTCCGTTGTCATCTTAGATAGAGAAAACTGTTTATCGTAATAGGTTTCAAAGTCCAGAGTTATTATGTCCATTATCGGTTAACCTCCGCCGCTTTGTATTGTGAACATACCAACTTCAAGTCGTTGTAATAACGTGTTCGTGCATCTTCCGATACCATAGCTACCTCTAAATAATCTAGCGTTTGAATACCTACTGCTATTGCAGTACCCAGTGCAACTACATGTAGTGTTGTAAAAATAATCTCTTTAATCGTAGAATTCACTATAAACCCCACTAACTCCCTCCTCTAAAAATATGTTACTAGCGGCATCGACAATATATTTTCTCCACTCTTTAGATTCTTTAGTTTCCCATTCTGGGCTATCTATATCAGGTATTGCCGCATAGAACATATCAGTTACTTCCCTATCTTCTGCTACAGAATCCCATCCCTCGCTCTCGTCATTAGTAAACGGTATACAGAAACCCATATGATATTTATGTGGTAGTTTTATTACGTTAGCTTCGAATGGGTCACCAAACTCGTCAATATTCCAGAATATTTCCCTCCATGTACTCCCTTCAGTAAAACCAACCCACGCTTTTTCATCATCAGGTTTAAATCTAAATATTACTCTCATAGTCTGCTCCTATCTTATTATGGTTACTTCTTCTTCGGTTTCTATCCAAACTTTTGCACCGCAGGACAATGGTTTATCTGGTGAGTACACAACTTTACCGCTTTTAAACTCGACCTCGTTGCAATACGTGTTGTCCTTATACGTCTTTACTGTTATTACTGGTAGGTCAGCACCCTTATTGTTCTTGCGGATATTATGTTGGTTTATGTGTATCCTTGTTTTCATTGTACGGTCTCCAAACCTTTTCTCTACCTATAGCTTTTGTGAAAGCCCTACACTTTCCGCAATACCACCCAACTCTTGTACTTGTAATCGCGTTAATTACTTGGTCTTGCGTGTGTCCACAATGGCAACTTATTTTCTTTAGTGTATCTGTCATACATCTTCTCCCTCGTCAGAAGGATTAACAACTTCAAATATGTTGGTTAGGGACTCTTTTGCAGTTTTTGCGTCCATGACAAAGTAAGCAAAGTCTCCGCTGTCTACCACCGCAAACGGTTCTTTGTGTAAGTTAGCTAAATACTCTGCTTCTTCTATAGCGTACTCTGGGTTAGTGAAGTATGACATCCTCGGAATCCTCCAGCCTATACTCATAGTTTATTGTTTCAACGTTAGGGCTAAGAAGCACAGCACCGTTACTGATATGGAAGTTCATCGCCATTCTAGTCGGAGGACTCATAGTAATAACGTGGGTAACCTCGGGAAACTGTATAGGTACAGTAGTCAATAACGTGTTTATAAGTCTTTTACCTGCGCCTTTTTTATATGACCATAAACTGTAAGGTGTGAGTATAGAAGCTAAACCATCCTCTCCGGCAATTTCCGAAAGCGCTTCTTGGAATTCATTTACCGTACCTGATTCTGTTACTATCTCTTGTAAGTCGGCTTCTTGCCGTAATACAAAGGGGGTTATTACTGCGCACAAGATAGCGTTAACTATCTCCTCTCCAGTTTCCTCATTTATATCTACATCCGCAAATACATGGAAGTTACCTTCAAAACGTACGCGGTTATCCTCAAACAAATCGGGGCGTACAGGGTCGTCCTCTATATAACGTAAATACGTTTCTGCATCACAAGCTATCAACATCTAAGAACCCCCATACTCTAAAGCCGTGTTCGTGTTTACGTATAAGCGTGTCTGTAAACTGTTCCTTCATCAACGCATCTTGCAAAGCATGAGCTTCTATTCTGTCTGCTACTAAAACCGAATCTCCACTCTCCATATTTCTCGCTAACCTTTCCCACAAATCAGGTACAGGTTTTATGTTCTTCTCTATTTCATACATGGTTTATGCTCCTCTTTCCATATCAGCTATATATAAAGCACGTTCGTATTCATCCTCGGCTCTCTGCTCCGGCGTGCCGTGCGTCTCATCGTAATCACGTTGCTGTTCTGCTACATCTACTGGGTCTCTACCACTCATCATCTTCTCCTTAAAATAAATTAGTGCCTTACAGATACGTGTTGCTCAAGGAGTAGGCAATGATGTCTACGTATCCGTAAGGTCTAGCCTTAGCGTGGCTTCTCCGATGTACGCCCCATTAGGAGGACTTCACTTTGGGAGCATAGTCTTTATGGTCGTACATTGCGGGTGTTTTTACATGAAGCAACCCACCGCCCGCTGGGGTTACCCCAAGGCATTGTCATAAGACTCCCGCTTGGGTCGGGTGTTAGTCATTTAATAAGACTAGCCAATGCCGTATGGATACTGTCAACATTGTCTTCGTTGACTATCCAAGCAGTCGCGCCCGCTTGTCTTATCTTACCTATCTCTAAGTCTTGTAGTTTAGTTGTAGTATTCTTAGCAGCCTTACACTCAATAGCAAAGAATCTACCCTTGTAGCATCCTACAATATCCGGCACACCACTACGCCCATAACCACCGGTAGTAGGGAAGAAATAATATACATCGTTACCGTATTCTTTCAAGTGCTTTGTTACTGTTTGCTTAACTTTTTTCTCAGGTGTCATCGCCATCATCATCTCCACTAGTGTATACAAGTACAAGCTCCCTATTTAGGAACTCGCCTAACCCTTTGATAGTACCTTCACGATCTGCGTGCATTACAAGTAGTGTTGCTACCTGTTTCTGTAGGTGTTCCGGTACAGGCTTGTTCAGGTCTACCACATTTATCGGTAGTTTCGCCTCCTGCAAGTTAGCCCCCTGCAAGTCAGCCCCATACAAGTAAGCCCCCCGCAAGTAAGCCCCCCGCAAGTCAGCCCCATACAAGTCAGCCCCCCACAAGTAAGCCCCATACAA
>Ga0208644_1000067_pt1 | contig 61282 bp, 82 predicted proteins | sample VirMetDEL_Nov_18_FD_184517 | JGI IMG/M metagenome (GOLD analysis project Ga0208644, IMG submission 184517) | Aqueous microbial communities from the Delaware River and Bay under freshwater to marine salinity gradient to study organic matter... | ecosystem: Environmental > Aquatic > Marine >...
ATCATCGCATCTTGCAGAAAGCCATCGCAGCGAGTAACTACAAGTACGCTGCCGAGCACTTTCCATCGCAGGAGGACATCTTAAATAAGTTTGACATGGAGTACATACCATCACCTGTACCTGAGTCTGGTCACTTAGCATTGGATATACCAAAGCAAGAGCTAGATGAGCTGAGAGAATCAATGGAATCCGAGTTTGCGGATAGGTTCGCTGTGGCTAACAAACAGGCATGGGACAAGCTGTTCAAGATGTTAAGCGACATGAGCAACAAGCTGACCGAAGCTGATGAGGATACCAAAAAGCGGTTTCACGACAGTTTCCTTGAGAACGCTAAAGACCTGTGCAAGCTGCTCACACACTTGAACATAAGCAATGACCCAGACCTTGAACGAGCACGCAAACAACTTGAGGATGCGCTAGTAGGTGCTGATATTGAGATGATTAAAGAATCACCTGCTACCCGTGAGGTAATGAAAAGCAAGGTGGATAGCATACTGAGCCAATTTGACTTCTGAGGAGGAGAACATATGCCGATTATAAACCCGCATAACATAGATATTACGTACCCTGACCTGTCTAACGCAGTATGTTTAGGCAAGATGCTGGACGCAATTGTACCAGCGTACCCAGAGTACGAGTTTCATATAAAATCTAAAATAAAAGCCGAGGTAATACATCTTGGTGAGCGTCTTGGTCAGGTAGAAATTGGTTGGCTTCCTCGCTTCGGGGACTCATACAGCCTTACGAACCCACGCGTTAAACAGCTTAACTGGCAAAAGGGTTACTATGAAACAAGTGACTTCAACAAGTACCTAACTATGTTTAGGCGCACCATGTTACCTAAAACACCAGAACAATTAATGGTGGGCGCAGCTACTACATTACAAAGTGAGCTTAGGGCATTCAAAGATGAAATGCAGAGGGTCTTTGGTGAAAAGATTACAGAGTCTCTTTATGCCCGTGACCCTGACGATAAAACAGTTGTAGATACGCTAGAGGTACTAGAACGTTTGTTAGTGGGCACTGTAGCAAACAAGGTAATAGAAAAAGCCAAGGATACTTATGCGCTCTCTCATTCCTTAATCACTGCCTATAACGCTGGTAACTACATACTGGTACGAACACGTGGCACACAGCTACTTATACAGCTTAGTGGCGATTCAGGAGTATTTGTACGAGATAGGATAAAAAGCGACGCAGTTAATACTAAGTTTGCTTTGCTTAAGGTATTGGACCCCGATACAGCGCTAGCCGATGTGGGCTACCGTTTGAGCAAGGATTTATTTTTTATTATTGCTTATATAGATAACGGAGATGCAGTGACATGAGGAATATAGATAGAAAAGATGCACCTATGAAACACGTTAACTTACGTTTACCACCGTATGTGTTAGAGTTTTACCAAGGGTATAGTAACTATACCAAAGCCATGCGTACAGTCTTGATGGACTACGCAGACCGTAAACTTGAAGAGGAGAAGAAAAATGAAAATGACATACGTTAACGCTGATGGCGTAAAGATAGCTTATAAGCTAAAGACTGACCCCAAGGATGCTATGTATTGGACTACCCGTAAGATAAAGATGGGGGAGATACAAGTGCTGGACGGTACTAGCGATGAGAAGAAGGAAGCCAAGCGTGCTATCCACGCGGAACTTGAAGAAGAATATAAACATTTTAAAACTTTACTTTGTCAAAAATAGGAGTATATTATCCACATGGCACTTACACCTGAGAAAAAGGTTAAAAACAAAGTAGTCAAACTACTAAAGGATAACGGTATCTATTATTTCTTTCCTGCTACCTACGGTATGGGGAGAAGTGGAGTCCCTGATATTGTTTGCTGCTTCAATGGGAGGTTTCTAGCAGTAGAGTGCAAGGCTGGCAGTAACAAGCCAACGACGCTACAGCTACGTGAGTTAAGCGCCATACGGGAGAGTGGAGGAGAAGCCCTAGTCATCAACGAGGATAACTTGGCTGACCTTGAAAATACTATAGTAAAGATAAAAGGAAGCTGATATGCAAGACGAAACGAGTGGGTATTCGCTACTGCTTAAACGCATGAAGAGCCACCCAGAGGAGTTCATTGCTGAAAATAACTGCGTTTGGTTCGATGAGATAAAGGCTTTATCCAAGGCTGATTTTATAAATGACGAGGAAAAACAACACTTTATGAAGGAGCTTGGGAAGCTACAGGAAGCTGCGTTCAACCAACGCGTTATTAAAAAGTTATTATTAAGGGATAAGCATGCACATCTTGACGATAGATTTTGAGACTTACTACGACAAGCAGTTCTCGCTGTCCAAACTGACTACTGAGGAGTACATACGTGACCCGCAGTTTGAGGTGATTGGCGTAGCAGTTAAGAAGAACGACGAGCCAACCGAGTGGTTCAGTGGCACGCACAAGCAGATTAAGAAGTGGCTAGACGGGTTTGACTGGGATAACTCTGTTGCCGTAGCACACAACGCTATGTTTGATATGGCTATCCTTAGCTGGCTATTTGATATACGCCCTAAGAAGATAGCGGATACCCTGTCTATGGCTAGAGCTGTGCATACTATAGAGGTGGGAGGTAGCTTGGCTGCCTTGGTTGAATACTACGAGCTAGGTGAGAAGGGAAAAGAAGTACTAAATGCACTCGGTAAAAAACGGCTGGACTTTAGCCCCGAAGATTTGGAAAGCTACGCAGGGTACTGTGTAAATGACGTAGAGCTAACTTACAAGTTGTTCGGGGTACTAGCGAAGGGCTTTCCTATATTTGAGCTTAACTTAATAGACCTGACGATACGCATGTTCTCAGAGCCTGTCTTGGTGCTAGACGTACCCCTACTGGAAGGGCACTTGCAACGCGTTAGGGATACTAAAGAAAAGCTATTGAGCAAGGCAATGGTTGACCGCAAAAACCTGATGAGCAACAACAAGTTTGCGGAGTTACTTATGCAATGTAACGTTACACCACCTAAGAAGATAAGCCCAACAACAAACAAAGAGACTTACGCCTTTGCTAAGACTGATGAGGGGTTTAAGGCTTTATTGGAGCATGAGAACCCAGTTGTGCAGATACTAGCGGAAGCTAGATTAGGGACTAAGAGTACGTTAGAAGAGACAAGGACGGAGAGGTTTTTGGATATAGCTAGTCGAGGGACGTTACCTATACCACTGAGATACTACGCTGCACATACAGGTAGATGGGGTGGTGACGATAAGGTAAACATGCAGAACCTACCCCGCAAGTCTGCTTTGAAGAAAGCTATATGTGCTCCCGAGGGGTATATATTTATTGACTGTGACTTGTCCCAGATTGAAGCACGTATGTTAGCGTGGTTAGCGGGACAAGAAGATTTACTTAGTGCGTTTGAACAGGGGCAGGACGTGTATAAGATTATGGCTTCTGCAATATATGGTAAGCCAGTTGATGAGATAGACAGCAGCGAGAGGTTTGTAGGTAAGACAACGATACTAGGGTGCGGGTATGGTATGGGGGCTGCAAAGTTCCAAACCCAGCTAGAAACTTTCGGTGTTTCACTGGAGCAAGAGGAGTGTCAGAGGATTATTAATGTGTACCGTAGTACCTACGAAATGATACCAAGATTATGGTACAGCGCAGGGGACGCGTTAGAAGCTATACAAGGGAATCAGTCCACTTTTTTAGATGACAGCAATAAAATACAGGTCTTAGGCAGGGATGGCGTCTTACTGCCAAACGGCTTGAGGCTACGCTACCCTAACCTACGCAGAGAAATGAACGAAGATGGTAGGGAGGAGACAGTATATGATACCCGTAAAGGTAGGGCTGTCATGCAGACTAGGATATACGGTGGTAAGGTTATCGAAAATGTATGCCAAGCCCTTGCTAGGATTGTTATTGGGCAGCACCTTCTAAAGGTATCCAAACGATATAAGGTTGTTATGACCGTACATGATGCCATTGGCTGTATTGCCCCAGTAGAAGAAAAAGATGAGGCATTCCGCTATATAGATGAGTGTATGAGGGAGCGCCCTGAGTGGGCAATGACTTTGCCGTTAGACTGTGAGGGTGGGTATGGACCTGCATATGGGAAAGTCGAAACGGTTGATATTTCAAGATAGGGTTTATTTTCATGGTTTTCCCTATCTAATCCCAGCGGGAGGTGGATGACAATTAACACCCGCAGTACAGAAGGTGTAGTAACGTTCTGCATAGCATCGTTCTCCAGCACCAAGACTGTACCGAGTAAGCCACGATAAGGTTAGTCGTGCCCCCGCATGGGCACGCACTTTTAAATTAACTAAATGAGGAAAGAAATGCGTGAGATAACCATACGTGTTACAGAAGAACACGCACAAGAGGTACTTGATGCTATCGAAGGCATAACGGATTTGCTGGAGCGCATGGAACGCGCTGTCGAGGCTGTCGAGCGTATTAACAGACGTGAAGCAACAAAAGTAAAGACTAGAAGGAAACGTAAAATTGGTTGACACTATGACCCATATACCGTGTAGGTGCGGTAGTAAGCAAGAAGAAATACTTAACTATGAAACAAGAGCACGCGTAGGCTGGTATTGCCCGAAGTGTGGGGAGTTTACTAGAGCCATAGGGCGTGAACGTAAACTAAGTGGTGATGATAATGAAAAGAGAAAAGACACCAAAGGAACGTAGGCAAGAACTAATCATTGGCAAGGTCATGCTGGCGATTTTTATTGCTATGCTTTTGTACGCAGCTATAAACACAGCATTACAATGAATACCCTGCTGTGCATAGCAATGGCGGTTTACTTTGAGGCGAGAGGAGAGCCGCTACAGGGGCAGGCTGCTGTAGCTCAAGTCATCGAGAACCGTATTGTCAGTGACCGCTATCCAGATGATGCCTGTGCTGTCGTAAAGCAGGGCAAGTATGTGAGCTGGCTGGAGTATCCACTGAGATATGAGTGTCAGTTTAGTTTCTGGTGCGATGGTAAGCCTGAAGATGTTACGGATACTACCGCATGGGGTCAGGCTTGGATTGTCACACTAGCGAATGAGTTTGGTTTGTACCCAGACTACGTAGGTGGAGCTACGCACTACCATGCTGATACCATTGATACGCCATTCTGGGCAGAGAGAGAACTGATAACTACAACCATTGACAGTCATATTTTTTACAGGGGGGTAAGATGAAAGTAGCAGTACCATATGAAACCGTGCAGCAGATACGTGCGGAATACGAGGAAATGAAAGGTCAGGGTAAAAGTAGTAAGATAAAAATACTGGCTGACAGATACCAGTTACCTGTGAATACTATAAGGGACTACGTATACTACAGAACCCGTAAGTATAACGACGAATCATTAACCGCAAGACGCAGACAAGTTATGCTAGACAACCTAGCCAATATGAAACTTAAACGAGGAGAAGCATTATGATTTTGAAACCGATACCTGAAATGGAACGAATGTTGGAATCTGAGATACGTGAAGTAATCCGTAATGGGTATTTCCAACCTACCAAGCGAGTGCTAACTATGGCATGGCAGATTCTGGAGCATAAGTGGGGAGCTTGGGAGCTACTAGCTGATGCTATAGACGGTAACGAATCGCTGGCTAGTGACGTGCTAAATTTTATTAAATTCACTAATCCGGGCGACGTGGGTAAATTACGCCTGTCAGATGCCCTTTGTGACTATGCCGAAAAAATAGTAGCCGACTACGAATCTCATTGTTGGTCCTACTGGGGAGAATTGGGCAGCCCAGACCCTATGGACCTAGCCAAAGAAGAACGCGACAGGAACTTACACTAATGGACGCATGGTCTTATAGCAGTTTAAGCACTTTCAAACAGTGCCCAAAGAAATACTACCACTTAAAAATAGCCAAAGATGTTAAGGACTATGGTAACGAAGCCACTAGGTATGGAAATAAACTGCATAAGGCAGCAGAGCTATACATTAAATCAGATACTCCGTTAGAAAAAGGATTCGAATTCCTTAAACCTACGCTAGAATCTATAAAAAACATAGATGGAACAAAGCATTGTGAGTTGCGATTGGGTATATCTAAATCTAAAGCTGGTACCCAATATGGGGCGACTAAGTTTTTTGCTGATGATACTTGGTGGCGGGGCATAGCTGACCTAATAATAGTTAATGGTGAGAAAGCCTATTTGATTGATTATAAATCCAGCAAAAATGCGAGATACGCGGACACTAAACAGTTAGACTTGCTAGCAGCAGCTACATTCCTGCATTTCCCAGAGGTCGAAGTAGTTAAATCTGCGTTGGCGTTTGTTGTAAGTAACGAATTTGTAAAGAAAAAACACGAAGCTCCGCTACTTAAATCGTACTTAGCTCAGTTTGACCCAGACCTAGAGCGCATTGAGGTGGCAGAGGAAACAGGGGTATGGAACGCAGTGTCTGGTCCACTATGTGCGTACTGCCCAGTCAAAACATGCCCACATTGGAAGGAGCGAAGATGAGCCAGTGCCTAATATGTGGGTGTGGGGGGGAGTTTTCCTATGACCTAGGGTACTGTGATGCTTGTTCCATGGAGCTGCAAGGCATGAAAGGCTCATGGCTGAACCTTAGTAACAAGTGGGGTACCTATAGGGCGTTTAACCAAGAAGTTTCTGAGAGGTACTTAGCTACTAAGAAAGCAACCATATTGTCTATAGAGCAGGCTAGGAAGTGGGAGAAAGAGATAAAGGGGCTAATGAAAACAAAATCACACAAACGCTGGGTTTATTATAGGGCTCGGCATGAGGACTGTGGTTGTCGGGCGGAGTGGTTTTTTAAATCAGGCAGGTTTGAAGGAATAAACCACGTATGGATACTAGGGAAAGACCACTGGGTATCATCTGATACCTTAGCTGTAATGAAGTCAATACTTAGACAGATATCAAAACTAAACAACATAACTGAGGAAAATGAAAAATGGCAAAAATTACTACAACAGGTGAACTAAGAGAATTTCTGTGCTCGTCTATAAATTCTGTGGCAAATGGGACTATGGACATACCAAAGGCTAGAGAAGTAACTAAGCTGGCGGGACAGGTTAATGAATCCTTCTACGCGGAGGTTAAAGTAGCTAGGCTAAAATTAGACTTACAACAAAAAGCTGATGATTTAGGTAAGTTAAACATTAACAAGTAGGAGCGAAGATGAGTGAAGAAGTGATAAATAGCGGCGGCACTAAAATGAGTGAGTTAAAGATTAAACATATGAGCGCACTGGAGCTTCTTGATTATGTAATGGAAAACCCGTCCTACATATACGAGAGCCACTACATACGTATAGGTAGGGAAATAGAGGATAGGTTAAAGGAGTTGCAGGAGGAGGAAATAAACTGATGACTAATAAAACAATGAACAACTTTAAAGATGAAATACTAGAAGTACTGGGAAAAAATAAACTAGAGGACAAAAGAGCGGTTGCTGCCCTTGCCTACGTGTTCGCCTATTTAGGAGACTCTTTAGGGTATACCCTAGAAGAACTAGTCATAGCCTTGGGCACAAGCAAAGGTGTGGTAGAAATGCAGTGTGAAAAAAAGAAAAACCCATTTCCGGGTGTGCCAAAAAACATCCATTAGTAGGAGCGAACATGCCAAGTAAAAAACGTAACTACCGTAAAGAGTATGCCAATTACCAAGGCACCGAAGAGCAGAAGAAAAAGCGTGCTCAACGCAACGCTGCACGCCGTAAGGCTATGCGCGACGGACGCGTAACCAAGGGTGATGGCAAAGATGTAGCCCATAAAAAAGCTATGGATAAAGGTGGTAAAAACTCTCATGGTACTAGGGTGGAGTCTGCTTCACGTAACCGTTCATTCAGACGTGATTCCAAAGGCAACCTAGTTTCTGAAACTAGCAAGCGTGAAAGTAAAAAACGCAAGTGACAACAATAAAATTCCCACAGCGTATGGCACAAAATAAGGACTTTAAAAACCTTAAAATAAATGGCTATACACCCAGCGATATAGACGTAGCCTATGAGATAGGCGGGCGTGTGTTTATATTCGGGGAGCTAAAACTCGCTGGGGTTGGGGTACCTAGAGGACAGGCGCTTCTCTTACAACGCATGGGTGAGGCTCTACATGCCGCCAAAAAAAGTGCTCTGGTGTTTGTGGCAGAGCATAATACAGATGCTTCCGAACCCATAGATGTTGGTAACTTAGGAATCACGTCTTTGTATGCAACGCACAATGGTTACGAGTATCATATTGCCCCCCATAACTTAAAGGTAAATAAAGCAGTTACGGATTTTTTAAACGTAGCTGGCGTAAAGACATGACCAAAGGCCGAAAAATATAATGCAAATAGTAGACAACAAAGCAATAGTGCTACGTACGAGGCGCCCACATTTAATTACAGAGCGTATTCAGAAAAGTAAGGTACTCAAAGAAACTGATGGCATGTTTGACGTAGCTATCCACTGGGGGCTTACAGAGGCGCAAGCACTCGCAGACCTACGTGTCAAAAACATACCATCGACAATCGAGCGTGATTACAAGTGGACTGGCAAGCACACACCTTTTGACCACCAAAAGAAGACAGCCGCATTCCTAACGCTACGCAAGAAAGCCTTTTGTTTTAACCAGCAAGGCACAGGCAAGACCGCATCAGTTATCTGGGCTACTGACTACCTTATGAAGCTCGGTTTAATCAAGAGAGTCCTTGTTATATGCCCGCTATCAATTATGAAGTCTGCTTGGCAGCAAGACTTCTTTACATTTGCTATGCACAGAAGCGTGTCTGTAGCACACGGCACGTCAGAAGCTAGGCGCAAAGTGCTTAATGCTGGTTGCGAGTTCGTCATCATTAACTTTGATGGGGTGAACGTCGTGAAGGACGAGATAATTAACGGTGGGTTTGACATGATTGTGGTGGACGAAGCGAACGCCTACAAAAATGTACAGACTACCCGCTGGAAAACATTACGTGACATATCCGCAAATGTAGAATGGTTATGGATGCTTACAGGTACGCCAGCAGCACAGTCTCCCCTTGATGCGTACGGTCTAGCGAAGTTAATTAACCCAGAGGGCACGCCCAAATATTTCGGGCAATTCAGGGATAAAGTTATGTACAAGATTACTCAGTATATATGGCGCCCCAAGTACAACGCAGACAAGGAGGTACACAAACTTCTTCAGCCAGCAATTCGCTTTGAAAAGGAACAATGTTTAGACTTACCACCACTAACGTATGTGGATAGGGAAGCCCCATTAACTCCCCAGCAGATGAAGTATTACAACCTACTCAAAAAAGAAATGTCTATGATGGCGGCTGGAGAAAGCGTAACTTCTGTAAATGCAGCTACTAACCTGAACAAACTACTGCAAATATCAGGGGGTGCGGTGTATTCAGACAATAAAGGGGTCGTAGAGTTTGATGTTAAGAACCGCCTACAAGTAGTACTAGAGGCTATCGAGGAAACAACTAACAAAGTACTAGTGTTTGTGCCATTTACACATACCATAGAATTGCTATATGAGTTTCTTACTAAGAAGAAAATACCCTCAGCAATCATATCTGGGAAGGTATCAGTCAATAAGCGCAGTGACATAATAACAGCGTTTCAAAAAGAGACTAACCCAAGGGTGCTAATCATTCAGCCACAAGCTGCATCGCACGGGTTAACCCTTACAGCAGCAGACACAATTATATGGTATGCCCCAGTAACCAGCGTGGAAACGTATTTACAGGCTAACGCCCGTATTGATAGGCCCGGTCAGAAAAACAACATGACTGTTATACATATAAAAGGGAGCGAAGTAGAAAACAAACTGTATACCATGTTGCAGAGTAACATCGACCACCATAATAAAATTATTGATTTGTACAGAGAAGTACTTGACAATGTATAGTTTAATAGTAGAATTGACTGTCTTAACGAGGAGGACTGTCTATGCAAAACGAGGAATATACTGCTGACAAGTTAGCTAGTATATACATAAAAATGAGGAGTGCTATCAAGGAACACGAGGATGAGATAGCAAAGATTAAAAAGCAGCAGGAGTTAGTATCCGAAAAACTACTTGACCTTTGTAACGCCGAGAACCTAGATAGTCTTAGGACCCCAGAAGGAACAGTTACCAGACGTGTGCATTCTAGCTACTGGACTAGCGACTGGGATGAGTTCTATGAGTACGTCAAAAAACATGACGCCTACTTCTTGTTGGAAAAACGCATACACAACGGCAACATGAAGCAGTTTTTAGAAGAAAACCAAGAGGATATTCCTATTGGTCTACAAGCAAATAAAAAGTACATAATATCTGTACGTAAACCGACAACTAAAAAATAGGAGCCACTATGAGCAACGAGATGTCAATATTTGAAAACCAGTCAAGCCCAGTAGTTGCGAGGTCTGACCGGATAACTGCATTAGGTAAGTCTATTGCTAGCAGTTCTACAGTAACAAACCGTAGGATACAGACTAACACCAACGGTACGTTTAAAAAGATTGTAAACGGGGAACAGATAGGCGACTCCATACGAGGAGAGTTTAACTGCATTATTGTGGGTATGCTGCCTTCTGTGTCTCGTATTTACTATAAAGAAAAGTACGACCCTAACAAAGACGCTACTTTGCCAAACTGCTGGTCCAACCTAGGAGACAAGCCAGAAGCACAGGCTTCTGATAAGCAGCACGCTAACTGTAAAGAGTGCCCTATGAACGTTGCAGGGTCTGGAGACAACGGTGCTCGTGCATGCAGATTCCAACGTCGTATATCCGTAATGCTAGAGAACGACAAGCAGGGTAACGTGTACCAGTTTAACGTACCTGCTAAGTCACTGTTTGGTAAGGGCGTGGGCAATACGCACCCCTTTGAAAGCTACGTACGTTTCTTGGTATCTAACGGTGAGTCTCCAGATACTGTAGTAACCAATGTACGTTACGATGAAAATGCAGCTTCTATGGAGCTGGTATTTACCCCAGTTCGCCAGTTAAGCGACGAAGAGCTTGAAGTCGTTGGGTCTGTACAAAGTAGGCCAGAAACACAGATGTACACTAAGATTACTGTGGCACAGGCTGACGGTGTAACAAAGCTCCCTAGTGCCCCAGCTATCAAACGCTCTGATGAGCCTACTGAGGACGACGAAGAAGATAATGTATCTGACTCATTGTACGAGTACTCACAGAGTAAAGGTAAAAGTAACCAGCATGGGGCAGAGAAGAAAGCAGAGGCGCCCGCTGAAGACCCTATTGCCGAACCAACTACACGTACTAAGAAGAAAGAGGAACCTGTCAGTGACCTAGTTGATGACCTGTCATCTGTAGTATCTGATTGGGCGAGTGAAGACGACTGATGAAACACGGTTATAGCTCAAGGGTTATAAAGCTGAACCAAGCTGCCGACGTCACATCCATTGGCGTGAAGTTAGGACGCATGTGCATCGAGTATGATGTTCCTGTTACTACCATCGCTGAGAAGTTGGGTGTGACTAGGCAGACTATATACAACTGGTTCTGTGCTACCCATAAACCGAGCACTAAACAGTCTACGGCTATCGAAGAGCTGTTACTGGATTTCACATAATAACTAAAACAATTAGATGCTACCGAGGATACTTGGGGATATAGTTCCCCCTGAAAAAAGATGAATGATTTTGACTTATTATCTTACGTACAACCCGAGGCCGGGTTCTATTGCGTACTAGGTATATCACCAGATAATAAAATCACACAAAGGTTAGTAGCTACAAGAGAAGAGTTAGATGAGCTAGCAGAACATTACGTTTCAAAAGGGTTAAATACATTCTTTGCTGTTGCTAAGTTTGATACCGATGAAAGCCGTAAGCAGGATAACGTACGCTCACTAAAAGCCTTTTGGTTAGACCTAGACTGTGGACCTAGTAAGGCAGAAGAAAACTCCAAGACGGGCATACCCCAAGGGTATATCAACCAGACTGCCGCACTTACAGAGCTTAAACGGTTCTGCCAAGTAACTGGCTTACCTAAACCAACTGTGGTCAACTCAGGGCGCGGGCTACACGTGTACTGGGTGCTAGAAGAAGCAATCACCCGAGACGAGTGGGAGCCTGTCGCAGCTAGGCTACGTGACGTATGCGATACCCAAAAGCTCTACGTCGACCGTGCAGTATTTGAAGTTGCTAGGGTGCTGCGGATACCGGGTACCTATAACTTTAAGGACAACCCACCTACCAAAGTATCTGTAATGATGGTTGGTTCACCGATTTCCTATGATGATATTAAGGACATACTGGGGGTTCAAGAGTCAGCTTTCTTAAAACAGGCGCACTCAGGGCGCAAATTGACCGCACTTGGTCAGAAGATTTTGGACAACATGGAGTCCTCGTTTGCTAAGATTATGCGGCGTAGTGCAGAAGGTGACGGGTGTAATCAGCTACTGCAATGCTATACCGAAAGAGCAACGTTGGCGGAACCTAGGTGGTTTAACGCCCTGTCCGTCGCTAAGTTCTGTTCCGATAGTAACAAAGCAATACATAAGCTGTCAGCAGAGCACCCAGAGTACGACCCCGAGGAAGTTGAAAAGAAAATAGCCCACATTGCTGGCCCCCATAGCTGCCTTAAATTTGAAGAAAATAACCCCGGTGGATGTGACGGCTGCCCCTTTAAAGGCAAGATACGCGGACCCATAACTTTAGGTAAGGAAATAATACGCGCTACTGAGGCAGATAACGTTGTTGAAGTAGAAGATGAAAACAACGAAGTATCTACCGTAACCATACCAGAAGTGCCAGAACCCTTCTTCCGTGGTAAGAACGGTGGTTTGTACATAATGGAGGGCGAAGAGCCTAAGCTGGTCTATGAAAATGACATATATGTAGTCAAACGTATGACAGACCCACATGCAGGGGATGTCGTAGTTATGCGGGTGCATTTACCTAAAGATGGCATGAAAGAATTTGTAATACCAAATACTAAAGTAACTGAAAGGTCAGAGCTTAGAAAGGAATTATCTAAAAACGGTGTAGTCACTGGAGACACCGCGTTCAAGCTACTGGCTATATTCGTAGTTCAATCAATAAAAGACTTACAAAATAAAAGGAGTGCAGAAATTATGCGTGACCAGTTTGGTTGGGCTGATAATAATACTAAGTTTATTGTTGGCAGTAGAGAGATAACACATGACCACGTATATCATTCACCACCGTCTACCATAACAGATAACGTAGCTCCATATTTTGAACCACAAGGCACGCTAGAGAAGTGGGCTGAGGTGTTCATGCTATATAACCGCGAGGGTTTGGAAGTGCAAGCCTTTGCCGCGTTATCTGGGTTTGGGTCTCCGCTGCTTAAGTTTACAGAGCAGAAAGGTTGTGTAATTAATCTGATTCATAGCTTATCTGGAGCAGGTAAAACCACCGTATTGCGTGCAGCAGCTAGCGTATGTGGTCACCCAGAGATGCTACTAGGTAATCCAGAAGATACTAAGAACTCCAAGATTACTAAGGCAGGTATCTTGAATAACATAGTCAACCCCATAGACGAGATGACTAATATTCGCAAAGAGGATTTGTCTGACATGATGTACGCTTTCTCTCAGGGTAAAGGTAAGGAGCGTAATGAAGCCAGCTCAAATAAACTGCGTCTGAATAATACTACGTGGCGAAACATAACCTTGTCTGCTTCCAACTCATCGTTTGTGCAAAAACTACAAGACGGCAAGAAAACCCCAGACGGTGAGCTCATGCGGCTGCTAGAGTTCCCTGTGGAGCACAGTACCGTAGTAAGTCGTGACGAAGGGGTGCGTTTATTTGACCAGCAGCTCAACTCAAACTACGGGCATGCTATTGTGCCTTTCGTGCAGTACGTAATAGCTAACCTTGATGAGGTTAAAGTTACGTTAGAAAGAGTAAGACTTAAAGTAAGTAATGACCTTGGCTTGACTCAACGTGAGCGTAATTGGGCTGCGGTTTTAGCATGCAACTTCACCGCTGGTCTTATTATAAACAAGCTGGGGATTATCAAGTTCGACATGCAACGTATCTATAAGCAAATCATTGCTAAGTTAGGTACCATGAAAGAAGATACTGCTCCCCCACTGGATAACTGTGAAACTGTACTCAGTGAGTACGTAATTAGCAATATGGACTGCATATTAGCTGTTGATGACCAAGCAGACCAACGCACTAAAATACCACCTCTACCTAGGATGCTGCCTCGCAGGGAGCTTCGCATACGGTACGAGCCTGACACCATGAAAAGCTACTATGTGATTAAGTTTCTACGGCAACATTTCTCAGAGCAGCAAGTGGACTACCGTGAGTTCTTACGTGAGCTTAAAAAGCGTGGTGTTGCGTTTGAGCTTGACAACAAGCGTATAGCAAAAGGCATGAAGGTGGACATCAGTTCGTCGCCGCGATGTTTGATTATTGACCATCGTAATTCACCCCCTGACTTCCTAAGTATGGAATCCTTTATACCAGCAGACGAAGAGACTGCTGAGGAGGACGCTGGTGAAGATAGAGAAAGTGACGTACGAGATTAATTGGAAGAAGTTTAAGCGTGGGCATTCCTTCTTCATACCATGCTTAAACACTACCCAAGCAAAAGCAGATATTACTAACGTAACTGGAAGGTTACGTTATAAGACAGTTACAAAAGCAGTTATAGAAGATGGGGTGCGAGGCGTACGGGTATGGAGAGTTTAGTCCTCACCTAGCCCGTAGCGTTCTCTAGCAATTCGTTCTCCAACACGTGATAAACGCAGACCATTCAAATCTTCCCTCAGCCTAGCTTCCCGAGCATTTATAGACCTGCTTATTGTGTTCTCATCAATAAGTCCGGGGTTCCGCCTACCAAGTTCTTGCAGCCTACGTCTGGCCTCTATCTCGCCTTGTAAGTCATTAGCCTGCCTAGCCGCGAATATTTCAGTTAAGTACTGGGTCTTTTTCGCATTTAAAAACTCTTCACGACGGGAAGCAAACGCCCTACGCTCGTAGAGGTCAGATAAGTTAGTTGGGGCAAAGCCAGCCATCTGCATAACTTTACTGTAGGCACTGATGTCAGTAGTAATTACATCACCATTCAAGGTCATAACCCCGCCGTCTACCATGTACCGCCCACCACGCATGAAGTTACGTACGAAGGTAGGCATCATATACTCAACACCACGGTAGGTATTGCCGTCAGCTATTTCGTTCATACCACGCTCAAAGTTAATAGCGGCACTACCCATAGGTCCGAAGGCAGTCATCAAAGCAGTTCTCATATACCCAGCTTCTGCCACACCACGTGGGTCGTCTCGGAATACCAAATCGTTTGCCAAAGCTACACGGCTACCGATGTCAAGATTAGTCAGGTAGCTCAATGGACCCCGATATGCCAGTTCTCCAGCAGCTAGACGCATTTCTTCCTTGAGGTCAAAAGGCTCATCCTCATCATCGGGTACCAATAAGTTGGCTAGGAAAGCTACTGAGCCCATAAACGGAAGTCCCGCCATACCAGCAATCGCACCACTCATGGCATATATGCCCAGCAACTGCCTACGAGCCATAGCTACTAACTGAGGGTCCTCTCCAGCTACAGCGTTTTTCCACGCCCTTCCTATTACGTAAGCACTGTTAATATTGAAAGACTTAAAGGTGAAAAATACACGCCCCAAGTCAGTTTGCATAAGTGGTGCAGCGGTAGTATGTGTACCAGAGGTGTTCATATCCTTAACTGTTTTCAATGCAAACTGTACGGCGTTAGCTTCAGACATACCATCACGCTTCGCTAACTCATAAGCAGACACAGCAGTAAACGCACGGTTGTATCGCTCCGTGGCACTAAACGGTACCGCCAGAAGGTTCATAATTTTGGCGCTCATACTAGAGTAGTCTTCAGTTCTCATACGCGAACCTTCCATGACTTCTCTTGCTAACGTATGTTCTAGCTGACCGTGGTCTTGTAGTGTGTTAAATAAGTTTTTATATTTCGTACCAGTACCCCAGTCACCACCAGTCATACCCCAGTTTGCGTCACTGATTGATTTACCAACCACTTTCCGTGCTTGATTCATCGCTGCCGTGGCATTTGTATAGCCAAACCTAGCTGCCAATGTTGGGAACACTAGCATCGGGAGCACAGATAAGTTGACCACCGCTGAAGCGACACTACCCAAAATAAACATGCCGAAGCTGGCTGTCGTCAGTCTAGTTGTTATTGGGTTATAGCTAGGGTTACGTATAAAGTTTTGCCTATCCTGTATATTTGCGGCAAACGCCAATATATCTGGGTCTGTAACACCTTTTTTACCTAGTTCTTCTGGCCTAAAGTATTTAATCGCATTGTCTATCGGCTGCATGTACTCCGTCTGTGGCATCTTGCGACTCCACTTAATCATAGTATCCGCATAGGTGCGCACTAAATCTGTACTGGCACCCTCCAACTCCGCAGCTTTCATAAAGTTTTTGTTCAACGAGCCCGCTGGATATACAGATAAGTAGGTCTGGAATATTGCATCTCTGTATGCTTGTTGTGCTTCCGGGTCGGCATCCGCAGGTAAGGAATCCATCAAACGCGTTAGAAATACGCTAGATGGTACAGTCACATCGTATCTTGGCTGTCTACCACGCTCATAAGCTATGTACTGCCCGTTAGCAATATCAGCGATACCTGCGCCTTCCTCAGCGGCTTTTAAGCCCTCTGCTTTTATAAACTCATCTCTTGCCCGACTAGATTCAAACGGGTGAACCTCTCGTATCCCGTTGCGCTTAGTGTCTACAATAAAGTCACCAAATCGAGTAAAAGGTACATACCCTTCGACTGGCACATCATTAAGGAACTCCTCAAGCAGTTTACCGTTCTGGTTGTTATCTTTATCAACCTTAGCAACGAAAGCCTTGAACTGCTCATACATGCTATCAAAATCATTACGCATTTCGATGTACATATCCCTGACAGGTTTTGGCAGTGCATCCAACCTAGCTTTTAGTTTTGCGTACTCAGGGTTCTTAGTAAAAGGTGTTTGGTCCGCTTTGTTAAACGATATACGCGCTCTACGTATATCCTGCGCAAGTTTACCTAGACGCTCTGTGGCGTCAGGGTGCTTTTTCTGTATGGCTTCAAATTTTTCATACTTCTTATTGAGGGCTTTACGCATCTTCTCTTCTGCGCCCAGTCTTAATTCCAACTGAGCTATAAGGTCAGACAGCGTGTCATAGGCAGTTTGCAGGGTGGGGTTAGGTTCTCCACGTGCTTTAGCAGCCGCTAGTCTTTGTCCCCACAGGTCTTTGACGTTATCGTAGCGTAGCAGTCCATAGGCTTTTTTCTTGTACCCGAAATCTGCAATACCATCCAACACGTTATTAGTTTTGCGTAAGCTAGATTTCGTAGCTTCTCTACCAAACTGCTCTATCTTACTCATCGCATCTACTTGTGCTGCTGGTGTAGCCATAGCAAGCACGTCACCTATGCGTGGGCTAATATCTTGAGAGACATCCAGTAAGTCAGAGATGAACTTATAGGCAGCCTTGTCTGCGGTACGGAACCCGAAAAACTCAGCGATAGCCTGCATGATGTTGACAAAATAGTTATCGCTACGGGGTGCTTTTATAGTCTTAAGCAATGCTTGGAACTCTGGGTTTCCAATATATTCAGCAGCAAATTCTTGGAGATTCTGACCACCATAAGCATCACCAAGCTGACCTTTAAGCTGCTCAAAGAACCGTACGAAATCTTTGGATATTTTCAGATTCGGGTTGGCAATACCACGTGCCAACGCTGCGTGCCCAAGCTCATGCAGAATAGTCTGCTCGTTCATACCAAACTGCGGACTTATAGTGATGGTGTCCGTACCGGCGTCATACTGCCCACTACGTCCCTCTGGTAGTTCTGCCACGATGATAGTTGGGTTTATACCAAGGTTACGTATCTTACGAAGCAGCTTGGCAGGTCCAGCAGCCTGTTTATACAGAAGTGCCGTTATGATTTCGTTAACATTGCCTTTGCGTATTAGGTCTGCGGTTTCTTGATTAAAGGATTTACCTTTGTATATTGGAGCGCCAATAGTTTGTTTCTTCCAATCGGGGTCTCTAACCGATGGTAGCTCTTTGACTTTACCACCGTTGGATATAAATTCAGCTACTTCCTTAGCTAAATCGTTGCGCTCACGTTCTTTACCCATAGGTATTTGACCACCTATTTCTGGGTTATTCATGTTTATCTTGGCTTCTAGCAGCCTTGCAAGTTTATCGTTTTCATCTACGTCAGTATCTTTTGTACCCGCAAGAATTCTGTATTCTTTTTGCTCTACCCTATATAGTTTTATAGCATCTTCTTTAGATATGTCGGGATTTTGCTCCATAATCTGCGCTACTCGGAGCTCTTGGGCCGCTTCGCTTAATGTTTTACTAGCTTTTTCGGCTTCCTTTTTAGTCAGTATCCTTTCCTCTTTTAGTTGCTCTTGTTGCTCTGCATAGCGTTTTGCACGTTCCTTATACCGCTCAATATTATTTTTGATGGTTTCAACGTTCCTTTCAGTTCTAGCAACTACCGCCTGACCTCGCTTCGATAGCTTAGGCATCAACCAAAATAGAGCCTCCTGTGCTTCCTCTTGGGTACCCGCTACTTCTCGCTCAGTAAACTTAGGTGCTGCTTCTGCTACTAAAACTTGCAGGGCACTGCCCGGGGTAAAACGCTTCATGTACTTAGCTACGGTCTGTTCCGCCGTAGCACTTTTACCTTTTGCTACTGTAGTATCCACATCTCTCAGGCTTTCTAGGTACGCAGTGGTCCGCCTATCTACTTGAGGTTCGTTTTCAAGGGCCACAAACTGAGTAGTGGGCTCGGTGGGAGGGGCAGCAACTTCTTCAATAACTTCTTCAGTAACTACTTCTGGGGCAGCAACTTCTTCAGTAACTTCTTCAGTAACTACTTCTGGGGCAGCAACTTCTTCAGTAACTTCTTCAGTAACTACTTCTGGGGCAGCAACTTCTTCAGTAACTACTTCTTCTGGGGCAGCAACTTCTTCAGTAACTTCTTCAGTAACTACTTCTTCTGGGGCAGCAACTTCTTCAGTAACTACTTCTTCTGGGGCAGCAACTTCTTCAGTAACTACTTCTGGGGCAGCAACTTCTTCAGTAACTACTTCTGGGGCAGTAACTTCTTCAGTAACTACTTCTGGGGCAGTAACTTCTTCAGTAACTACTTCTGGGGCAATAACTTCTTCAGGAGCGGCAGCAGGAGCAAACTCAGGGCGTTGTAAGTACTCCTCAATCTTAGCAATTATACTGGAACTTCTCTTGGGGGCACTTGCGTATGCTTCTAATATACTTCTTACTTCCGCTGCCTGCGCTGGGTCTGATATATCCTTACCTGCTAAGGCTCCATCAGCTTTAATTATATCGGCACTAGGGCCTATACCTAGTACAGTTCTACCCCATGCTTTTAAATCAGCAACAGTGTTTGGTATTACTGTAGTAGAACGTAGAGTGTCAGCTTGCTCTGCCGCACGTGCCTCAGCTCTACGGCGTTCATCTACAGCCAGCAATGGAGCTACCATAGCCTGAGCTTCTTGTTCGGCTGTGCGTGCTTCTACCACGGCGCCAGTAACGGCTTCTTGCTCTGCCCGTTGTTCTGCTTGCGCTGCTTCCTCACCCATACGGAACTCACGTCTTGCACCCAGCGTTTCAACCGCACCACGTGGGCCAGCAAGACCACCACCAACAACCAAGGCGGCATAAGCGGCGTCACCGTATTCCTGTAAGGCATCATCAGACAAGACATCCAAGCCAGCTTGGTACCGCTCAACAACTTGTTGTGCAATCTCTACGGGTACTTCAGCAGCGGCACCACCAAGGGCTGCCCGACGAGCTCCACCAGCAAGGCTACGCTGTGAACGCTCTAGTAACTGCTGTCTGGCACGGTTTGTCTGTATTGCTACATCACCTGCTTCGTCAGCAAGACCCAGTACTTTCTTAACAAGTTTTTTACCTAAGATAACCCCAGTACCTACAGATTCAAACGCAGATTGCGCAGCAGCACCAGCGGCAGCACGGGCACGGTCAATATCAACTTCTTCACCACGTTCAATCTGTACTTGAGCTTGGCGCTCTATGTTTGCTCCATAAAACTGCGGAAAGAGGGCAAGAAGGCCCCCACCAATACCACCTATTGCCCCCCCATAAGGGCCAAGGGGAGCTCCTGCCATGGCACCCAACCGAGAGCCAGCTACAAGGCTAGTAATTACAGGGGCTTGGCTACCAATAAATTCAGGCACATCGCTTATAGCTTCGCCTATAGCGGGGAGTAAACCTTCTTCACGGTAAGTTTGTACATAATCTTGGAAAGATGGAGCGGCGCCATAACGCTCTGCTATAGCTTGTTGCCTTTCTAATCCTGCTTCAGCAGCAGTGGCAGCCTCTTCCTTACCTAATAACGAGCCGAAGCCAGTGCGTACGCTGGACGCAAGAGACTCTGCGCTTCTTGCAGCTTCGCCGAGAAAAGAAGTTTCAGGAGGTGGACGGCGAAATATAGTTTCTTCAGGGGCGGTGGGGGCGCTACCTTGCATAGCCCTTTGGAGTTCTCGCGCAAGTATACGCGCATCCTCGGTATTGCCAGCCTTATCTGCATTGATTAAGGCTTGTTCCAGTTCAGCAACAGTCGCCATTATTTCCCCAGCTATTGGTTACGTTCGAGTGCTGCTTGCCCTTCAGGGGAAGGGGTAAAGCCCTCGCTACCACCACTTGGTGCCCCAGTAATCCTTGCTTCTTCTTTATCTAAGTACCTGTTTAAGTGTTGTTGCTCCACCGTTCTACGTACAAGTTCTTTAAATTCCTTACTTGGTCCTCCAAGCCCTAACCATGTACGAGAGCTTAAACCGGTAAGCGCTTCATACTGTCTTCTTGTCTCCGGGTCATTTTCGATGGCGCGTAGTTCTTGTTCTACTAGAGCGTCTACTTCGGCAACGAAATTCATGTCCGCATTAGCCCTTATATTTTGTATTATATCTTGCCGTACATCACTAGATGTCCTTCTCGCTAGTTCATCTAAATCGGCAGTTAGCCTTGCATTTGCTACATCAAGCTGTGTCCGCATCTGCTCACGAGCAATGGTACTCTCCTCACCCAGTATTTCACGTCGTAAATCACGTTCTAAGTCAGCTTCTTCCCTCTCAATGGCTAGAGCTTCTTGGCGTCGTCGTTCAGCTTGACTACCCATACCATAACCACCTAAGGCGGTAGCAGTGCTGGTGCCTTGACCAGCAGCCAACAGTCCAGAAATCAAAGAATCCCAGTTAATCTCACGGCCTTCTCTACGAGCGGCGTCTAGTTCGTCTATTACGTCTACTTTAGTTGTATCGCCAGTAGCAGCAGGTTCAGTTGTATCGCCAGTAGCATCAGGTTCAGTTGTATCGCCAGTAAGTAGGTCTACATCAGCAACGTCAGGTGCAGCTTGCTCGGATTCTAGTATAGCTTGACCTTCCGCTATGTCCGCCGGGTCAACACCTGCCTGTGTAAGGTCTGTAGAAACCAAGGCTTCAAGTGCTTCGGGGGGTAAATCTTCTTCACCCGTAAAAATATTTCTTAGTCGTTCTTGGTTTATTAAACCTAAACCTAGCAAAGTGGTGCTTATGTTGGGGTATTTTGTTAAAAGTTTTGTTCCCCACTTAAGTAGCCCGCCTCCGACAGAAACAACACCACGCGTAACGGGGAACGCGGTTAGTGCATACCCAGCGGCTTCTATTGGGTTTTCCAGAACGTAGTCTCTACCAGAACGTAAAAAATTAGCTATATCTTCATAGTCAGGTCCACGAGACGGTTCCTCTTGTGCCCTCGTACGTAAAGCAGCAATCCTCTGGTCCTGCCGATTCTGTCCGGGTGGTAAAAGCATTGATTCTTCAGCACGTGGTTCTTCGGCACGGGGAAGATTCGGCATACCACCCATAATACCTGTCCTAGGCCCTGCGAACTGCTCAACTATAGAACGACCATAACTATCTGCTTGTGCCCGTTCTCTAGTTCGCTGCCTAGTAAGTTCGTTCTGTTCTCTAGTTATCTGCCTAGTAAGTTCGGCACTTGCGTCTGCTGGAGTTATTAGCGGCATCCGCTCTTCTGGTGCTTCAGGCACTTGCATAGAACGATTTATATCTGTCAGATTTGAAAGCTCGCGCTCTATCTGCCTTATGTCACGGTTATAAGCATCTTGGCTTATTTCCCCAGCCTCCATACGCCTTCTCAGGTTTCTTGCTCTAGTAACAAGGTCACGCCTAGCTTCAAACTCTAGTTCTGCTTGCCTTTCTGGGCTCGCCTCGTACATTCTTCTATTACGGTCCGCAATCCTCAGGTCCTGCTGATTCTGTCCGGGTGGTAAAAGCATTGGTTGTACGTCTTGTGGATTAACTGGTTCTTCTGGCCTTTGAGGTCTTTCTCCAGCAGCATATGCGGCAGATTCTGAAGCTAAGTTTTCCAACAACCTTCTTTCTACTTCTGCTTCAAACTCCTGTTGACGTGCGTATTCACTTGGGTTAAGCCTAGCCCGTGTTCCAGACATTAAATCTTTAAGGAGCATAGCATCAATTTCCCCCTCACTACGTACTAAATCACCAGCCTGATACCGCTTAACATAGCCACCGCCAGCCATTTCCATATCCATGGTGCCTGACATCTCAGCCACTCGGCGACGTACTTGACCAATCCTAGAGCCAGCCTGTGCGTTTATCATATCAATCTGACGCTGGGCATTAGCTTTTTCTTCAGGAGTAGCAGCAGGGTCATACAGCTTATCAGAGGCTTGTTTATACAGCGCAGCCATGGCACCAATATCATCATAAATTTCACCACCTTCCTGATAACCAACAATACCACCGTCCATCATACGAGCCATATTCGGCGCAGCCTGTGTAGGTAGTCCTGCCTGCCTAGGAGCTTGCATAGCCGCCATCTGCATACCGCGTTGCTGCATACCCGGCATAAGTTGTTGTAGGAGCCCAGCTACCCCTTGCTGTATACGTTGCTGTACTTGTTGTTTACGTTGGTCAACGACTTCAGGGGGTGTCGGCTGGGGCTGTTTCATTGCCAAATTCCGCTCGGCTGAGGCCAGCAGGTCAGAGGCTTCTTGTACTTTCAAGGCATATTCTGTACGTGGGTCTAGATTCAGGTTTTCAATGTCGTTATTGACGACTTCCACAGCGTTATCCATACGTGGGTTCATACCCGGCATAGGGGCCTGTGGGGTTTGCTGAGGCTGCCCTTGAGGAGCTTGTTGCATTAAAGAGGCTAATCCGTCCATTATTGATACCTAAACTAAATTTAAGTCTTGTAGAAATTGCAGAATACCACCAGCACCGCCCAAGAATGACGCTAACCCACTAGGCTCGGCGTAGGTACGGCTTTGTGTTTCTATGGGCAGGCTTTGCAGTAACGACTGCATGTACTGTACCTGTTTGTATGGGTAATCGCGTTCTTCTTCAAACTGCCCTATATCGGCAAGTATGCCTTGTTGCTCGATAGCTCTTTGTTCCCCACCGGCAGCGCGTTGTGCACCTGCTACATCTAATCCATACCGATTAGCTAGTTCTTGGGCTCTCTGTTGCCTTTCTTGTTCAGTATTAAACTGCTGCTGCCCAGACTCAAACGCTCTCTGGTACCCAGTACCGGTAATATCGGCAAGCTGTCTTGTCAGATTGCGTGCGCCCTCAGACTCCATAATGGCCTGTCTACCACCACCAAACGCACCAGCCCTAGTCAGCCTACCTGCTTGTTGGACGCGCTGTATTTCGGCTTGTCTTTGAGCTTCCGCCAGTTGCGGTTCAAGTGCTGCTTGCAGGTACGGAGACATGTATTGCTGTGCAGTGCCAGCAGTGGTAAAAGAAGTAGGGGTAAATGCACCCATGTTTTGGGGCAACGAAAGACCAGCTAACCCTTGGTATGCCTGTTGTTGAAGTTGGGAAGACCCAGCAGTAAGAGGTCCTTGATACGCTTGGTATGGCATCTCAGCCAGAGCTTGACCACGACCAAGCATCTCGGTCACATATGGACCAGCCCAACTAGAAAGAGAGGACTCTGTACCGGTTATTGAACCGGCTAAGGGGTCTACTGTGCCACCTTCTTGATATTCGTACATTTGTTACCTCACGCTAAATACTTAGATGGGTTTATTTGGCGCCCCTGAGCGGGATTGCCAGTACGGTCTAACCGTACCCTATCCATCATCCTAAAAAGTTCTTTAGCACCTGCATCGGAATTGCCGTTGCCTAAGTGACTTACAACGTCCGCAGGGATAACAAATTCGCCATCGCTCAAACGAGCTGGCTGTCTTCCGGATATTGTAGCAGGTACTTGGTCCGCCATGCCATCAGTTTTACCGCCTAAATACATGCCTTTTGGGCGTAGGGAAGCTAGTCCACCTTGCATATAATTAATATAACCACCTTGCGCCGCTTCTACTGGCTGAAAATCTACATCGCTAAAATACCGTCTACCACCGGAACCGGGTCGGCGATTAGGGTCATAAGGCTGCTGAATAGGTGTACGCTGTGCAGTATATTTAGGGATTCCACCCTGATAGCCTTGGGGTTGGTTTGCAGTACTACCACTACCCAAAAGACCAATAAGGCCACCAATACCGGCACCACCAAGACCAAGGATTTTCTCCCAGTCTAAGCCAATATTTTTACCTTCTTTATTTTGTATAGAAAAAAAGTCGCTTAGTCCGCCTAAAGCACTAGAGCCTAAGTTTGCTAACCATCCCATATCAAACACCCAATAATCGTAAAATTTGTTCTAAATAAGGTTCTTGTATCATACCACCGCTTTTTGCGTAGACATAGGGTCGTGTTGCGTTTTCGTTTTCATCCCGCAGTTTTGGGGCAAAGATGCTTTCTCCGCCGATATCGTAGAGGTACTGGATGTCCACTACATCCCCGGGCTCCTCAGTAACGGTGCGGTACTGGGGTTGGAGCAAAGCCAGCATAGTCGCTAAATCTCCAGCACCACTACCTTGCCCGTCACCTTCCCCATCACCTTCGCCATCACCTGAACCATCGCCCGACCCAGTACCACTTCCAGTACCGTCACCACCGCCATCACCACCTGTATTAGTAGTATCTGTTCCACCAGTACCAGCATCTCCACCAGTACCAGCATCTCCACCAGTACCAGCATCTCCACCAGTACCAGCATCTCCACCAGTACCAGCATCTCCACCAGTACCACCATCTCCACCAGTACCACCATCTCCACCAGTACCACCATTGCTAGGGTCATATATTATTGGGGGTATATTAAAATCGGGCATATTTTCTGGGAGGAAGATATTCCACCAAGGCTGGTTAGGGTCATATGTACCACTACCGGGTAACTCCACACCCACATCTACAGTACCTGATGAATCAGTAGTGGGAGGGGGGACGGATTGCCCAGAACCGCTTGAGCGACCAGAGTCACCAGAGCCACCAGCATCACCACCAGCATCGCCACCATCAGTAGCAGAACCACCGCCACCGGGTTCTTCTTCCACGGGTGGGACAACAGGCTCATCTATAGGGACTAATATCTTCCCACCGGGGTAATCCCCATAACGCTCAAGTGCTTCCAGTACACGACTAGCGTACTCAGCATTAGTCTCATAACGGTACGGCTTACCGTCCCTTATAACTACGCCATCTTCTGGCGCTGGTTCAGGTGTGGGTTCAGGCGCCGGGGTAGGTGCTGTAACAGGCTGGCTACGCTCTGCATCCCTAATCAGTTCTTCGATGTAGGCTAAGTCTGGGATGTCCCAAAGTCCGTAGTCACTAGGCGAACTAAAAACTGTGTATCCTGCATTTTCAGCTCTTGATACAGGGGCAGTGCTGTAAGGAGGAGCGCCCGGGGTTTTGGTTTTAAATGTATATTCATCTCGTATAAGAGCTGGTGCATTTAGCACAGCTTCTACTATGTTTTTACCTCCCTGTACGTACGGGTTAAGAGGCAATGCAGCCAAGCCAGCGGCAGCTTTGTTATAAGCCCGCTCAAAAAATCCTTGGTCGTCACCGGAAGCCATAAGTCACCTATGCCAGCTCGTAAAATTCAAGCGAACCAATAATATCGCTTGTACCGGTAAACACACGGGCTGCGAGAGTAAGAATATCGCTAGTCCCACCTATGGTACGCCCAAGCTGCAAGTCAAAGTTATAGTTAAACTCGGTGCTTATACCCGAAGAACTCTGGTTAGTGCCGCTGATATACTGCAAATCCACAATATTGCCCCCGGAAAGTGCAGTAGCAGAAACATCATAGTCTACGCTGGGGAACGTAGTAGTGTCCCATGAGGCACCAGTCAGTGTGGGGTTTTTTATCAAAGCAATTTCGTAATAAGCCGGACTCGAACCGGAAGGCAACACGGGGATACCCGCTGGGATAATCACTGAATCCAGTCTGTCAGAGGCCAAACGTATAGAAACCAAGGGTTCAAACGACGTACCTACAGTAGTGTCTGCGGTCCTACGCGCCACTTGTTTCGGTACCGTCTGCTGATAACCCCCTTCAGAAATAACAGTAGAGCATATCTGCTTCATGGTGGATGCCGAAGCCGTAGTATCAGTATTTGTAATTTCATACCGGATGGGTAGTACAGCAGTCGTCATATACACCGTGTTGTTAATATTAGCGTTATGGAAGGTATGCGCCACAATAAACTGCCCGTTAATGACAAACCCACATCGAACAGACCCAACACCCAACCACTCAAAATCCTGCCAAAATAGCTGTGCCTGTGTAAGGTTCAGCGTGTATCCACTATCCCCGGTACCATTGAGCTTATCCCCGTTCCAACTGGCTTGGGCTACCTTAGTATCTACGGCGCTTCCGGTCACATAACTACGCATAACGAGGTTTACTGTGGTGTCATCCAGTTCAAAGAATACGCCGTTTTGTGCTCCAAAATACCCAACACGCTGCCGCAAGTTTGCTTTAGCTTCATTCATTACAAAGGTATTCATAACCAACAGGCTTTTCCCGGGCTGGTATGGGAATACTTTAAAGGTTTCTTGGATTATCTCATCCCCAGATACCGTACCCACATCTAGCTCAATAGTGCTTTCGTTTACAACATACGTGGTGGACCCACCGCCAGAAGCGCTAGTATCGAAAGCCCCAGAAGCATCATAGCGGTTCTGGCTATCGAACAAGGTAAAAGGCTCGCTGATGCGAGCACGCCCAAACGCATCTGCGTAAGGACCAGAGGGGTACATGGGGTATGGGCCAGTGCTTGCCATAAGTTCTCTCAGTACCGAGTCAAGTCGGTTAAAATAAAGTCGGAGTACATTGTTGAACTCATCGTTATACCTTTTGGCGTACTGTGCAGGCGGTTCCGGTAATGCTGGTGGCGCCACACGCCTTGTAAATTCACTGATTATAGCCACAAAAACTACCTTCTACCATCTGGTCGCATATCAAACCTCGGTGAACCTAACTGCCATGCTACACCCGCGGCGGTAGACTCTACCTTGATAACCATCTGCCTACCCCTCACACGCACATAGACCTGCCCGGTAAACTCCTCAATAGGCACCGTAGCTGTACGTGTTACTGTAGCTGAACTGTTGCCACCAGTAGATGCAGGTGACGTATAACCCGCACCTGAGTTTTTGAGTGGGGATAGGGTCATAGATATAGCCGGGGAATCTGTGCTGGACCCATCAAAGGTAACGTCAGGCAGCATCCGGTTAATAAACATAAACTGATGCCCATCGTCTAAATCAAACTCAGAAGAAGTAACATAAGCTGTAATAGGTACTGGGCTTACCCCTTCATTGTCATCGGTTCCAACTTCATGGTAGACCAACTTATTATTGTAGGTTGCCGCTATCGGATTGTCTCTTAGCCCGCTATCTAGCCATGCAGTACGTGCCATTGTGCCGTAGTACCAAATGTTTTCCACATAGTTATATACAACGTATTTGTCGATAGTGTCAGAGCCCGCAGATGGGTAGAACCACCAGACTTCGTGGAACTCTTCTAACGTACCGCACGCAACCTGAGCGTACTGAGCATCATTAAAATCGTTAAAAACAAATTTACGTACATTACAAATAAGCGGTTTAACTGTACCGTCGTACATATAAAACTTGCCTCTACCCATCCAGAAAGCAGCCGCACCTACATACGCTGTAGCGTTTTGGCTGGCGATGGAAATATTGTCTCCAAGGAGCTGTGCCCCCCACACTTCCGGCGCACCGAGATACTGAAAGCCGTACAGGGCTGAGTCAGTCCATACTAGAATCTCTTGTCGTGCCTGTGCGGCGGTAACTATTTCACTACCATGAGATAAACGCAAACTGCCCGCTTGGTTCGTAGCTGCTGGGGTCCAGTTGGCAGCATCTTCTTGGTCAGACCAACGTACTAGCATTGGGTCTATTGGGGCAGACCCTGCTTCGTTAGCGCCAAAGGCAAACACAAACCGGCTTATATCAGACACAAATATAGAGTTAACTATGGTAGGTACATCAGAAGCACCAGCTAATGAGGATAAATAAACAGCTCTGGTACTAACCGTGTTTGTCGCATCCCAGTAATAAATATCCCCATATCTATTAGCAAAAATTAAATCTTCTCCAAAATTAGCTTGGCTCCAAAGCCTAATCTGTACGCTGGCTGAACCACCGATACCCCATGTGCCAAAACCAAAATACCCACTACCCCAACCGACTGCTGGTGTGCTTATCTCCCCACCTATGTTTATTTGGTAGGCTCCAACAACAGAAGCTCCACCATTGCCTGTGTCACTAGCGTTTGCAAGTACCTCAGCTCCAGAGGTGTCTTTGGCTTCTATCGTGTATGTATCGTCATCAATTAGGGAAGCTATTTGGTATTCTTGGTTAAGGACCGTGGCAGTAATATTCCCACCTAAAGAAACAGCGCCGCTGTAAGTAACAAAATCTCCAACAATCGCCCCATGTGCAGTATCGGAAACAGTAAGGGTAGCATCGCCGTTAACAGCAGCAAAGGTTACATCTCCTGCTGCGGTAGTAGCTCTAATAGGGGTTATGTCGTAGTAGGCAGTACCACGCTCAATGTAGAATTTTAAATTTGTCCCAACACCGACAAGATTTTTACCGTCAAGAGTTACCCAGTTCCAAAGAGAACGGCATACGCCAAGAAAAGTGTATGTAGAAATACGCTCCCAACCGCCTATTTTTTCGGGGGAGCCTTGTCGGAACCGGATTTTATCGGACTCATACCAGCCGCCTTCAGTGGTATACCGCGTGTTTTCTCGGTTAACTCCGGGGCGTATTTGTATCTTCTTGTATGGCATACATAACCCTTACCAATCTTGATATTTACCAGAGACAATCATCTCAGCGACTTCGTTGGCTCTAGCAGGAGTCTGTTTCGCATACAAGCTGTCCAAAAGGTGCGGGCCAGCTAATTCGTAGTTACCCTCAGCCATTTCGGCTAAGAAGTTTTTGAATTTTAAAAGTTTAGTGATTCCAAGCTGAAAACACAAGTTAATCATAGCATCCCTACGGGCATTATCTAGGTCAGAAAACCACGCAAACGACTTACCTAGCTCGTTAATGCACCGGGTCACATCGTTAGTAAGTAGGTAGTCAATCTCGTCTTCTGATAGCCCTAGCCCCACATCTTCTTTGATACAGCGCCCAACGCCAATAGTTTCATAACCAAGGTGGTCAAGATAAACGTGGTTCTTTACCCCTTCATGCCTTCGTAGTATCTGTAATATTCTGTCGCTCATTGTCAATCCTGCTTCTGTGAGGCGCCAAAGTAAAAAGAAATAACTGCGCTAACAAGTCCACCTAAATAGCCAAGTACAAGGTTAATCAGCTCCATAGAATTTTGCTCAGGAGGCATTATAGTGACCATAGCAATGTAAGCACAGAAAAACAGTACCATTAATATACCGATAAACTTAGCAGTCCAGTCTTTGGCAAAGTGTTTACGGGCATCCTGCTTGTCTTGGGCCTCAAGGGCAAAAACATCGACTTTTAGTTCCGCCATTTTTGATTCAAATTCAAGCTCGGCTTCGCGTATTTTTGCTAGGTCTTCGGGACTTGCTGCCTGTACAGCCTGCTCAATACTGCGTTCGTCTTCTTTGCACCCAAGAGCCTGTGAGATAACTTTAGCGGCTGCGCCCCCTACAGGGCCGCCCAGTGCCGCACCGATTGTAGGTGCTACAGCACCCACTAGATTTTTAATTGCACCGAATTTCATAGGACCCCCAGTACGATAATTAGTATAAGTATTCCAAGAAATAAACTGCCGCTTTGCAGGTCAGACATATAGCAGAGGCGGTAAGTAACCTTTTTACCTATTGTTTTTATTAGTGTTTTCATCGCTTGTCTACTTTGTTGTCTAGTCTTTTAAAGATAGCTCCTAGCAGTTCTTTTATTTCATGTATGTCGTCTTTATAGTCGTCTTTACGTACATAGTCGATATGGACCTCTTTCTCTAAGGACTTCACCGCGTCATAAATAGTTTTGAGCACCCAACCAGTACCGGCAGCGATGACACTAAATCCTAAGTTTATAATTGATTGTTGGTCCATAATTACCTCAAAGGGTTACTGACTGCATCAAAGGCTTCCCATAAATCGTCGACTTCCTGTGCAAAGCGTTCAACATCTTCTGCAAATTCTTGTACGGCTTCTAGCGTATCCTCTGAAAGCCGCTGGTTTACTGTAACTGTTCTTTCAGCTTCCTCTATTCTATCTCGTAAATCGAGTAATTGCTGCTGTTGAGTCATAATTGTTTGAAGATTAGTTGCAAGCTCGGCTAATCGACCTTGTAGCTGAGATATATCCTGCGATTCTAGCTGGTCTTCCATTACTGCAATCCTAGTATCCAACCTAGTTCCAGTACCCCCCAAGTCCTGCTTCATGTCATCAAGTTCAGTACGTAGTACGGAAAGCTGTTCCTGTAAAGGAGCAATGTCTGGGATAGAAAACTCATCAACCGAGCTTTCCAGCGAATCTATCCGACCAAAAAACTCAGCAACCGCCCATATGCCCCCAACAACCGGGGTCAAGATGGATAAAGCAACAACAATCCAAGCACCCTTGAGCTTGAAGCCGCCAACTTTAACCTCAGCATCATCAAGCATTACAGCTTGTTGCCTTCGTAGATAGACTGACCTACGCCCATTACATCAAGTGCAGATTTAATGTCGTTTTGGAAGAAGTTCATAAAGCCCATAGACTCATTAGTTTGCGCCCAAGTCAGCATCAGGTGGTCAGTAGATTGCGTGTAGGTTGCAGTTGTTTCAAATAAAGAAACATTAAAGTCTTGGCTCTGCTGGTCAACAGTCTGAGTAATAAAATCGTTCTGACTAGCCTGTATAAACGCAGCAGCCATCTGAGAGTAAGTCTGTACTGATTCCAAAGACTCATTATATTCCAGCACCTGACCTTGAGTAATCTCCAGTGAGTTATCAGTCACATAGCTCTGTAGAGCAAGCTGGGTTTCGGTAGTGGCGGCTTCAGATGCCATGTTAAATACTGTGATAACTTGTGACATTGTACTTGTCGCATCTACAAAGTCATCAATGGCAAGGCTCATCTGTTCAAGCGCAACATCCGCTTGGTCTTGGAAAAACATCTGCGCATTGTAATAGGTAGCCGACTGGACATCTGCCAGTGCAGAATTATAAGCATCCATCTGAGCTTGAGATATAATGCCGGAGTCAATCGTATTAGACTCAGCAATCCCACCAATACCAGCATAGTAAGCAAGACCACTGACAGCATACTGTCCAGCATCCATCGTAGTGATGAGCGAATTACTCGCATTAACAAGGTCTGAGATTTCATCAGCGTATGCTTGTCCTGAAACGCTCAGAGATACTGCGAGTGTCATTAGTATTTTCTTCATCTTCAACCCCTATGCCAAGCACGGCATCGTAAAATTCTCTGTCCTGCCGATAGTTTGGTATCAGCAGCTCTGGGTCACGCCTCATCGCAAAGTACGCTTGCCGACCTACCATCAGGCTACCTCTAACCATGACAGGGCAATAAGTTCCTGCTTTAAACATTGCCGCCCAGTTCTCGTCTGATTGGCACAACCTTGAGATGGCAGCAATCTGCATACCTAAATCGTTTAAAGCTCTAGCGTCACGCCTGCGATTACATTCATCATCCTGCTTGTAACCACCGATGCTAAAGCCTAGTACGTCTAGCTGTATCCCTGCGCCAGTACCAATTAAGCAGCTATCTGAGCCGTTAAATATATAGCTCGGCGTGATAGCGGAGGGTACGGGAGTTACCCGTGATGCGCTGCCAGCCCCATTAAAGTTATTAACTACGGAGTTGTCAGGGTTTTCGCTATTTACTGTACTATTGACGTTGTTGGTGTTTAAGTCACCAGTCTGCTGCCCCAGCGCAATGCAGGGTATCAATAGAAACAGTAATATCCATTTCATTCATCTATTCGTCTTTAAGAGACTCAGTTAGCATATTAACAAAGGCACTCTTGCCGACCTGTAGCTGGTCAAGGTTGAATCTTGCACTCTGAAGTTTTCTATCCAAGTCAGTAATATGGTTTACCATAGCCTGTTGCTCTGGTGTCATATCTTCAAGCGTGTATTCTTTGTCATCAATCGTGATGGGTGTCTTTTTATCTTTTCCCATTGTGATTCTCCTGTTAAGTTAAATTACCAAGGTAAGCCACTTGCGCTGACTGGATTCTCCAGAGCGTCAATCTGTGCCTGCAAGTTAGCTTCAATAGTGTCAACATCAATGCCTTCAGAAGCCTGTACCCAGCCGATAACAGTAGCTTCATCAAGGCTGTCATAGGCTACAAAGCCATCAGCAGATGCGTCAGGGCTAAAGCCTACAGAGCTATAGTTGGTTGCTGAGTTATCGCCACTGGTCAGGGTAGCTCTCCAGTGAGCTGTGGTGACTCCACCATCAGCCGTGTTGCGTTCTAGTTGTTCGATTGTCCAAACTGTTGCCATTAGACTATGCTCCTTCTAAGGTTTCTATTCGAGCTTTAAGGTCATCAATAATCGTTTGCTGTTCTTGGATGGCTTTCATAAGTACAGCTATTGTTTCTGTGTATTGAATACCAAGTTTACCTGTTCGCTCATCTGTAGTTACTACTTCTGGGAAGTCATTTATCCAGTCTTGCGCTATAAAGCCTATTTTCTTATCTTCATCGCCAATTAAATTATATTTAACAGTTCTAATACTAGATATTTTGTTTAAAACACTTCCAATATCTTCTATGTTTTCTTTGAGAGTCTCATCGGAGCCAGATGTCCATGAAGAACCATTAGCAGCTAAATAAACCCCAGCTCCTGTTCCACCAGTTACTCCGGGTATAACATAAAAAGGTGAAAAAGATGATACAGTTCCAAAACCATAGCCGTAGGTTGAGTTAGTATTAACTACACTAAATCTAGCACCGCTTCCATTTTGATTAGTAGTAGTCCCGAGCAGCAAGTTTCCAGAAGGGTCAAGCCGCATACGTTCTCCGGTATTGGTATAAAACCCCATAGTTTCTGCTGCTACGGCTAAAATTTCTGTTCCCCCATCCATTTTAAAACCACCAGAAGCTCTTACCTTACCCCCAACATAAACTTTATCGCCAGAACCGCTAGTATCATTGATAAGCAGGTTTCCAGAGGTGTCGATGCGCATACGCTCTGTGCCGCCTGTAGTAAACAAAACAGGTTTAGAAGTTACAGAGCCTATTTGTGTAACTGTGCTAGTATCATAAATTAGCGTTTCTCTAGCTCCTGCTCTGCCTAGCTCCAAAGCTGCAACATTAGTTCCGCTAGAATTAATCATGAAAGCAGATTCACCAGATGCAGAACTTATGCCGACAATTGTACCTGTATAGGCACGACTAAATACATCAGGGCTGCTAGTGCCTATGCCGACATTTTGACTTGAGTCAATAGTGATAGCAGTAGCTGTGCCATTGTCAGTGATGTTAGGAGTGCTTGATAGCTCTTGTGGTACTGTTGTTTTTGCCATGTGATTCTCCTAAATTACTGCAATAATAAATGCTAGTAGTTCTGAGTAGCGTACACCCATGCGGTCTTTTCTAACTGCGCCTTCTGGTGATTCTTCTTCTGTATTGTATATGTCTGTTCGAGTATAGGCTTCTTTAGCTTCTACAGCCTCAGTGACAACATTGCCATCTTCATCAAGAACAGCATCTTGAGCCTCAACAGCAGGAACATCAGTATAGGTTTCCCACCATTCGTTGTGAATAAACATTGCATATCTACCAGCGTCTAAGCCTTCAGCTTCAAAAGCAGCTTTCAGGTCTTGTGCGATAATGCCAAAGTGAATACGGGCATCGTCACCTTTATCAGCTACAGCATCTTTCCAGCGAAATTTGCGTAACAATGCTTTAGCAGATACAGCGACATTCTGTTCAGCTTGGCTGAGTTCTTCAATGTCCTGTTTCTCGCGTTCGTCAGAAGTTTGAATAGTTCCGTTGGCGGCGTATATATCCTTCCATCTGTTAGTCGCATTACCAAAGCTAATAGCGTTATCCCTTGCTGCGCCACCTGTTCCTCTTGGTACAATAGCATCTACACTAGAGGCAAACAAAAGCGTAGTATCGCCTTCCCCAATAAAGCCTGAGCTTATCGTCACTATTCCAGAGGAGTCGATTTGCATGGCAGTATTTCCATCTACATTAAAGTAGATATTAGTAGATGCGCCAGTATTGCCATCATCAGCACTAATACTTAAATCAGCTCCATTATTAATAAATCTATGATATACGCCACTTGCTGCATTAAGTCGCAAAAGTGAGCCGGGTGTCCCAGTATTAATATCTACTGTTCTATAACTAGCAGCAGTGTTTATGGTTCCACCACCAAGAGCAATATTGCCAGAGGAGTCGATAGACATTCTGTTTGTAAAAGTTGCAGTTGTATCTGCTGTTCCGCTAGGCGCATTGTAAAAGCTCATGCCGCCACCACCAAATTCAAGATAAGCGGCAGTATTGGTTGTTTTATAAGTTAATGCGCCACTGTTATTACGATAGAGATTATTTGCAAGGAACGTATTACCGCCAAATTGGTCATATAATGCGCTATGCGTACCGACATCTAATGCGTAGTCAGTAAAAGAAGTTCGCCATGCGCTTGGAGTTGAGCCAATAGCCACGAATCCTGAGCTGTCAATCGTCAACGCTGTAGCTGTACCATTATCATCAATACTCGGAGTTGATGACATAGGCTGTGATACTTTTGTTAATGCCATTATAATTTCTCCATTAGTTCAGCGAGTCTAGCCTTATCTTCTTCTGATACTTTCTTGCCTTCAATCATTCTAGGCACTTGTATCGTCTTAGGCTTAACAATCGGGAACTTCTCATGTGTGGTGTTACAAATATCACAGATGCCATTACCATCTTCGTCTACACAAGGTATCTGGTCAGTCAATGGAATCTCTACAGTCTTGGTAACTGTCTTAATGACTGCTTTGTCTCCAATGACTTCAGTGACTTCTTCAGTGACTTCTACAGTCTCAGTAGCTTGGTAATCAGGCTCATCTTTAAGCTGCATTAGTCTAGCTGCTTCCTTATAAATACCACCTGTATCTCTATGGATAGCTTTTGTAAACTCTGCTAATTCTGGACAATCACACTGGTCATAGTCTGCGTCTGTACCTTCAACAATCTCACCTGTCTCAGTCTTTTTAACTGGCTGTGCGATTATTGGCGTATTTAATTTATCTTTATACATCACTGAACAACATCCGAACAAAGGGTTATTTTCAAAACCTGCTGGTGTTCTTTTCATTCCAGCACCTTCATACTTGACCCGTCTAGGCATAGCGTGGAATTCAATACATTTAATCTCGGTAGCTTCATTAACAGTCTTAATGTTATTTAAACAGTGCTGTACAATCTCTGGCTCTGTAGCAAGCCTAGTATCACCATCTTCAAACTTCTCAGTATGGCATTTCCCTTTATCATCCATGTATACAACAAAGACTGCTGGTTTTCTGACTTCTGGTGTACCATCTTTCAATGTAATGTTGGCTATTGGTTCTGCTGTTATTAGAAATGGTTTCATATTTATACCTCGTATGCTGCGGTATACATTACACCACAAAGAGTAGCTGTGTTGAGAGCAGGGCTGCTGACAGTCCCACCACCTACGGGCTGCTGCTGAATTTCAGCATAGTCCGCGTATGTCACTATATACCCGCCAACAACATAATAATTGGGGGTAAGTGTGAGCTGATATTGATAGTTTAAGGTTATACTTTGGTACTGAAAGGATGTACCAGCAAGTGGTATGCTTAAACGCATATTCCCTGAGCCTGTGTGACCATTCCACTCAACCCAAGCATTAAAAGCAACAAGTCTGCCTATACGAGTATAAGTTCCATTCTGTTGGCTATATGTTCCAGTCCCTGCCACTGTGCCGCCTCTTGATATAGGGGTAAAAGTAGACTCAAGATAGTAATCAAGTAGGTTGGCTGCTGCTGTACCGCCTAGGTAAACTCCGTTTTGCGAAAGGTCTAGCACTCCACTTGAATTAAAGCCTCCCACCTCAACATTATTAATTCTGAATTTATGACTCCCTCCAGATGGAGCAAGGTATAAAACATTTCCACTACTAGCCGCTACGCCAGAAGTGCCGGTGAATGAGGTCGCCCCATTAAGAGCAAGCATATCGTAAGATGAGATGTTTGTTAGCTTACTGTTTATTACGGTGAGAGTGTCGCTAAAACTTCCAGCACCAGCAACATCAAGTGTAGTGCTAGGACTGCTAGTGCCAATTCCAACTCTATTATTAGTAGCATCAATATAAAGCGTGTCAGTATCAAAGTAGAAGTCACCACTAGCAATCTTAGCTGGCGTGATTGTGCCATCTACAGGTACGTTAATCTCGGTCTGCGTGAACGTCATAACCTCAATAGTTGTACCACTGGCAGGAGCAGCACTAAAGGTTAGTGTAGTGCCAGAAGTGCTATAGGCATCTTTCTGCTGATATACACCATCAATGAATACCTGAGTGTTATTTTCATTTACTGGGTTGATAGACAGAGTAAATGCAGTAGTAGAGCCGTCACCGCTAAAGCTATCTTGGTTTAGGTTATTTCCTGAGACTGCTGCGGCTACAGAATAAACAATCAGTACATTGCCATTAGCAGGAGCAGTATCAAAAGTCAGGGTAGTGCCTGAGACAGTATAGGCATCTTGATTCTGGAATACACCGCCATTGAATACAATTAAGTCATTCTCGTCATCTATAGCCTGTGACAGCGTGAAATCAGTAGTTGAGCCGTCACCAGTAAAGGCATCACGAGTAAAGGTATTAGTTCCACCGCCACCAATGGCACCCCATTCAGTTGTGTAACCCTCGAACTGAGATAATGTAGTGTTATAGCGGAACATACCAGCAGCAGCAGTTGGTCTTTCAGCAGTAGTACCTACGGGGACATGGACAGCATCAGTTCTGTCACCTACGTCAAGAGAAACTGTAGCAGCAGAATCAAAGCCTAAATTGGTACCAGCACCTAAAGTGGCGGCACCAGTTGTGGCAAAGGTAGAGAAAGTTCCGGCTGCTGGTGTAGCACCGCCAATAGTAGTGCCGTCAATGGTTCCACCGTTAATATCTACTGTAGTTACGGAACCGAGGTCAGACCAAGTGCCAGTTAAAGAGCCACCACCTGTAGCGGTGAGGGAGGTAAACGTACCAGCAGCGGCACTAGAACCTCCAATAGTAGTCCCATCAATCGTCCCGCCATTTATGTCTGTAGTTGTTAATACAGAGCTAGATATAGTCATTACGCCAGTAGAATCGGCAATAGTAGCAGAAGCTGTGCCGTCTTTAGCTTTGACATTGGTTACTTCTACGCTAGTAGCGTCTACTGTGGTGGCATTTACAGTCGTTGAGTTTACGGTGGTTATAGCGCCTGTAGTAGCAGTTGCTGTTGTGAATGTACCTGCGGCTGGACTCGCTGCACCAATAATGGTTCCATCAATGGCCCCACCATTTATGTCTACTGTAGTAGCTACTAAGCTAGATACATCTGCCAAGTTTAAACTGGTAAACGCATCGACTACCGCAGCTCCAGCTCCGGCGCCATCTAAGTAAACAACTTTTACGTCCCCTGTCGGGATAGTGACGGTGCCGCCAGAACCCTGAGAAATAGTAATGCTTTGGCTACCAGTAGTGGCATTCTCAATCCACATAACGCGGGAAATAGTGTTTGGGGCGATAGTCAGCGTGCGGGTTGCGGTCAACGTAGCAGAAGAAGTTACTTTAAAGTACATAGACCTTGCGGGGTCTGTAGCGGAGTCTGCTACCGTAGTGGTGGCATCAGCGTCACTGGCAAAGCAGTCTTGTGTGCCATAAGACAAGGCTTCACCAATTAGCTCTAGGTTAACGTTAGTAGAAGTACCCCAAGTACCGTCTTCGTCACCAGTAGCGATTTCTTTTAATCTAAGGTCATTATCATAAGTAGCCATCTATATTCTCCGGTGCTGCTACACTAACGTATCGCCTTCGGCGGCTGGGATACTGGTTGCATATATCTTAGTATTTTGTTTCAAACTTAGCGAAATCCCGCAATCAGAACAAGTATCCGCTTCTAATTCAGATTCGTCTAAGTCAAAACCACAGGCAGCGCATAGAATTTCCACTTCGTGTTTGGGGTCTATGGTACCCCCTAAATCTTTAGCTTCGTTTATTTTTAACATATTTAAGCCGCAATATCTTCCCACTCTGGGGTCTGTGTGTTGTTTATTGTACCCCAATTTGACGTCTGTGCATCATTTATAGTCTGATAATTAGGGCTATTACTACTTGAAATAGCAGACCAATTTGGGTTTTGGTTATCTACTACTGGGGTATAGTTCGGGTTTTGGTCAGGCACTATCTCTCCCCAGACCAACACATTCCCTACATAACCAACCGCACTTACACCTGTTACAAGTACAGAACTACCCGCAGTTGTAGTAGCAGTACCAAGTACTAAAGTCCCTGATACCCCTGTAACACTAACTGTTTGTGCGTTTCTTACTTCTACAGTACCTAAATTGCTAGTACCAGAAACGCCAGTAACTTCTACATTACCTATACCTATAACGCTAACATTGCCAGTAGCGCCAGTCGCTGCGACCCCTACTGGGCTTACCCCTGCTCCAGTCGTAATAGTCGCTGTGCCTAGGGCTGTGGTAGCAGATACCCCGGTTAAAGGTACAATGGCGTCTGCACTAACAGTCGCTGTACCTATGCTACCAACGGCTTCAACACCGGTTGTAGATATATTCGCATCACCAATTACGGTGGCTGTGCCTAATGCAGTAGTTGCGTATACGCCCGTTAAGGACACATTTGCATCTGCACTTACTGTTACAGAACCAGTCGCACCAGTGGCTTCCACACCGGTTGGGTATACATTAGCCTCTGCTATTATGGATACAGAGCCTGTAGCTCCCGTAGCTTGTAGCCCTGTCGCAGCTACATTAGCTTCTCCGATAACTGATACAACGCCTGTATTACCGGTAGCTTCAACACCGGTTGGGTAGACATTTGCACCCGCAGCTACTATAACTGAGCCTAGGGTACCAGTAGCTTCAACCCCACTAACATCAATGTTAGCGTCTGTAATAACAGATACTGTGCCCGCACTACCAAAACCTGAAACGCCAATAGCAGCTACATTGGCTTCAGCAACTACAGCAGTACTACCAAGGGCAGTTGTAGCTGATACCCCGGTAACATTGACGGTAGCTCCTGCCGATGCAACAACGGTACCTACGGCTGTGGTGCCTTGAGTACCATCTACATACATTTCGATGAGGTCAAGGCCCCATCTACCCCTGCTCCACGGTCCAGAGCCCCATCCTATATAATCATTAGATGAGGCCATGATTTACCTTACGCAATACGGATAATAGCGTTACTAGCGTCAGCAGTTGGGAAAACGATAGTGAAATCACCAGCAGTGGAAGTCTTATCCCCACCAAAAGCCAATACTGCGACAGCTTTATCAGACTGAGTGCTGTTATAAATCAAGGCACCGTTTGCAGTAATTGTAGCTGTAGACCAAGTAGTGTCGTTGAAGTCTGTAAACGCAGTGGTACCTGAGCTAGTTGGCGCTACATTAGTCAACGTGTTACCACCAGCAGTATATCCGGTCCCGCTTACTTCATTAGTTACGGAATACGCAGTTGTAGTCGCGTCGAGCGTCGCAGAAGAAGTGTAAAGCGCAATTTTAAATGTGTCAGCAGTCGTAGCACCACGTACTACAGTAGTGCCAAACGCATGAATGCCGTTCAAGAGCTCTACTTTAAAGCTGGTACACATAGCTTGAGAAATAGCCATTATTGTGTCCTCTATAAATTACTAATAATTTTAGCCATATCAGCATGGCCTTGTTTTGCTAAGTCTGCGCAAAGCGTCGTTTTGTACGCCCGTATTGATTCGTTCATATAAAAAACCATAAGCTGTCGAATCCGGTCCTGAAACACCATAGCCTGTGCTTTTACCATAGGGTCAGCAGTTTCACTAATAGAGATAAGTTTCTCTACAGCACGTTCTGCAAGCTCTTCAGGAGTAAACCCACGATTGTTTGTGGTGTAAACCTTAACGTCAAAACCTTCAACCGCTGCGCCCTGTACACCGTGCATTAAGCTACCTGTCTCCTAACTTGACCAGAACGATAAGCATCTTCACGCAATTTCCCATCCCCAAGGTTTTTCAGTAGGGCTATGGCTTGCACGTACAGCTTTTCGTAGTTGGCAACTATATCAGGTTCCGCTTTCATAAACCTAGCAGCTTCTACCAAGGCACCATTAAGTAGGGCAGAGTCAAACTCATCACCAAGCCACGTGGTACCTGCGGTTACGATAGATTCTGGGTAGTAACCATAGTGTATTTCGACTGAGTAATTAGAGTCTGGTGTAGGCCCCAAAATAAAAGTATCGTCGTCAAAAATACCATAATGTACTGGCTGACCAGTACTGGCTACAGCAGGATAGGCTTCTCGAATAAAGTTCGTATCTTTGTTTAGCAAATACGTATAGTTGCCACTACCATCAATGACGGCTAACGAATACACATACAACATATCAGAAGGCGCTGTTAGGTAAGTATTACTAGCTGTAGTCGTACCAGTCTGGTTCTTACGCAAAGCAGGTATCTGAACAGTATTATATATCTTCTGCTCGGCCTGCTCTGTGAACATAGCAAGTTGGTCGTCAGTAAACGAGTCCTCGCATATATCCTGTATATTTGTCTTTAATTCGGTGTAGTTCACCAGAATACCCTCTTAGGCCATAGGACCACGTGCCATAGTGCCTTTAGTAGCAGCACCAACACCACGCATTTTAACGCCTTTGGTTTTCATGTTTATGGGTTTGTTAACATCAGTACCGGCTGGGTACTCTTTTACACCACTTACGTTTTTTACTTTTGGTTCTTTCATCTTCATATTAGTACCTAACTTATCGTTACTGTTACTGTCCCTAACCCACCTGTAGCTTCTAAATTATCAGGGGTTAGCCCATCATTATCGTTAAACCCTACTGGGTTCCAACCCCACTGAATGTCCCTACTTGCGACTAACTCAGCGGAATCAGGTCTTGGGTCCCTTAATGCTTGTGGGTCTTCTACCGGTATCTCACCTAAATGTAGCTGTGGGTGGTCCGGGTTCCAACACTCAGGACATGCCTTTATGTCGGTAATTCTACCTTTTTGTACGGTACTGCGTAACTCTCGTAGTTTATACTGAAACCCACATATGTCACATAGGGCGAGAGCTTTATTTCCAGAAGCGTATCTATACCCCATACTTACCTCATATTATACATACGAGGGACAAAACGAACGGGGGCTTTTTCCCTATCTTCTTCTGCTGCCAGCCTAAACTGCTCTTCATATTCCGCTTTCAGCATAGGCAGCCTTACTGCTAATTCGGGGTCCTTCATAGCAATATAGTACGCCAACCCAGCTACCAAGCAAGGGAAGAACCTAAAATTCATATCGGGGGTCTGTATACCACTACCAGCATCCTCAATACGCCGCATACGCCAGTATTTCATAATATAGTACGGGCTCTCAGCAGTTCCTTGGTCCGGTACAGGCCAAACTGTAACTGTGGGGTTATCTCTGCCACGGTCTATGTACATCTGAATAGGGCGCCCCTGAGAGAGCTTGTTCGGTATAGTTGAGTACGTAGACACGCTGATACGTGAAAGATTGAGGTCCGCCTGAGTTGTTACGTTACCATCACCCGTACGGATAACATGTTCTAGTAGGTCAATGGTGTCGGCTGGTAGGTTATATGTGGCAGTTCCTGAGACAAGGTTTAGTGTACCTTCCTCGATAGTCCACATGTTTATTCCACGGTTCTGCCATTCGATAGTCATCAAATTCATAGACCGTCTAGCAGTACGTAAGTCATACCCTGAGCGCATCTCACGCCCAGCACGCTCCCACGCTTCCTCGGCTACTTCCGTGAAGTCCATTGTAAACGCTGTAGTACCTGATGTAGCCATTATGCTCTCCAGCTCTTACGAGCCTTTTCTTTAGCAGCTTTAGTTAGACTGCCATAGTGGTACAACTTCTTTGAGTTATTTGACATAGTTTTGCCAGTCATCAACGTACCGTCGGGGTGTTTGTGCATACCCCCTTTATGTTCGGTGCCGTCCTTAAAATAATGTTTTACACCTTTAGCCATTATTTAACTTTCCTATGCCTTTTAACCTTTGTAGCTACCTTTTTTGGCTGTGCTGAAAACTGCTTACCTTTTTTCGTGTCTGCGCGTTTCTTTCTACTCGTAGCCGCGTATTCCTTAGAAGAAAGCGATTTTATTGCTTTCTCTGGCAAGTACCGTTCTCCTGTAGCTTTTGCCCCCTGTGTAGAAGGCTTGCCGCTTTTCGTACGCCACTTTTGCTTAGTCCATGATTTAAGGGACTTTTGCGACTTACGTAACGCCATCAGTCTCTGTACCCGCCACCTTTGGCTTTGTATTCCTTAGCAAGCATTTGCGCTTTCCTAGCACTCCATTGCCCGGGTCTACCACCTTTGCCACCAACTTTTATACGCTCAAACATCTGCTTACGCATGCCGGGCTTAGTGTAATTACCAGCTTCGTTGACGCTAGATTTAACTTTACCACCACGCTTTAACGCGGCTGTTGGCATTTTAGCGGGGTTAATCGCCCCCATGCCCCGGCATTCACGCATCAGACCATACGTCCTTTGGTTTTACCTCGCATGGCACAACCGTCAATTTTACCGCCTTTACGGTACTTCTTGACCATACCGCCGCCCATATAGCCCATTTTAGCCATACCGCCTTTTTTCATACCTTTTTCTTTTTTCATAAACTCTTCTCCTACAACTTTAGAAACCCCAACTTGTTTTGCAAACTTAGGGTTATTTGCTACAGCAGCCATAAAACGTCGCTGCTTATTACTTTTTGCTGGCATGTTAAGACCCCTTAACCCATTTCTTAGAACTAGATTTAGTCTTACTGGGGCTCCATTTCGCCTTGTCCGCCCAATAAGCCGCGCTCATCTTACCTTTTTTGATGTTCTTGGCATGGCGGGACTTAAAGGCTTCACGTTGCCCTACAGTCTGATTGGTTTTAACACCTTGCTGCCCAAACCTAATAGTTTTTACCTTATCCCCTTCTTTAGCCACAACAATGTGGGACTTTGCAGGATGATTAGGCGTCCTCTTAGGTTTGTTAAAACCAGAAACCCCAGCCCTTGCAAGCCGGGGGTCCCTTTTACTTTTAGTCGTACTAGCCACAGAACACCGTTAGGTTGGTAATTTGTGTTAAGGTAATAACCGCAAAGTCAGTCTTATTACTACGAGTAGTCAAAATACCTTCATTCGGAATTGTTACGCTATCAGAAAATGCTGCTGACCCAGCCGGTGTGTCAATCTGCAATATCAAGTCGCCACTAGAGCTGTTTGCATTGAATTTGATTGACCCTGCACTAGCAGTACCTACGTAATACAAGCTCTTAATACGAGTTCTTGGTAGTGCCAAAGAACCAGTAGTGCCGATACTCACATTACCAGCAGAGGCTCCACTAGCTTCAATACTGTCCACATAGGTGTAGAAGTTTGTAGAACTAGCAGTGCTGGCATTAGCGCCAGTAACTACTTCAGTAGTGTAAGCACCAGTAAGGTCGCCAACTTTAATGCCCGTAATCGTAAAAGTAATCCCGCTATCATTTCCGGCAGAGGTAAATAGTAACTTATACCCAGTACCGTAAGCGCTTACGTCGTTAGTCAATAAAGTAATAGCGCCCGCGCCACCTATTGATGCCGCAGCTTTAAGTAAAGTAGCACTTGTAGCGGGTGTAATAGCCCAAATATCATATTGCATACCTTACTCCTTATTTCTTTGCGGCCGCCTTTTTAGTGGCAGCCTTTTTAGGGGCAGTTTTTTTGGGGGCAGCCTTTCGAGCTGCCCGTTTTTTGCCCATTATGTTACTGTTTAGCTTACCCATGGTTCACCCCCTATTAAGAAACAGCGGCTGAGAACGGAGTAGCTTCAGTACCAGTAGCAGCGCCACGTAGGACAACAGAGAACTTATTACTTGCTACGTCTTGGATTTCACAAGTAGCACCCAAAATACCACCAGTAGTTGAACCGTTAAGTGTAATAGTGTCTGTATCAGCAGCAGTTTCAAAAATAGATGCTGAGTTATCAGCATCATTAGCCACAATAGCAACACCTGACATAGTGTCACTTGCGTTTGCTACTTGGATTTTATAACTGTTTGAAGTTACAGTAGTTTGTACAAAAAAACGATAGATATTACCAGTACCTGTCGCAGCAGGTAGAGTAAGTGTAGCGCCAGACGCTACGTTAAAGTTCATTGTACGGCCTGCATTAGCAGCAGAAGTTAAAGTTGCGTTAGCAGTAACTGAAACTAAAGAATCTGAACCAGAAACAAAACCAGCGGTTGATGTTACCGGACCTGAAAAAGTGGTGGAAGCCATTATATACCCCTTGCACAAGGATTAGCGTAATAGTCTGTGCAACGTCAGGTGGGTGTGTACCTGTCTACTACGCTAAATTTTCACCCAGATATGATACTAAATTAAATTTTATGAAAAAGAAAGGGGCACCGAAGCGCCCCAATCTCTTTTACCGGATAGGTAATATTAAGCTCCCGGAGAACCGAAGATACCTAATGGGTCAGACACACCAAAGCTATAACGCTCACGAGCTTTGTATCGGCTGTTGCCGGTATCAAAGTCAGCGTCCATGGAGGTCTGCATCGGAGTACGAACAAAGTGCTTCAGTCCGTTAGGAACGTCAGTCAACAAGAACCAGCCGTTAGTGTCGGTCAGGTAATGGTTAACAGTGTATCCCTGCGGGATTGAGCCCATGCTGCGCATCGCGTTGATGTCGTTATCAGCAGTAGCTGTACGCAGCTCAGTTTCCAGCAGACGGGTAGCAACAAACTGCAATGCAGGTGGTACAACCAGTTTACGGGGTTTAGCTGCAATCAGCAGTCCACGCTCGTCGGTCCAACCAGCAATCTGAATAACGGCGGCTTCCAAAGAAGTCTCATTAAGGTCAGCAGCAGTTGTAGGCTCGTTAGAGTTAGTACCACCATCAACCAACGGATGGTCAGTGGCACACAGCTCTTTGCCGTCACCGTAAGTGTAGTTGCTGTCGAAAGCATTGTTCAGGATAGCTGCGGCTTTAACCTGTTTGGTATAAGCCATAGCGCGTGCCAGTGCTTTGGTATAACGTGAAGACAGAGAGTCATACAGATTATCTTCAATCGCTTCTTCAGTGACTGAGAAACCCATAGCAATAGTCTCGTGGTTATAACGAGCAGTCCACGCTTCCTGAGCGTTGTCATAAGAAATAGCGGAACCCTCGTTTTTAGTGGGGGCAGCGCCAAAGCCTGACAACTTAGTTTCTTCTTCAAAAGAACGGTCAGAAGATTCAGTTTCAAAAATCTCTGCGTGTTCTTCACCATATTTTGCATACTCAAGGCCGAACAGGGCGTTAAGACCCGGTAATAGTTCCTTGAGGAGTTGCGCTCTTGAAATAGCCATGTCTCAATACTCCTTAAATACCGGTCTGGTTAGTGTAAGAATGCTGACCCGGATTGAACTTCACAATCAAATCGGTGTAAGCATCGCCAACAGTAGAGCCCGGACCTTCGACAAAATCGACGATTCGGAATGCCCATGTAGCGGTGGTGTTAGTAGTAGCAGTTACCGCAGTGTTGGAATTACCAGTAGTGGTGCTTCCAGTGCTAGTAGACTGTACTGCTGCCAAGTGAGTATTTTGACCCAAATCAGCCTGAGTAACAGCGCCATCGGCCTGTACTTGGAACAAACAGTCAGGGTCGTCTACAACATAAGCTACTGCGTCACTAGCAACAGTGCCAGTAGGCCAATATTGAGCATAAACTTTCTGTTTAGTGCTTGGGTCAGTATATGAACAACCTACAAACACGCCGATAGTACCGGCGGGGAAAGTTGTAGAGTTGTCACCATTAGTCGTCACGATTTCGATAGTGCCGCCAGCAACAATAGCTACGATAGAACCATTGTAGATGTTGGCAGCATATCCGGACGCTATTTTAATCTGACGGGTAGAACCAGCATAAGGCTGACCCCCAATCAGATTTATGGGTTTAAGCCCATAAGGTTTAGCGGAAGATGCCATGATAGACTCCTAATTATCCTTTACCAAAAGTAACCTTCGATTTTCTATCGTTAAAGATAGGCATACGAGGGTCGCTTTCTCTCATTAAATTATTATCCACAGAGCGCATCTGAGCATCGGTTTGTTGCTGATAATACTCATTACGTTCTTGGACAAGCTCTTCTGGGGCTCGGCACAACATCAATCCACCTATAATGATGTTATCTTTAAACCGCTCATTTTCGACCTGAGCGAGATAAATCTCCGGGTGGGCATCAGCTCTTACGGGCTCCCAGCCTTCTCTTAACTTTGAGGTAACATTGGTTGGGTCAGCTTGACCTTGTGTAGAAACACGAATCCAGCGATAAGCATATCCTTTTTCCGGTGTTGGGCTAGGTAACGTTTCCGGTCTAGTCCAAGCACGTTTACGGGTATTCTTCTCGCGTGTACCTAATTCTCTATCTAATCTATTATCAACCATTTTGTTTCCTCGCTAATTCAGCAACCTGTTTGGCGTATGTGTCCAGAGGGACTCCTAAGCGTTTCGCAATAGCAATTTGTGATTGGCTTAACCTAATTTTATTAGGTGATGTGCTCCGCGTAGCGGGGGCAACCACATTGCTTCTTGTCTTGGCCTTCGGTGTTTCCTCCGGCTCGTCGTCTATCCCGTCATCAAACTGGTCGGGAAATACTTGTCGCATACGAGCGTCAATGCGCTTGTAGTAAGTATCTGATGTAGGGCTTACGCCCTCTTCCTCAGTCAGTTTAGCATGTAAACCTAACGCAAATGCAGTCATTTCTCTATCAGAACCGAACCAAGGGTTTTCATCTCGCCATGATTCAGCTCTCTCATCACGTTGTGGTTGCTGCTGAGGAGCTAATGTTTCATTTTTTACAGGAATTTCACGCTGTTGTAAAGCCTCTGCTTGCCTAGGTCGAATAGAATTTGCTCTATCCATCCTAATTCGGGCCGCAGTCATCGCTTCCTGTGCTTCTACAATCTTATCGGTGTCACCAGCTTCATAAGCATCTTTATACTGCTTTTTAGCCAGTTCCATCTCTGCGGTGGCCTGCCTTTTAGCCTGTTCGACCAAGGCGTTATAGCTTTTATCGCCATCACCACGCAGTTTTTTGTTCTCTTCAACCAATGTTTTGGCATATTCCTCCAGCGCCTCACGCTCTCGCAGTGCCTGTTCTTTGGCCCTACGCTCGTCGTGATACCCTTTACTGAAGTGCTGGATACGTTTTTTGACCTTTTCGGAGTAGTTTTCCAGCTCCTCATCAGTCACTTCTTCAGGCGGGTCAGACTTTTTGCGGCCTCTATCCTTAACCGGTGTGTCGTCTTCTACTTCGATTTCTAAATCCCCAGCCTGAATGGTGCCTTCTTCAGGTTCTTTCTGTTTTTTGGGTTTTTCTATAGTTTCACGTCCTACAGCACCTTCTACTTCAATATCAGTGCCTTCATCTGCTGGCGCTTCTATATCAATCTCAATGCTGCCTTTTTCCTTTTTCTCTGGGTCTGGGAACTCATACTCCACTTCTTGCATTGCCATGTCTACCTCCTAAGCTCGAGTCACTTTGCTCGGTTCTTCTACGACGGCTTCAATAGAATCATCATTCATTAGACGATATTCTTGTTTACCGATTTTAAATCGCGTACCGGTATTGGCACGAAACATTACGTAATCCCCTCGTTGGCACCACGGCCCGTTAGGGAAGCGGTCTTTGTCTGAATAGGCTTCAGCGCCCATATCAAGAACAAGTCCAACAGTGGATAATATATACTCTTCTCTCAGAGCTTGTTGGGACTTAACAATTTTGCTATCCCCATAAGTCTCCTCGATGTTTGGAAGAGCAATCAACAAACGATAACCAACCGGGGTTGGTATATGTCCTTCAAGTACTACTTCCTCTTTTTCTTTCTCCACCCACTTACGCTCTAGCGCCGTGGTTTCTACCGCTTCAGTCATCATCTGACTCCCTAAAGTTTTGCGAAAGGTCTGCTATTTCACGTCTTGCAAGGGCTAGACCTCGGATTGCCCCCACAGCTTCTCGGTATGCAGGAAAGTCTTTCGGGACCCCCTGATATACCATTTGCTCTTGCGCTGTTTGTAGTTCAGCTATTTTTTCATCAAGCACGTCAAAGACGGTTTTAGCCATAAAATGCTATCTCCCTTGGCCCCTATACGGTTTATATGAGGCTTTCTTGTGTTTATTCATTGAACTCAGTTTGTGAGTACCCCCACCAATGCTGGTCTTTTTACGCGCATTATGGTTAAGGAGTGTCGTCAAATTGCTCTGTTTTGACATTTTCGCCATTATTGACGTCCTCTTGGCATCTGGTCTTTAGCCATGTCAAGCAGTGTCTTGGCTGCATCTATGTCAGACTTTCTATCCGCCTGCTGGCGCTGTGAGTCAATGCGCTCGGCTTCAATAGCCTGTGTTGCCATAGCTTTGGATTTATCCAAGTTAAGTCTTTCTTGCGCAAGCTGCGTTTCTGCGGCGTCTTTAGCAGTCTTGCGTTGTACTTCAGCGCCTTTAATCTGTAGCTCCTGCTGTCGCATCTGCATAACAGGGTCTTGGGCTTGTTGTGCTGCGGCTTGTTGTGCTGCCATAGCCTGTTTCTGTTGACTAAGCTGCCCACCTGCATCTGCAACCAAGCGAGATAACTGTACTTCCATCTCTTCTGGCAAACGTTCTTCTGGTGGAGGCAGAGGTACACCCAGCTTCTGCTCCATCTCACGGTAGTAATTAAACGCAATATGCTCACCGATATGGGCTCTCAGGGCTGCCATAATCTGCTGTCCAGCGGGATTTTGCCCAATAAACGCCGCAATCTGCGGGTCTTGTAAGAACGCTTCGTGAGTGGCGATATGCGCTGTATGGTCTTGATACAGGAACGCCTTGATGGGTTTGCCTACCATAGCGTTCATATTCTCACTCACAGGGTCTGTCGGCTTAATGTCATCCTTGGTTGGGACGAGCTTATCAGCGTTTTTAATACCCAAAACCTCAATCATCTGCCTGTGTAACTGCGGCAAATCATAGATTTGTGGGGTGGCCTGCGCCATTTGAAGGACCGTTTGATACTGCACCACTCTCTGAGCCATCGTGCTGCTGTTCGGGTCACTGACGGGGATTACTTCCACCATGGCGTAGTCCGCTTGTCGGGCTCTCGGTTCACCACGGTCAGGCACGTACGTATACACTTCCGGCGCGTAATCAGCAATGATGCGCTTCAGGAGCTTAAACTCCTGCTTCATCGCATAGTGAACCCTAGACTGTACAGCAGCCATGGGCTTCAGGGTACGCTCCAAAAGGGCAAGCGTTGTTCCAACAGGTGCGTTAGCACTCATATCGGAAATGTTCATGTCGCTGATAGCGCCCAGACGGCGCCCTTCTTCAGTAATCTGTTTCAGTAACGCCAACAGTGTTTGACTTGGCTCCTTGTATGGGAGTGTCATTATGTTGTCGCGGATAGACCCACTCGGCACATCGACATCACGGAACTCGCCGGGAGATATGGGGGTATCGTCCCCTTTAACCCTCAGACCACGTGACTTTAAGCCACCGGGCAGATTCGACAATGTTCCAGCATCGACAAGCTGGCGGATGATAGAGGTACCTGCTTTAGCGTAGCCTCCAATGATATGAATAAGACCAAGACCGTAGAAACCAAACCCCGGTACATATACATAATGTACGAAATACTGGTTCTTCAGCATTAACGGGTCTTCTGGGTTCCAGTTACGGCGTATCGCCAAAACTTCACCGGTTCCCCGCTCTATAGTTACTACGTAAGGTTTAGCGATTTGGATTTCTTCTTCGCCTTCACCTTCCTCATCTAAGTCATCAATAATTAAGTCTGCATGTACTTCCAGCAAAGTATAGCGGTCATCGCTTGTCAGCTCGTAACCACCTTCCTCTGCTTTCTTCTCCTCGATGTCACTGTGGAAAGACATAGGCTCCCCAAGCTCAACATCACGGTAGAAGCCAGCAGCTTGCAGCTTACGTACTTCATTCTTTGTCTTACGCATTACATGCGTAACACGCTCCGCAGTCTCTATATTAGACGCACCATAAGGCACCAATACGTCCTCTGCGGGAATATAAATAGCAACTTGGCGACCCAGACTAGGGTCAAAATAAACTTTCTTAAATGCAGAACCAGCCAAACCAAGGCTGTACAACATTCTTTCGTGTTCTGGGCGGTACTCAACCATGACTTCTGTAAGCTCATAGTTCATATCCACCTTGACGCGGTTTGCCGCTTCGACCTTCTCCTTGGTCATTTCGCCAAGAATCTTAGTCTTTACAGGGCCCGCAGCAGGGAAAGTCTCACTCATAGCCTCGGCTTGGAAGCGGATAGCAGCTTCTGCTAACACGTTTGAGTAGACACCACAGGCATCTTCCCATGGTTCTGAGCGTTCTTCGTACTTGAAACCAATGACATCAAGCCCTTTTACGAACGTATCCGCCCAATCTTTGCGGCTATTCTCATCAGCCTGTACGTAACCTACTAGGTCCCCAGAGAGCTGATTAAGGGTATTTTCCTCAAGATATTCAGCTAAATTGGCGTCAAAAGGCGCCATCATCGTACCTTCAAGCCCTTCTTCGGGTACCAGAGTAATCTCAACACTGCCATCGTCCATAGTGACCATCTCAGGATTAACAACAGTAACAGACATATCTGGACCTTCCTCCATCATGTCCTCAAAATCGTCAAGACCCTCGGGGGCTTGGTATACACCTTTTTCAATAGCCATTTAATTATCCTCAGTAGTACCCGCCGCGCTTGCGCCTATATAAGTTATCTTCTTCTACTTCGTCTGACGGTAGTCTTATAAAGCCACCTTTCCTGAATCGCATCATTGCTAATGACGTAGAGTCCACATAGTCATCATGCGCTCCTGCTGGAAAACTAGCAACCTCATCAATTACTTCTTCCGCCCAGTGACGGTCTGGAGCCCACACCCTTCCAGAAGCAAATAAGTCAGACACAGCATTAAGTCTTGATATTTTATCGTTACCCCTTGTGGGGGTAAACTCCTGCACTGGTATACCCATAGCCCGCATCTCATAGATGAGAGGCGCTCCTGATGCCTTTTTCTCAACAATTAGTGAGTCAGGTTCCCAACCATCATACTCTTCGACTGCTCTGCGCTTAAGCAGCGGAAACTCCATTCTATCTCTAAACGCATTCAATAGTATAATGTTTGCTTGTTCTACCCCATTTTCGTCAGGTTTGTAGAATATACCCCATGTTGTACACGCAGAATAGTCAGCACGATTAGTTTTCTCGAACGCCGTATCCCACGCCTGCACAATAAATTCACACGGGGGCGGGTCTTCTTCCTCCCATGTCTGCCACCACTCACGCTTGACGATAGCTGAAATCTCTGATGTAGGCTCCTGCTGGTACTGAGCCATCCACTTGGCGTTAGGTAACTCCTCTTTGAGGGCTTGTAGCTCTTCTAAAGACCAAAACTGAGGCCACAGGGCGTTTCCAGAGGGTAATAATGCTGGAAATTCAATAACTTCCCACTCATCACCGCCACGCTGCGCCGAAGATTTAAGCACACGCGCCGTAATATCGCGCAATGACCACCTTGTCATTACTATGACGATGGCTCCCCCCGGTTGTAGACGCTGCCGAGGTCCCGAGGTATACCATTCGTATGTTTTATCGTAAATATCTGGGTTAGTTTCTGCTAACGCCGCCTCCTGCTCACTATGTGGGTCGTCGATAATGAGCAAGTCAGCACCTTTACCGGTCACAGCACCACCAACACCGATAGCGAAGTAGTCCCCGCCATGGTTTGTGGCCCATCTACCGGCTGCTTTAGAGTCTGCTTGCAGCCCAACCCCCGGAAATAGCTCCTTATACGCCTCTTGGTCCACCAAGTTACGCACTTTTCGACCAAACCCTACCGCTAACTCCGCCGTATGCGACGTCTGAATGACTTTTTTATGTGGATATTTACCTAAAAACCACGCCGGAAGCAAATAGGACGCAAATTCGGACTTAGTATGCCTAGGTGGCATGTTAATAATGAGCCTTTTACACTCACCATTAGCCACCCTCTCGAACGCCGACGCCATTTTCTCGTGGTGCCGCCCACTAATAAACGTAGGCCACACTTTCCTCACGAATGACATGAAGTGTTCTTGGGAATCTTTACGGGTTTTTAGTTTTTCTAGGTGCTGTAGGTCAGCCAGTAATTTTTCTTGGTCCGCCGGAGACAACAGCGGCAATACCTTGGGTATATCCTTGAGGGTAATGTTATCGAATGGCGACGTTTCAGTCATCCTCATCCTCACCAACTTGCGTCAACGCGATGTCATCCATGCCCTCGTCATCCTCGTCGTCATCCACTTGCGCTAATGCTAGGTCATCGTCGTCCACATCTTCTCCCAGTGCCATTGCATCCCCCAGTAACCCTGTGTTCACCACTCCAAGTTCCTCGTCTAGGGCCTCACCTAATGGTACTGTATCTACTACCGTAGCATTAAGTAGTTTCTTAACCCGTTCCTTGATGGCGTTCTCAAGGTCAGTCGGGTCTTTATAATTTACTGTTATCTCACTTCTCTCAGTAAATATACCTATATCACTATGCTTACCCAGTAACTCCAAGGCTTTGAGCTCATACCGAGTATCTCCACAGTTAGCAATCTCCATCAACTTATTAGTAATAGCCGCCCGTGCCTGTGCTGCATCCATCGCTAACTGGGCACCATACTCACGCAAAAACGCAGCCGCCGCATACGCTGTATTAGGTTGTATAAGGTTTTTTGTCTTGCGTTGTTTTGTGACTGCCTCAATGAGTGCCTTTTCACGCTCCTCATCTCCTTCAGTCACCACTAGGTTCGCACCTAGTTCTACCTGCAATTCTGCCGTATTACCAGCAACCGCTATCTCCTCCAACGTATCCGCAGGTTTATCGTCCCGTGTGTCGTATGGTACGGGGTGCTCGTCAGTAGGTTCTATAGATACAACAGGCATTAATATTCGTTTTCCTTATCCGCAAGTGTTAGTAAATCCCTTATAGCACGCTATAAGTTAATACACTGTTTTGTGAAATATACCAGATACTTACGAAGTTGCAACATAAGTGCGAAGCAGAAGTTATATAGGAGCCCGCAGTGGGGGAACGAGGAACCCACTGCGGGCTACACCGACGCTGTGAGAGGAGCCAAACTAAAGGGAGGAAGTTTGTGTCGGTGCTGTTTGATTTTACTGACGTAAGGCTCGTTTGTCCATGTTTGTCTAGTATTGTTATTTTTTATCCGGGGAACCTTGTGGGTCCCATAAGGGGGGTGTTTCTAGGTGCGAAGGGGGTGGGTACTGGGGGAAAACGTTTTATAACAAAGGGGGGTGGGGTAAGTTATTGATTTTATTGGGGTTTGTTGTTAGGTGTTGTGAAAATGAGTGATTGGTTGTGCATATTATTATGTATCCGCGATGCGGTTCCATAGTCTCGCCAAGTGGGGGGCGGGGGGCGGGTAGGTATGCCAAAACTTGACATTATCCAAAACGGGCATATATTGAAAGATGTGGGGCAAAGGTGCCTCGCATAACTTAAACCAACCTAGTTTGAAACTAGGTTACACAAAAGGAAAAAAACTATGAAAACTTTTACTAAATCACAGCGCGACACTTTGGCATCAGCAATTCAAAAATCTTTCAACCTTGAAAGCCAAGATGCTGAACTGATTGCGGATATTCAAGGTAACACAGCTTATGCCTCATCAATCATTGAGACGTTAAAAAGTGCTTATGGCAACATGGCTAGCCGTCTTGATAAAGTAACAAATAACAAGTTTACACTTGTGAAGTTTAATAAAGTAAAAGCCGAGCGCGGTTCAGAAAAATATGCGGAGCAATGCACCAACATAGGTTCTGAATTTGGACTGTCTGGGAACACTATCCAATGGATTGATACCATGCGAAAAGCACTAGATAACGACCAAGCATGGCAAAACGTGTGCAAATGGTCTCTTGGATACGCTGGTAAGTCTAAACCAAGTAACCCAGAGCATGAAGCATACGGGAAAGAAAAAGAGAAACCAGAAGCGCCTAGCGCTGAAGAAATACACACTAAAGTGTTGAAAACCTTACTTTCACAATATCAGCATCTAGGCAAATTTGAGGCTATAGACGAAAGCCTAACCCAGCTTATGAATGATATTGCACAGGTACTAATAGTGCATGGTGTTGATATTGAAAAAGAGAAAGTTTAACCTAGTTTGAAACTAGGTTACCCAAAGCCCACCAGAAATGGTGGGCTTTTTTTTGCCCACGAAAAAGTCAATTTTTTCGCGTGATAGTAGTGATGATAGTTATACGTGATAGTAGTTTGATGATAGTAGACTAGGCTTACGTTTGTATCTGGTAGGTTTGGCTTAACTGATACGCTGAACTCAGCGTATCATTTTTTGGTAGGCTCGTCAACACTTTATATTGTTACAATGTTATTTTTTCGTTTTAGCAATGTTACGAGTTAAGTAATTGATTTATAAAGTATAATTGGTATTGTTACAATGTTACGCTAAAAAAAGCATACGGGGGGATTTCGTCTTGGCAAGAGAAGCCCCTCTTCCTATGTGCAAAAAGCTCAAGGGTGCTGTATACCCTTTTTTTTCTATAACTTTATAACAATACAATACATACACCCACCCAAACCCGCATCACACTAAGCGTTCATATTGTTATAAATATTGTTACACTTTTCAAAAAACACCCCTATTGTTATAACACTACCAGCCTCACCTACACCTGAACCACTTGACAAAACCATAACAATGTGGTACAATGGACATAGTCCATGTGGAAATTGCGCCTGCGACAATACAAATTTTTTATAACAAAACCAACCTAGTTTGAAACTAGGTTAGAACAGAGGAGAACGACATGCCAATATGCACAGATTGCAAAGAGCCATACCCAAAAGAACGGGCAGTACTTAATTACACAACATGCTTAACGTGCGGAGAGGCGCAAGCTAAACGTGTTGTACATACGACAGTACCACTACACAAAAGCAACTACATGGTCGTGACTGACCGCAACGAGCTGAAAGGCATCAACAACAAGGGAGGATTTTTCCGATGAGTAAATACAGAATAAGCGTAGTAGAAATCATGGTGTATGAATGGTCTGATGAGGAAGGGCAAGTCGATTTTGTTTGTTCAAAAGATGGGTTTGAAATAGACACTACTGGTTCGATAGAACAGGCAAAGGAAGTTATAAATAACTATTTTGGTCACGAGCTTGGGTCTGGAGCATATGGCGAAGATGGGTATATAAGAACATATCAGATAGAAGATGATAGGGCTTACCCTGATGAAAATGGAAGCTATATAGCAGACTACACTTTATGCATAGAGAAAATAGACCGAGTAACTTTTAACAACGAGGGGCAATAAGATGAGTGAGAAAGTATTTGTTTATGATAATGCGGGTAACTTTACCAGCGAAAACTCAATAGCGATTGTTTGGCACATTGATGACGTGAAGCAAGCAGCTAGAGACATAGGACTAGCTGTGCCAGATGATGAAACTTGTATGGGTATCTTGTATAGCTTGTACGAAAACCATGATGCCAACTACGGCATCACTTGGGAACATTTTTACAATGAATTACGACAACTAAACGAGGAGAACGACAATGAATAAGTACATTTGTTTCTGGAAGGACAGGAAGGTAGAAGTGGAAGCTGAGACATCATACGGAGCACAACAAAAAGCTGTACAGGTGCTTCAGAGTCAGCTTAGACGTACTAAAGTAAAAGAATATGACGTGCACGTTTGGCTTGCCGAAAAAGATGGCGAACAAGTAGTGCATAGCACAGGAGGTTTGTAATGAATAAGTTTAGCAAAACCGAGTGGTTCGTGATGATTGGCTGTGGCGTGATGGGTGCAGCTTTTATATACGCAAGTATGTGGATAGTGCTGGCACTAGGGGGTATGTAATGGAGAAACTATTTATTGTGTGTGATATTGACGGGACTCTGGCAGACCTGACTCACCGACTGCACTACATAAGACCTGCGGATGGCGGCAAAAAAGATTGGCGTAGCTTCAACAGTGATGCCGAGGTGATGAAAGACGTGCCTATAGGTGCGACAGTAAAGGTACTGCGTGCGTTCCGAAAGGCTACTGACTTGTCAATCGTATTGCTATCTGGCAGGAACGACGTGTGCAGAACAGGTACGGAAACATGGCTGGACATTGCAGACATACCATATGATGCACTACTCATGCGTGCCAATGGTGACTATCGTGACGACGTGGTAGTAAAACGTGAGTTGGCGGAATCAATGAGCCTGACGCCTGAAAATACCCTGCTGGTGCTGGACGACAGGCAGAAGGTGGTGAATATGTGGCGAGAAGAGGGCTTTGTCTGTCACCAAGTAAATGCGTGGGAAGAGTGATGGATACCGACAAGAAACTAAAAAGACTGGAGGTGAGATTCAGATGCAAATAATTAACGGCTGGACAACATGGCGCGACCGCTACGGGGACTGGCATGCCGAGAAAAACGGGCAGACCCTTAAAGCATTGTCGCATGGCAGACTAGTTTACTTAATTGGAGAAATGGAGCAAAGACATGGCAAAAGCACTGATAAAAATTGGATACACTGAGTACGTAATTGATGCGGAAGATGCAATGCCCATCATACATATACTAGCGTCAGCGGAACGGTACGAAAAAATGTCACATCGTGTGGAGGACAGCCGTGACTATACCTACACGCACCATGTATGGACTGATGCGGACAATAACTTTTCGCTGGAGTACATATCAGACGAGCTGTATCAGGTTGCTAAGATGGCAGGCAAACGCTCACGTGACTAGCGACTTGACATTGTGGTACAAAATGTGGTACAATGAGCATAGCTCAAATGGAAAGGGGTAAAAATTTTAAAACCAACCTAGTTTGAAACTAGGTTACAACAACGAGGAGCAAAACTATGAATACCATAGTAAACGAAAGAATAACCATGACCCTAAGCGAAGCTGGCAAGGCAATCGTGGCTAGCCCCAAAATCCGGTACAACTTAGTAGGTGAGCCGGGCAGTGGCAAGACATCACTGGCTAAAACCATCAGCGAAGCTGTGGGCATGGAGTACAGGATACTTTCATGTACCAACATGGATTTGGGTGACATCTGCATGCCTGTGATTGACCACGAAAGCAAGACAACCAAGTATTACCCCAATGCAACATTCGGGTTACATGATGGCAAACCAAAGGTAATTATTCTTGACGAGTATTCCAAAGCACCGCAACCCGTACAGAATATGCTACACCCAATGCTTGAGGTGTTTAACCCAAGACTGGGTGATATGCCCACACCTGAAGGCACTATAGTAGTGCTAACAGGCAACCTAGAAACTGATGGTGTAGGTGACTCAATGGCTGCACATACCAGACAGCGTGTGTGTACTGTGGAAATATCAAAGCCTAACTCTGACGAGTGGCTACAATGGGCAGCGAATAACCACATCAACCCCATCATTATGGCTTGGGTGGACAGAAACCCGCATGCGCTGGCTTCCTATCGTGATGGCGACCAGCAGGAAAATCCATTCATCTTTAATCCACGCAAGACCCAAGATGGTTGTGTGTCACCACGTACGCTAGAACTGGCAAGCAGGATACTTGATGCAAGAGACAGCTACAGTTTCAGTATGTTGCAAGCTGCACTGGCTGGCGTAGTGGGTAGACCAGCAGCGGAGTCCATATCTCAGTTTGTAAGACACCAAGACAGTCTGCCGACATTCCAAGAGATACGGGAGAATCCGAACAGCGCACTTGTACCCGAAGATGCTGGGGCGGTGGCTGTACTTGTGTTCGGTCTTATAGAGCGAGTAGAAAAGGATACGCTAGAACCCATAATGACCTACCTGCGCAGGGTAGACGAGGAGTGGCAATGTCTGTTCGGCATATCTTTGGTGCGACGTGCGGACAAACAGGCTATCGCCACGACCAACCGAGCGTTTGCGCAATGGCTGGCTGACAATGTGGACTTACTGTAACCCGCTTATAGCACGCTATAACTCAAAACGAGGAGTAAAACTATGTACGTATCGACAGAACGTCGCTTCAAGGCGGTGAAGATTGGGCTGATGCGCTCCCGAAAGTTTGCGGAGCTGTCCCCCATTATGATGCTGGGTAAGACATCAATTAGTGATGACATACCAACAGCATGTACCAACGGACGGGACGAGTTTTATGGTAAGGAGTTTATCGAGGGGCTGAATAATGATAAGGAGCTTGGGTTTGTTATCTGCCACGAAAGTATGCACAAGGCTGCAAGGCATCTAACTATTTATACCAAGCTACACAGTATCAATCCGCATATTACTAACATGGCACTGGACTACTGGATAAATGGTAGGTTGCGCAAGGCTGACCCGAATGAAACGGAGATAGCCATGCCACGCAAAAACGGAGAGTACTTTGGCTGTTACGACCAGAAATACGACGGCTGGACTGTCAAGCAGATATTCGACGACCTGATGCAACAGCAGAGCCAGAGCCAGAGCCAGAACCAGAGCGGTGAAGGTCAAGGCGAAGGCTTTGATGAACACGATTGGGACGGTGCGAAGGCAATGACAGCCGAGGAAGTCAAACAGCTTAGTGATGACGTGAAACAAGCCATCATGCAGGGTAAGGAAGCTGCAAAGCGCATGGGTGCTGGCAGTAGTGGGTCTGGGTTGGGCTTAGGTGACTTGATAAAAGTCAAGGTGAGCTGGATTGACCAGCTTTGGGAGTACGCTAGAGCCACGTGCAGTAGGAAAGAGCATAGTACATGGGCTAAACCTAACAGACGCATGCTACACCAAGGCATCTATATGCCTACGCTAGTAGGTAAAAGCCTACGTGAGGTGGTGTTTGCACCTGACGCATCAGGGTCTATGCACTACAAGGACAGGCTTACCCGAGTGCTAAGTGTGATGAAGGAAATCACCAAAGCCATGAACATCGACAAGATACACGTGATTTACTGGGACGGAGCTGTGGGTGCGCATGAGACGTACACTAGCAGCACATTCCAGCAGTTTGAGTACAACACTAAGCCGATAGGTGGTGGTGGCACTGACCCTACGTGCGTAGCAGAGTACATCAAGAAAGAGAACATCAAGCCAGAGTTTGCCATGGTGCTGACTGATGGTGAGGTGATGAGCTGGGGCGAGTGGACTGTGCCTGTACTGTGGGCAGTAGTCAACGATACCCCGATAACCGCCCCTGTGGGCAAAACTGTCTTTATAGACGAGGAGTAAAACTATGTTTAATTATTCATCATTCAGAAGGTTGAAATCCTTTCGCAACTATGACGAGGTGTTAGAGCATTACAACAGCGTTGAGCCGATACAAGGTAATGGGGCTAATCGGGGGCGCAGACCCATTGGAGAGCGACGCTATGTGGATAAGTTTCACATGGTAGCAACCGTATACGAGGGTAAGCGTAGTATAGATATGTATCTGTACAGCTCTCCCGTTATTCGATTCATACAAGGTGGGGGGATTATCCTTAACACGAGGCACAGTCATGCGGATGCCGACGAGCGGGAGTTTATCAACGCTTTAGTACGTGGATATGAGGTAATTTACCGAGGCAAAGAGTTTCTGCTGGTACATATAGGTACGGGGATAACCCAAGCCCTTGATTTCATTACACCTGTAACACTTACGCCTGATGAGTTAGGCAGGCTTAAAGTGACCGCTGGGGGTAAAACTTTACGCAGGCACAAACTTATGCGTAAGAAGTTTAATGTATTCGTTAGTGCGTGTAAGCCATTCATAAAACACGTAGAAAACTTAGCACGTATACACGACCCCGAGGAAGTGTACAACAAACCCCACCCGTTTACGGGGGGATTACATGAAGCGATTGCTAGCGTAACACCAGATATGGCGACTTGGGATAATGCCTTGATTATGCAGTTAATCTTACATTCCGTAGATAGGAATTTTGCATGGTCGGGAACTGGCTATATACACCACTATACAATGCACCCCGAGAGAGTAGGTCGCATGGTGCGTGAGGGGCTAAAGTATTCATATGCACCCGAGATATTTGAGGTAGAAGAAGTACACCCTGCTGATTGGAAGGGTGACAGCAACGCTAAATATACATACGACATACGTCATCTTTAATCACTAACCAGTACCTAACATTGTTAGGTGCTAAACAACGAGGAGTAAAACCATGAGCTTATCAAGTAGCGCATTACTTATGAAACTGAACACCAACTACATGGACGTGAAGGTGAAACGTGCAGATGTGTCACAACAGACTGCAATCAACGAGGGTACTGACGAGAGAGCCTTAATCTTTAAGGAAGATATACTCCAGTACATGCCCGAGGTCAAAAACCTTAACAAATATCTGGCAAAGTGCCGAGCTAGGCACGCAGAACTTACTTTACCTTGGGAAGATAGAGGATTCCGCTTACTGGCAACCAGTCTGTTCATGGACTACAACGCTGAGTTCAAGAAATATAAGCAGGAGTTTCTGGATATGCGACAGCATGCGTATGACAACTATCATCGCATCTTGCAGAAAGCCATCGCAGCGAGTAACTACAAGTACGCTGCCGAGCACTTTCCATCGCAGGAGGACATCTTAAATAAGTTTGACATGGAGTACATACCATCACCCGTACCTGAGTCTGGTCACTTAGCATTGGATATACCAAAGCAAGAGCTAGATGAGCTGAGAGAATCAATGGAATCCGAGTTTGCGGATAGGTTCGCTGTGGCTAACAAACAGGCATGGGACAAGCTG